>TBL_comb47_HYPODRAFT_10008106_pt1 | contig 10846 bp, 7 predicted proteins | sample TroBogypolimnion_40_FD_10682 | JGI IMG/M metagenome (IMG submission 10682) | reverse complement strand
TAAAGCCAAAGGGTTCTGCGAAACCATAGCCCTCTACTATTTTTCTATCCTGATCATCTAAAGGTGTAATTGTCCATACATATTTTTTTCCTATTTCAGGAGGAGCAAAATCTATAGGCCATTGTGCTTGAAGGTTTCCTTTAAAATCTTTTTCAACTATTGGTTGGTTATTTCTTAGTGCTGTAAAATTAGTTTGACCTTCCAACACCTCCCATATCTGCATTCTATATGTTACAATCATATTTGCTGATGGAATTACAGGAGTCCATCTAAACAACATGCCATTGAGACCTGTTATTGGAATGATAGCATTATCAATAGGAGCAATAAGAACAGGTGCTTGGTATGCTACAATATTAAATGTTTTGCATTGTGTCGATTGATTTGTCACTGGATTCCCATTTTGAGGATTCACCAAATGTATACATAACCTATAATTATCATCAGGAATTCTACCCGTTAAAATAATAGAATTAAAAGACGCCCCATACCATTTGATTGCTGACAAAGGATAAAGATCCTCAGCATTGTACTGAGTAAGTCCTGGTGTTATTGTAAGTGTTGGCATCTTTGAGTTATCAGTTTCTCCAATCAAATCTCCTTTTCCATTATATAGTTCTGTTTTAATCTTAGCTAAAACAGTGATTAATCTAGGGTTATTAATCATTAGCATTGCCGTTTCCTTTTTATTCTGCCAATCAGAAAAATAAGGAGATGGATTTTGAGATACAATCAATTGAATAGTCTGTGAATACAAACTACCGGCAAATAAAGTAACAATTAATATAAATAAGAATATTTTTTTCATACAATTAAAATTTATAAGTTATTGATGTTCTTAAAACATTTTCACGATAAGAAATACCAGGTCTATCAACTCCATATTTAAAAAGATTGATAGAACCAATTAAACTAACATTTATTTTTTTATTCAATGAATATTTTAAACCTAGGTTTGTTGTTATTAGTCTACCTGAAGATTGTGTGTCCAAATTGTTTTCAGTAAAAGAAACACCGGTAGAAGTTGTCAATTTTTTATTAAAAAATTTATATCCAAAATTTAATGTAGCAGACTCTGAAGTTATAATTCCAAGAGATGTTTGATCATTAAAATAACTAAATATAACACTTGTGTTAAAAGGACTTTTAACTTTAACTAACATATATGAAAACAGCGCATTAATAGAGTTATTTGCATTTAAAGCACCACTAACTGTATTATAATCTGTAAAAGTATTTTGAGCGCATAACAATGTTATTACATGTAAGTTTTTTGTTGTAGTAAATGTATAGGTTGGACTTAAACTCCAGGAAGAAGTCACCATTTGAATACGGAAAGTATCATTACTAATTGTATTACGAAAATCAAGATTGGAGATAGATGCAGAAAAAGAAAACTTTTCGGTTATCTGAGCATTCAAATCAACATTACCTATTGATTGGGTATTTGTTGCAGCCCTATTCCCTGACAGATTATTAATTCTTTTTCCATAAGAACCCGTCAACAATACTTTATCTTTAAATAGACTAAAACGAGGACTAATAGTAGCTTCCATCCTATCCGATTGCATAAAAGGATAACCTAAAGGCACAAAACCATCACCTATATACTTTGCATTTAATTTAAGCCCAAACTTCTTTCCATCTTTAGCAATAGAAAATACGGAGGCATAACTAAATCTACTTGATTCTTGAATACTATAGATTCCATAAGGTATGCTTATGTTTGTCTCTGTTATAACTTTACTTCTGGTATCTCTTGTAAATGCAGATCCGGCAAATTCACCTTTAAAATAAATCTGCTTACCTAAATTAACTCTATAATCTATCGAACTTAATAGCCCTTTTTGTGGCATAGTATTAACAGGCTGTCTTTTCAAGGAACTTGTATCATCCAACATATAAGTAGAAATAAGATATAAATGCGTATCATCTTCTTTACCATAACCTAGTTTACCTGAATACATTTTACGAGAAAAAACACCCTGTATGTTTTTTGTTGTATCTTCTTCAATTGCAATCTGTGTTGTGCCTGTATAGCAAGAAAATCTAAACAATCCCGGTGTTAAAGCTATTCCAGCCCCAAATACGGGTAAATCTCCAACACTTAATTCTGAATATTGAGGAACTTGAGTTCCTAACAAAATTTGTATCCATTTATATTTTGGAGCAATGCCAATTCTATTAGAAGGATCTTTAATATAATTTATAAAGTTTCTGTTTTGATAATGAGGAGTTATTACGCTTGTTTGTCCTTCAGATAGCATTAATGATACAGGTAATGAAAACGCACCATATGATAAGGTTGCATTAGCAACAAACCTACCTACAGTACCCGGTCTACGTGGAGCTACAGCACCAATACTATCTGACTCCATTGAATAGAAATCGCCAAAGAGCCCTATATTGCCATTAAATTGTAATTTAGTTTTAGTATCCTGCCCCATTAGAAACTGAATAGAAAAAGAAAATACAAACATTAACCAGATAATTCTTTTCAAATGTTTCATAAGCATTTTTATTGAAAGTATGTTTACTATCAGTAATAAAACACAACACAGTTGAACATTAGGATTTAATAATTGTTACATAACATTCGTTTATCAATTTTTAAAGAGCACACCCTTTTTCTTTGTAAAACAATATATATAAATCAATTATAAGAAATTAATCAGATTAAAGTTATTTGAATAAACGAATGTTTTAAGTTATGATAATTGACATTGACCTTTTTCGAACTTGTTTGCAGCAACAAAAATACAGTGAAAGTAGTATTCGCTCCTACTTAACTTGTATGCAGCAGTTTTTGGACGTTTTTAAAACCAACGGCTCAAAGGCTATTACTATTGAATTTATCGAAAAACATATCAATTGGTTAATTAAAGAAAAAGAAATAAGTAAATCTTACCAAAAACAAATATTAGATTCCATACAAAAGTATCATGATTTAGTATTAAATCAAAAATTAGATTTAACATCAATTTACCCAAAGAATGTTGAATACAACTTACCAAATTGTCTGAGTAAAGATGACATAAAAGCAATGATAGATAACACTGAAAATCTAAAACATAAAACGATTATTTGTTTATTATATAGTGGGGGCTTGCGTCTTTCTGAAATATTAAATTTAACATTAAGCAATATTGACACAACTAAAAATGTGATACACATTAATCAAACAAAATTAACTAAAGAGAGATATGTAATGCTGTCTTCAACGCTTTTAGAAATGCTTCCTGCTTATTATGAAAAATATAAACCTAAACATTTTGTTATTGAAGGTCAAAAAGGAATGGCTTATTCTGAAAAAAGTGTACAACAAGTTGTAAAACTTGCTGCTAAAAGAGCCAATATAAAGATCAAAGTTACACCTCAATGTTTGCGTCATAGTTTTGCTTTACATTTACTTGATAATGGCACTGATATCCATCAGCTACAAGAGCTTTTGGGGCATCAGTCACTTAAATCAACTGAGAATTATACGCATGTTAGTGATATATCAAAAACGAATATTAAAAGTCCTTTAGATTCTTTATAAGTCATATAATTTAAAAGCCTTTACTAATCTAATGATAAAGACTCATTTGTCTTTAAGAAACCTCCTTTTAAGATGATTTAACACCAAGGCATTATCCGTCTGCATGAAGGCATTATTCATTTGCACGAAGGCATTATTCGTCTGCATGAAAGCATTAATTTAATAATCTATTTAAAATGAGCTATATTATAATTTAGAATGAATTCAAAATACTTCTTTTAAATATTAAACGTTATCATTATCAAAAAATAAATCCATGAATAAAATTGCTCTCTTCGTAATGCTTATGTGTATTTCTGTTGTTGCATCTGCACAAAAAGACACAAGTTTAATGACTATAGATGTCAAAGTTACTAACTTTAAGAATGTGCCTCTTAAAGGAGAAAAGATTATTTTTGAAATAGCCAAAACAAAGAAATCCTATTCAGGAGTTTCTGGTGTAGATGGTGCTTTTAAAATTGACTTACCAAAAGGCAAAGAGTACACCGTAAAATACCTTACTATTAACGACAAATTAGATTATGAAAAGTTCGAAATCCCTAACTTTAATGGTACTGCCACCATGAAACTTACCATTAAGATAGAAGTATCAAAACTATATGAACTGAAAAACGTTTTCTTCGATACTGATAAAGCCACACTTAAACCCGTTAGTTTTACTGCCCTCAGCAATCTTTTGGAAGTTATGAAACTTAAACCAAATATGATTGTAGAAATATCAGGACACACTGATAATGTTGGCGACAACACCCACAATTTAAAGCTTAGCAAAGACAGAGCCGAAGCAGTAAAAGCTTATCTTGTTAAGAACAAAATAGCCGAAAATAGAATAATAACCAAAGGCTACGGTGCCGACAAACCCATTGCCGACAACGATACACAGGAAGGCAGACAACAAAACCGCCGCACCGAAGTGAAGATAATTAAAGAATAATAAATACATGAGTTCTCCCAAAAGAAACAACACAATAATATATATAACCCTTCTGATAATACAATTAATAGTATTAGCAATTTACCTTATCCCACAATTAAGTACCGATCTTTGGAACGATGAAATATATACCCTCAGGCATTTCACATTAGTCCCGTTACTAACTACTTGCACCGACTATCATGTGCCAAACAACCATCTTTTCTTCAATCTAATCAACAATCTTTATCTAAATATAATAGGTTTAAAACATCTTAGCTCTTTAATGAATCATGTATGGATTATCAGGATTATCCCACTATTATATACTATAATAACAGTTTTCATAATGTATTTAATAGGCGGAAAGTTCTTCAACAAAACAACAGCATTTCTCTCAGTTATAATATTGTTAACTACCATTCCCTTTTTAAATTATGCAGCACAGGTAAGAGGTTACAGTTTAAGCATGCTACTTTTTACACTTATACTATATTATATATTGTCGAGTATTGTAACTTCAAAAACCTACAAATACATTATAATTGCAATATTTACGGCCTTATTGATTTACACTATCCCATCAAACATATATTTTGTAGGTAGTTTAATTATATTCTTTATCTTTAGATTTCTTTATTATTTATATCAATCAAAAGGAAAGTTAGTAGGTTCATATTTAAACTTATTACTAATTATTTCTTTATCTTTAGGAATAGGAATCGCTTTAGTTTTATACAAACCAATCTTTAAAGAAGTATTTTACAACGAATATGTAGTAAGTCATGCCATAAACTTACATTATGCAAAGTATATTTCTTTAAATGTCATAACGGGATTCATTAGTTTCAGATGGATATTAATTGTTTTATTTTTATTTGGGATGCTTTTTCTCTTTTCTTCTAAAAACAAAAAAGAAACAAAGCTATTTTACCTTTTAATGTTTATATTTCTATATATCTTTCCATTTATAATAAGCACACTAAGAGGTGACGAACCTCCCGACAGAGTTTTCACAGTACTGATGCCTGTATTTTCAATCATTATATCTTATGGTATTGTTTTATTAATTCAAAATATAAAAAGATTACAAAATTATACATTATTAAGTATCATAATTGTCTTCATCATTTCAAATGTATCTTATGTTTATGGAATATCCAAAGTCAAGGAACGTATCTTACATGACATTACTGATTCCGAAGGCAGATCGCATGAAAACATGTATAGTTATTATCAATTTTATTTCCATCCTAAAAAAGAAGTTGAGCAATTAATCATTCAATTTAATAACGGTGTTGCAAAAGTAATTGTCACAAGTGGAGAACCTCACGACCTACCGGAATATCTCGAAAGATATAAGATAGCTTATTACAATGATACTTATATAGATTCTATCCCTCATCTTAAAGGCAATATCTATATATTCACATCACATCCCAAGCTTTTAAAATACCAAATAAACAAGGTTTGCCCTGAATGTAAGTTGGAAATGATAAGTAAAGAAATCTCCTATCATAACTTATTTTTGATAAAACATTAATTATTCTTTTAAATAAGTTGTCCGTTTCGTTATTTTAACTACTTTTGCCTTTTAATCTTTAATCAATTTATTAATTTAATAATATAGTATATGTTCAAAAAACATCCTAAAGGTTTATTAGCAGCTGCCCTTGCAAACATGGGCGAACGCTTTGGTTTTTACACCATGATGGCAATCTTGTCATTGTTTCTTATGGCTAAGTTTGGTCTCGACGAAACTAAAGCCGGTATTATTTATTCCATCTTTTATTTTTCAATTTACATTCTTGCATTTTTTGGTGGATTAATTGCAGACAAGACCCGTAATTACAAAGGAACGATCCTTACAGGGCTTGTTTTAATGACTATTGGGTATTTCTTAATCGCAATCCCAACTCCAACTCCGGTTCCAGCTGGTAAATTTGGTTTATTCCTAGCTATGACTTGCTTCGGCTTATTTGTAATTGCCTTTGGTAATGGTTTATTCAAAGGTAATCTTCAGGCTTTGGTTGGGCAAATGTATGATAACGAAGAGTACAGTAAGATGAGAGATTCTGGGTTCTCATTGTTTTATATGTTTATCAATGTAGGGGCTATTTTTGCTCCTTTAGCAGCAGTAGGTGTTCGCAACTGGTGGGTTACCTCTCATGGTTTTGCTTACAACAGCTCTTTACCTGAGCTTTGTCACAAATTCCTTAATGGAACAATTAATGAAAAGGGATTAGCAAGTTTCCACGAACTTTCATCTAAGGTTGGTTTTACAGGAACTGACTTTACTGCTTTTTCTAACGAATATTTAAACATCTTCTCTACTGGTTTCCACTATGCTTTTGGAGTTGCTATCTTCGCTATGTTGATTTCATTTACAATCTATATGGTTAATAAAAATAGATTCCCTGATCCTGCTAATAAAGTTGCAGCTAAAAGCGGAAGCGCCAATGTTATCGAAATGGATGCTAAAGAAATCAAACAAAGACTTTCTGCATTGTTTGCAGTATTTGCAGTTTGTATTTTCTTTTGGTTTTCATTCCATCAAAATGGTTTAACATTAACTTTCTTTGCAAAAGACTACACTAATTTAAGCAGTATAAATATTAATTTAGGGTTCACCAAACTTGTCGGTGCCGAATTATTCCAATCAATTAACCCATTTTTCGTAGTATTCTTAACCCCTGTTATCCTTGCCTTCTTTGGTTTCTTAAGAGCCAGAAATATTGAACCATCTACACCTCGCAAAATTGCTATAGGTATGGGTATTGCTGCTTTAGGATATTTATTAATGGTAGTTGGATCAATGGGAGTACCTACAAAAGCAGAACTTACAACAATGGGTGGTTTAGCCGATGCTCAAAGAGTAACACCAATGCTACTAATTGGAACTTACTTTATATTAACAGTTGCCGAGCTATTTATTAGTCCTTTAGGAATATCATTTGTATCAAAAGTTGCACCTCCAAAGTATCAAGGTATGATGCAAGGATTGTGGCTATGTGCAACAGCCGTTGGTAATTCATTATTATTTATTGGCGCAATATTCTACAAAAGCATCCCTATCTCATTAACCTGGACAATCTTTGTAGTTGCCTGTTCAATATCTATGATCACAATGTTCTTTATGCTTAAATGGCTCGAAAGAATAGCTAAATAATAAGCACAATCACTTACAATATTTTAAAAGGCTGCCTAATATAGGCGGCCTTTTTTTATTTTATCCAAAGTTAAACACCAACAAAACAGTCATTAATATTAAATTTACAAACAAGTGATACATGGATGCATATAAGTGTTATTTGAATACAATGACGATATAAATAACAAAAAAAGTCCACCTTTCGATGGACTTCCTTCATTAATTAAACAAATTTATAATTATGAAACTGTTATCTGACGTGCAGGTTTCTCTTTAGCTTCTTCCCTTTTGGGGATTTCAATACTTAAAATGCCATCTTTATAAGTAGCATTTATCTTTTCACCATCAACCATTTCAGGTAAACCAAAAGAACGTTTAAAACTACTGTAACTAAACTCTCTTCTTGTGAATTTATCATTACTTTCTTCATTCTTTTCTTCTTTCTCCGAAGAGAGTGTAAGGATTTTATTATGAAGATCTATTTTAAAATCTTCTTTACTTAATCCCGGGGCAGCCACATTAATTTTAAAATCGTCTTTGCTTTCCGTTATGTTAACAGCAGGCATGTTGTAGTTAGAAGTTGTTGCAAAAAAATCCTGCAAAAGATCTTTACCAAAAAATTCATCTGATGAACCTGGTAAACAACTGTGTTTTCTAATCATTGGTATCATATTAAGTCCTCCATTTTTTATTGTTATTAAATTTAATTTTATTGAAAGGACTTATTCAATCTTTATGCCACACCAAAAACTATGACAAAATGTCAGAATTTAGGTAAAAATGGTAGAATTTTGCAATAAAAACATGACAAAATGTCAGGTTATAGAAAAGAAAGTAATAATCGAATATTAAGATAAGATACAATTAAGCCCACAATCAAAAGTGTTATTGTAGTTGAGTTTACATTTACATATTTACCCATCACTTTTTTTGAAGAAGTAAGATAAACTTGTAGAAAAATAGTTAAAGGTAACTGTATACTTAAAAACATTTGTGATATAATAAGCCCTTTATAGGGATCTCTTACTAAATAAATGGATAGTAAAGCAACAAACAATGATATTGCCACACCAATCCTTGAGTGATTATCCTTTAAATCATAAGGCTCACCATACATACCTGCAAAAATAGAAGCACCTGCCATACCAGAAGTAATAGTGGAAGCAACACCGGCAAACAATAACGCAACTGCAAATACAATTCCTGCATTATTACCTAATAATGGCACTAACATATTCTTGGCTTGTTGCAATTCATTAACATGTAAACCATGCTTAAAGAAAGTAGAGGCCGCAAGTAAAATCATAGCACTATTAATAGCCCAACCAACTATCATGGAGAATAAAGTATCAATAAACTCATAATCCATTGTCTTTTTAATATGCTTATCATCCTTTAAATTATGTTGGCGACTCTGGATAATTTCGGAATGAAGATAAAGATTATGTGGCATAACAACTGCCCCCAGAACACTCATAATAATCAACATTGAACCTTGAGGAATAGTTGGTTTTACCCATCCAATGGCTGCATCAGTCCAGTTAATATTCACTAAAGTTAATTCGTAAATAAAAGAGATGCCTATAATAGATACAAATGCAATGATCCATCTTTCAATTTTGCTATAAGTATTTGTCAATAACATTATAAAAACAAAGACCGCAACAAGAATAGCCCCAATAGCAATTGGAATACCAAACAACATATCCAATGCAATTGAAGCCCCTAATATCTCAGCTAAAGAAGTGGCAACCGAAGCCATCATGGCAGTAATAAGAATAGGTTTGGAAACCCAACGAGGAGTATGAATTGTAGCAGCTTCTGATAAACATAAACCGGTAGCTATGCCAAGATGCGCTACATTATGTTGTAATAATATCAACATAATTGTTGATAAAGAAATCATCCAAAGAATAGTATAACCATACTCCGATCCGGCCGCAACATTTGAAGCCCAGTTACCAGGATCTATAAACCCAATAGTAACCAATAAACCGGGACCAATGTATTTGATAATGTCCAAAGCTCCGAAACGAGGCTTATAACCTGGTTTATCAATATTTTTTAGAATATTCTTAAAACGCATTTGTTAGATTAACTGTTGTTATGTAAACTATCTAATAAATCTTTGCAAAAGTATTAAATACTTTAGAATTATTTAAAAAAATAGCTGTCAATAAATAATATTGACAGCTAAATATGTTTTAGTTTATTATATAGTTTGATTTACATCAAAATTCTCAAGATATTCAGCTACACGTTTTAAATATAAACCTCCCATTGCACCATCCACTACTCTATGATCAAAGGCAATTGACATTATCATCATGTGACGGATGCCGATTGTGTCGCCTTGTGGAGTTTCAATTACAACAGGTTTCTTTTGAATAACACCAATTGCTAAAATTGCAACTTGTGGTTGGTTTATAATTGGTGTACCGGTTATCGAACCAAAAGAACCTAAGTTAGTAATTGTAAAGGTTCCATCCTGAATTTCTTCTGGATTAAGTTTATTAATTCGTGCACGGTTAGCAAGATCATTTACTGTCTTTGAAATGCCTAATAAATTCTTTTGATCAGCATTCTTTATAACCGGAACAATAAGGTTTCCATTAGGTAATGCTGTTGCCATTCCAATATTAATATTCTTTCTTAAGATAATTTTAGTTCCATCAACTGAAGCATTAACACCTGGGTATTCTTTTAAAGCTTTAGCAGCAGCTTCGATAAAGATTGGTGTAAAAGTAAGCTTCTCCCCTTCCCTTTTTTCAAAACTATCTTTCGTTTTATTTCTCCACATCACTATATTCGTCATATCTACTTCGATAAAAGAAGTAACATGTGGTGAAGTATGTTTAGACATAACCATATGATCAGCAATTAGCTTACGCATACGATCCATTTCTACAATCTGATCACCGGATGTGGAAATAACTTTAGGTGTTTCGGGAATAATTTGCTTTGGAGTTGCTTTAACTACAGGTGTTACACCTTTATTTTTAATATAATTTAAAACATCCTCTTTATTTAGTCTTCCATCTTTAGCTGAACCTTTTATTGTATCAAGCTCACTTAATGAAATACCTTCTGCTTTTGCAATACTCTTAACTAATGGTGAATAAAACTTATCACTAGCTTCTTCAACAATAGTATTTTCTTCTTTAATTGAGTTCTCCATTGCTGAAATATTAATTGCTTCAACCGGAACTTCAACAGGTTTTGGAGTATCAATTATGGAATC
>TBL_comb47_HYPODRAFT_10008104_pt1 | contig 10848 bp, 7 predicted proteins | sample TroBogypolimnion_40_FD_10682 | JGI IMG/M metagenome (IMG submission 10682) | reverse complement strand
AAGCAGATCGTTGACTGTTTTTACCGGATTAAAAGTCTCCATAGGTACTTCAACAAAAATTGTATTCCAATCACTCATTGCTCCATTCCAGAGTCCCGGAAGTTCAAGGGCTTTCAATTCCCTCCCGTTTTTTGATTTAAGAGAAATAAAACCTGTTCTTTTATCAATAAACTGAAGTAAATCAAACTTTTTGCCGTTATAATCTTTTACTCCGCAAACTAAATCAACCGGATTAAAATGGGTTGAGTTCATCATGATTGATTTGTCTTCCGGGTTAGTCATGTCAATTTGAGAACTTTCTAAAATTTGAGGTGATATGGTTCTGTCGGCATTTACCGTCAGAAAAGGTCCACCACCCGGCTCTCCTACATTTCTTACCATTCCGCAAACCCGTATTGGTCGGTTTAATTTGGTAAATAAGTATTTTCGCAATTCAATTTCCGACAGTTTGTGCAAATCCGGATGGTGATTGTTTAACCTGGTTTCGCAGAACTGTGATATTACAGTCAGCTTTGCTTTGGAAATGGAATCGTTTTCCAATTCGTTCAAATAACCGAAACATTGTTTTTGTAAATTTACAAGTATGCCAGCGATAACTTTTTTATACGTGACAGTACTTTCTTTCAATGAATCCGGCACCACATTATCAATGTTTTTTATAAAAATCACATCCCCATCCAAGTCGTTTAAGTTTTCAATCAAGGCACCATGACCACCCGGACGAAATACGAGTTCTCCATCTTTATCTCTGAATGGTTGATTGTTCTCATCAGCAGCAATAGTATCGGTCGAAGGTTTTTGTTCAGAAAAACTCACATTGAATTTCACATTATATTTATTCTCATATTGAGATACGGATTCATTAAAGTGTTTTTCGAATAATTCCCGATGTTCTTTCGATACTGTAAAATGGATATTTACTTTCCCGGAATGATTGGTTGCATACAAAGCACCTTCCACTAAATGCTCCTGCATGGGTGTGCGAATTTCAGACGGATAGGCATGAAACTTCAACAATCCTTTCGGAAGAGAACCGTAATTCAGTCCTTTGCCCAACAATAGATTTTCAACAATCGGTTTGTATTGTTTGTTTATTATCAATTCGCTGATAGTTTGTCCGTAGTTTTTGATGCACGCTTTATTTAAATCGTTATAGAAAGCAAATTTCTCGATTTCATTAAAAAATTTATTTTCAAATTCGGTTATTGGTTCATTGTTCTTGCTTTCAAGAAATTCAAACAAGTCTTTAAACATGCGACTGGCCGCTCCGGAAGCAGGAACAAACTTGAGTATTGAAGCGTCTGAATGTAAATATTCATCCCATTGATTTAATGAAGATTGGATTTCCTGATCCGAAACAATTAATATTCCATTTCCAGGTTCGGCAGCGCTTTTTATATCCAAAAATGGAAACCCATTTTCAAATGAGTTAAGTTGGTTTTCAATCTGTTTGATAGTTATTCCTCTTTTTTCTAGGATAATTTCGTCTATTGGTTCCAGCATTTTCATAATATTTTATGTTATAAATTTTAGTTATTCTCCTAATTGTTTTTTCAATATAACAAGTTCTTTCTTCCGTTGATTCAATACGTTTATATAGTCTGACAACCGATCAAATGAATTAAAATCCACTATTGTCATTTTCCCCATGTTATAATATGCTTTAGTCGCATAATCAAGTGCTTTGTCCAAGTCCCCGGTTATTTCATACCCTATGGCTATATTATTGGCTGCCTGAGCCTGTATCCAGATGTTACGAGTTTTATTGTATTCCGTTTCCCATAAACTTATAGCTGATTTCCAATTTTTCACATAAACAGAATCCATGCCTTGTTTCATTAGTTTAACGTTAGGATTAAAGAAATAACGATCAACTTTTTCAAAATAGGGTATAAAGCGATTTGCAGCTTTATGTCCTACATTTAAAGCTCCATCTACCAAGGCATCTTCTCGATTAGGCAAATCATCCATTGCTCTTTTACGAAAGTAAGACTCAGATTCCCAATAAACAGTATCTGTAAATTGTATTGAAGTTATTTCAGGACTGTTTAAATAATGGATACTCCAGGACGTTTCGAACTTCAGTTCAATAGATGATAAAAAAGTACTGCTTGCAACAAGATAATTTTCCGTTAAATCATCTATGACTTTGATTTTATCAAGGGAAAGGATAACATTCGCATGATATTCTGAACACAAATTCTTTACTGAGTCTACAGGTAATTCCTTAGACCGGAAGAATTCGGAACTTGTATTGATTGTATTTGGAATCAACTGCACAGATGAAAAGAAATCTTTTCCTTCAATATCCTCGGTTAAAGCCCCTAAACAAAATATAGACATACTATCTGTTTTTATTGGAACGTTTTTGGGAGGTTTATTGAGAAGCTCCGTTATATGTCCATATTCCGCAGGTTGGTTTACAGAATTGTTTACGATCAGTAAATAGTTTGCATCTGGTGCAAAAACAACTTTAGCCGGACGTAAAACATCAAGGGTAGTATATAATAATCTTGTACATGAAGGAAAGAAAACTGCTCCAACTATAAGTATAAAGAATTTTAGGTTATGCGTTTTCATATCAAAGGTTCTCTCTGTTTGTAAAAGGTCTCATATTTATTCTAAATATAAATCTGCAATCCATCATAAGCTAATTGGATGTTTTCAGGTAAACTTCTGTTCACTTCTTCATGTAATCCCATGTCGTGACTCATATGCGTAAAATATGTTTTGTGTGCACCTATTCTGACGGCAATATCAATGGCTTCTTTCAAATCCAGATGAGATATATGCGAATTTATTCTTAATGCATTCATAACTAATATATCCAGATCCTTGAGTTTTTCAATCGAGTCATTTCCAATTGTTTTTATGTCAGTCAAATAAGCCACTTTTCCAACCCTGAATCCAAGAATAGGTAGTTTTGCGTGCATTATTCTAATTGGTTGAATTCGTATATTTTCCAGAAAGAAATCGTTTTCATTAATTTCATGCAAATTGATTGAAGGCACCCCCGGATATTTAATATCGACAAAACAATAGGACATATTTCTTTCAATAACCGATAGAACTCTATTTTCGGCATACAATTCCATTTTTCCGAGTGGCCTTACGTCATCCAGTCCTCCAATATGATCGTAATGCTCATGAGTCAACAAAATAGCTGATAGTGAATCAATCTGATTTGTTAGGAGTTGTTGTCGTAAATCAGGTCCACAATCAATTAAAAGCTTAGTATTGCCTTCAGTCATCATGACCGAAGCACGTAATCTTTTATCTTTACTGTCATCAGACATGCACGTCTTACATTGACACCCAATTTGCGGCACCCCGGTAGAAGTTCCTGTACCCAGAAAAAGAAGATTCATTTAAATTTATTGTTACTTATCATTCATTTTATCAGATTGCTTAAAGGTCAGATTAAACTTTAAATTTTCATCCTGATTCGCCATTCCTGTGGATATAAATTATTTGTTCTGTTTCCTAAATTTTTAATCCATCCAAGTGGCTGCCCTTTATAACTAATCAGAATATATCCCCGGGGTGATTCAGGAAGTAGAATAGCTTCCTTTCTTAAAAACGAAATAGCTGTTCTATAATCTACATCTACAGTCTCAACAGTTTCCGTTTCAAGTTTTTTTGATAAAGCAATGCTTGCTGAAGGGATAAAATCATTCCCTTTTTGTTCTCCCAATAATAGTCCTGAATGCATGCATTTCAACTGTTTTTTGATGAAAAGAAAATCATTCAGACGATCTTTATCATATCCTTTAATCAAATTGTTTTCATGTAAAACGAACCAACGCCCGGATTCTTTTAAAGAAAACGTAAAAACATTGCTCTTTGTTACAATTTTTGATATTTTTTTATCTTCCCGTTTGTTCTTTTGACTTCTTGCTATAATGGAATTTTTCCTTAATAAACTCAGAAAAAAACCTTCGCCTTTTGTTTTATGTGGATAAAACCGATAACCTAAATCAGAAACCGTAATGTCAGGATTGCCATTTAAATCTATTTTCAAAATGTCTGCACCCAGCTCTTCACAAATCCATTGTACATTATCTTCATTTTCTTCCCTGTTGAAAGTACACGTACTGTAAACCAAGATGCCATCTGTTTTCAATGTATCCCAGACTGAAGCAAGTATCTCTTTTTGACGGGCCGCACATAATGTAACATTATATTCTGACCATTCCTGAATTGCCCCGGGATCTTTACGAAACATTCCTTCACCAGAACATGGTGCATCAACAATAACAGCATCGAAAAAGCCGGGTAATTCCTTAAAATCTTTCGGATCATTGTTTGTGACTATTACATTCGGATTTCCCCATTTAATGAGATTTTCAGCTAGTATATAAGCCCTCGAATGAATAATTTCATTACTTACTAGTATGCTTTCTTCAGGTAATGCCTGCGTTAAAAGTGTTGATTTACCTCCGGGAGCAGCACATAAATCAAGAACTGACCTGGCATTAGGAAAATGTTGTTTCACAGCCTGATATAAAAACATGGAACTTGCTTCCTGAACGTAATATATTCCAGCATGAAAAAGCGGGTCGACTGTAAAAAGCGGACGTTCTTTCAAATAATAACCTGTTTCACACCAATCAACCCTATTATCCGAAGGTTCGTAATCTATTTTGTTATTTGCCCGAATGCTTGTTGGTGCTACTTCATTTAAAGCTTTTTCAAGACCCAGAAATTCACTTCCTAACAGGTTTATAGTCCGACGAACAAAATTTTCAGGTAGATTCATGGAATTTAATGAGGTGATCAGCTTTAATAGTATTATTGAAAAAGTTGTATTATAATGCGTTCACTATTCTTTCTATTGTTTTTGAATATTCTATATCAGACAGATATACTTGTTGAGGGTTCATTTCAAATGTTCCTCCAAAATTCAAACCTCCTTCATATTTAGGGACTATATGAAAATGTAAATGTGGTAATTTGTCGGAGTACGCTCCATAATTAATCTTCGAAGGGGAAAAGGCTTTCTGTATTGCCGATGCAGCCTGACAAACGTCCTTCATAAAGGCATTTCTATCAGCATCTGAAAGCTCAAAAAGTTCTTTGACATGACCTTTATAGGTTACTATACAACGACCAGGATAACTTTGTTCTTTAAAAAGAAAAAGTGTAGAGACTGTCAAGTCGCAAATTTCAATCATTAGATTTTTTTGCAATTCATTCCGTTGACAATACAAACAATCAGAATTTTTATTCATAATAAATGTTTTTTTAAAGTATGAACTTTCGTTTCAGAATATGATTTATAATAAATTGGTTTTCAAAAAAAGAAAGCAGTGAGTTGTAAATGTCACTGCTTTCACTCTGTTTATTGAGTCAATTATACTTTTTGTTGTTCTAAAATACGATTAGCAATATCTAAAATTTTAGTATCATCTAACATTACTAATCCGCCATCTGGTCCTGGTTCGATGTGAACGCCACAACTTTTACCATCTTTGTAATCGTGACCACCAAAATAATTACGCACTGTTTCTTTTTCCAGACCAAGTTCTTCTGCGATCTTGGTCATACTACCGCTTGGAAGCGCATCTTTCACTCTTCGTAGTTCATTGAATGTTATCGTTTTCGTCATGACATTAAGTATTAGAATTGTTTGTAAAATTGATATTCCTAAATGTGCAATAAACATACTGCATTCTTTTTAATTTACAAAATAAATTCGAAAGAATTATTTAAAAATAATACAAAATTATTTCAATAATTTTCAAGGCGTTGATATGTAAGGCTATAGACGAATCAATATAATTTCAATCAATTAATAAAAATAACGAATATTGTATTTCCTTCGTTTTGTACAATAGTAATTCTTAGCAATGTATATTGATTTTTTTTTGATTTAATATTTTAAATAAACTAAATTCTGAAAGTAATTATTTTACTTTAGAAATAATAAAATGTTTTTATCGCTGTTATTAGAATTGTTTTTGAACATTATAAAATTTTCTTTTCTCAGATTTCGTTCCTTCTGTTTTAATACTACCCGGATGTTGTGTGTTTTATAACATGATGTAAAACTGAATTTACTTATGATACTATAGAAGATGAATTATAATTTTGTTTAAACAGTTTGAATACTATTTTTATTGTTTTTTCGTTATTAACCGTGAGCCATATTAATATTTTGAAATCACATTTCATTATCGACAAGAATCTTTTCTTTTAATGATATTTATAAGCAATTAGCAGTAAAAAAAATATTAAAAATGCAAATTGACCATTGTTCCTGATTTTTTTTGATGATATTTGATCGTTTTTTTTTTTTAGTTTGTGTATTCTTTGGGATTTAAGTACTTTTGTGACTCATTTTTAATTAAGCTCCAAATTGATTAATTTTACTAATTAAGATTATTTGGTTTCGTTAAAATGTAATAGTTCTTTACTGTTATTTAAAATAATACTTTACATGAAGAATATCTTTTCTGTTTCAATAGTTATAATTACGCTGATTTTGGTGGGTTGTGCATCACAAAAAGATGTTGCATATTTTAATGGTTTAAATTCCAATTCTGCTGATTCAATAAATAAAAAGTTTAATAAAATACATGAAGCCAGAATTTGTTCGGGAGATATGCTTTCTATTACTGTTACGGGATTAGATCCTTTGGCAGTAGCTCCGTTTAATCTTCCATTAGTGTCCTACGCAACACCAGGTACAGATCAATTATATTCCGCACCTACACTTCAATCTTATTTAGTAGATATAAACGGGAATATTAATTTTCCGGTAATTGGAACTATAAAATTAGCCGGACTTTCAAAATCTCAGGCAATTCGGCTTATTAATGACCAACTTTCCCCATATCTAAAAAATGCAATCGTTACGATTCAATTTATGAATTATAAAGTTACTGTATTAGGTGAAGTGCTGAGACCGGGTCAGTATTCAATAAGTAATGAACGCGTTACTGTGTTGGATGCATTAGGCCTTGCTGGTGATATGACTATTTATGGAAAGCGAGATAATGTTCTTATTACCAGGGAAAATAATGGAAAGTTGGAGTTTGTCAGATTGAATTTAAATACTGATGAAGTATTTAAATCTTCTTATTATTATCTGCAACAAAATGATGTGATATATGTCGAACCCAATTCTATTAAATCAGTAGCCTCACAAAACACATCTCTTTATTTATCTGCTGCGTCAACATTCGCAACTTTAGTTGCGGTTATTTATTCAATCGTAAAGAAATAATAATACAAACACTCTTCGTTAAAAACAGCAATTTATACGCATGGAAAATAATACACCAAACTTGAAATCTACGAATATTGATACTATTAATCTAAGAGAAATACTTATTAAATATTTACGAAAATGGCATTGGTTTTTGATTTCAGTAATTGTTTGTATGGCTGTAGCTTATTTCTATTTGAAAATTACAAATAATCAATTCACTGTTCAAACAACAATTTTAATTCGAAAAGATGAATCCAAAAGCGGCCTGTTAGATATGTCAATGCTTGATGGATTGGGAGGATTGTCCGGTAATTCAAAAGAAGTTGAGGATGAAATTCAGGTATTATCTTCGAGATTATTAATGAATAATGTAATTAAAACGCTGGGAATTGAAACAGAGTATTATGAAAAAAAAGGATTCAAGTATGAAGAAATATATCCCCTGACTCCGGTTAGATTAATTACTCCACAAATGTTTAATGATACAACGAAACAAGAAGTCTCATTTAAACTACTCAGGAATGAAGAAGGTTATCAAATTAAATTAAAATCAGGTAAATTTTCAGAAAAGTATTTATTATCAACTTTAAATAAAGAAATTAAAACACCACTTGGAACTTTTAAATTTCAACAGATTTTTCCAATAAAAACAGGTGAATCATTTAAAATTAATTCATATTCATTTCGGAGTTTGATTGATAATTATTGTAATTCAATTAAAGTCGGTGCGGTAAACAAGAAGTCAAATGCTATAAATGTATCAACTGTCTCAGAATGTCCTAAGAAATCGGAGGTGGTTTTGGATAAATTGATTGAAATGTACAATCAGGATGCTGTTATTGATAAAAATTTGATTGCTACCAGTACTGCTGCCTTTATTCAGGAAAGAATAAAATTGATTGGCTCTGAATTATTGGACGTGGAATTAGATGTGGAAAATTATAAGAAGAAAAATAAGTTGACTGATATTACCACAGATGCTGAATTATTCTTACAATCGGAAAGTGAATACGATACAAAGTTAGCAGAACTTGAAACTCAGGTAAATTTAGTGAGTTATATTGAAGCCTATGTAAAAGACAATAAACATCAATACGATTTGGTTCCGGCAAATTTAGGAATTGAAGATAAATCCTTACTTTTGATAATGCAGGATTACAATAAAGCATTATTGGATCGGATGAAAATTCTTCGTACGACAAATGAAAAGAACCCTGTGTTAACTCAAATGGAACAACAATTAAAAGAATTGAGGACCAGTATAATTGTTAGTATAGGAAGTATAAAGGAGGGATTAAAAATATCAAAAAGAGATGTAATTGGCAAAACAAGTCAATTTACTTCAAGAATAAATGGTGTTCCAACACAAGAAAGGGAATTGACTGAAATTATTAGGCAAAAAGAAATTAAATCAAAATTATATTTATTCTTGTTGCAAAAGAGAGAAGAAAATGAACTTAGTTTAGCCAGTACAATCCCTTCGGCCAAGACAATTAATTCTGCTTATTCTTCTTTATTACCAGTTTCTCCGAAAAGAATGGTGACTTATCTTTTGGCATTAATGTTTGGTCTTATCTTTCCTCTAGTTTATATTTACGTGGCAGATATGTTAAATAACAAAATATTAGACATCAAAGAATTAAAAAGATTGGTTAAAGTGCCTTATTTAGGATCTATTGGTTTAAAGAAGGACACTGATGTCGTTGTTGTTCGTGAAGGAAGGTCAACTCCAATAGTTGAAATGTTTAGAATCATACGGACTAATATGCAATTTATGTTGGCAGGGAAAGAAAATCCTGTGATACTGGTAACTTCAAGTATAAGCGGTGAAGGAAAATCATTTACATCCATAAACATGGCTATGTCATTTGCCTTAATGAAAAAGAAAGTGATTTTAGTTGGGTTGGACATTCGAAATCCTATGCTGGGAGATTATTTACATTTGTCAAAAGAAAGAGGAATAACAATGTTTATCTCGGATGAAAGTTACATTGTGAACGATATTATTACTCCATCTAATTTGCATCCATATCTAGATGTGATTCCCGCTGGTCCTGTTCCTCCAAACCCGGCAGAATTAATTATGAATCATCGGTTAGATGATTTGTTCCAACAACTACGCAGTATGTATGATTATATTATAGTGGACTCAGCTCCAATTGGTTTAGTCTCCGATACCTATTTATTAAACAGATTAGTTGATAACTGTATATATGTTGCTCGTCAGAATTACACACCACGTGAAGCTAGTAGTTTAATTAATGAAATATATGAACACAAAAGACTTTCAGGTATGGGAATCGTTTTAAATGGGACTAACGAAAGTTCGGGCTATGGCTATGGTTATGGGTACGGAAATAAATCCCAAAGGAATAAAGAATATGACAAAAAATAATATAATTAATAAGATTAGAAAATGACCAGTTTGCATAAAAAAACCTGAAAATTAATTCAGGTTTTTTATGGCATATTGGCAAAATCAGGTGTAAAGAAATATATTCATCTGATTTAATTTGTTTTGTACTCTTTTTTTTTATATCACGAACAAATCAGATTATCCGATCAATTTTTTAAAACGAAGCCTTTTAGGACCTTCATCACCCAGTCTCATTTTCTTATTTTCTTCATATTCTGAGTAAGAACCTTCAAATACAAATATCTCGGAATTGCTTTCAAAGGCAATAATGTGTGTACAGATACGGTCTAGAAACCAACGGTCGTGCGAGATGACTACAGCACAGCCTGCAAAGTTTTCAAGTCCTTCTTCCAATGCCCTCAACGTGTTTACATCAATATCATTGGTTGGTTCATCAAGTAGCAAAACATTAGCTTCTAATTTTAATGTAATAGCCAAATGTAACCGGTTACGCTCACCTCCCGATAGAATGCCGCAAAGCTTTTCCTGATCTCCACCAGTGAAATTGAATCTGGAGAGATAAGCCCGTGCATTGATTTCTTTTCCTCCTACACGTATAAATTCGGTTCCTCCAGATACTACCTGGTAAACTGTTTTCTCAGGATCAATATCTGCATGACTTTGATCGACATACCCGATCTTTACAGTTTCACCGACTTCGAAAGTCCCTTTGTCTGCTTTTTCGAGTTCCATCATTAACCTGAATAAAGTGGTTTTCCCGGCACCATTAGGCCCTATAATCCCTACAATACCATTTGGAGGGAGCATGAAGTTGAGATTCTCAAACAGTAATTTATCTCCGAACGCTTTTGATACTCCGATAGCTTCTACGACCTTGTTTCCAAGACGCGGTCCGTTAGGGATAAATATTTCAAGTTTATCTTCCTTTTCTTTCTGATCCTCATTGATCAATTTATCATATGCTTCAAGTCGTGCTTTCCCTTTTGCATGTCGTGCCTTAGGAGCCATACGCACCCATTCCAACTCCCGTTCTAAAGTTTTACGACGTTTACTTGCCTGTTTTTCTTCACTCGCCATCCTGGTTGTTTTTTGCTCGAGCCATGAGGTGTAATTCCCTTTCCATGGGATGCCTTCACCACGGTCTAGTTCAAGTATCCAACCTGAAACATTGTCGAGGAAATACCTGTCATGGGTAATTGCGATCACTGTTCCAGCATACTCATGAAGATAATGCTCTAACCATTCAACCGATTCGGCA
>TBL_comb47_HYPODRAFT_10008102_pt1 | contig 10849 bp, 9 predicted proteins | sample TroBogypolimnion_40_FD_10682 | JGI IMG/M metagenome (IMG submission 10682) | reverse complement strand
GTTAATCACCTCTTCGTTAAGTTGTCGTAAATCATAATCGCTAAACTTCATGTCTTTAAATCTAACACATTAACACTGGGAAAAGAAAGTTTTAATAAAATAGAGGGGGGGGAGTGAATCGTTACCTGTAGGGTGCAAAGTTCCATGCATCCACCTAAATATTATTGAGCAGGAAGTATGGTGAACGACACTCGTCGAGTTTATATTTGGCTGTCGCTACAATAATAGGTGGATGCACTAACGTTTACGCACCCTACAAAACTGTATAAAACTATATTATGAATTTCCCGTACTTTTAATCACACCCTTTACCTGACCGCTACAACTTAGGCTACTTTTGCTGAATAATGCTATAGAAGTAAAGCACGTTAACATAGCAGCGCTGACGTTCGGTATAGCATCGCGGGAAGTTAAAGCAAGCACGCTGAGACTCGCAAGAGCACCGCAATCAATCCACGTAACTCTGTTACAACTTCGTACAAAGCTGAGATAAGTTCACGCAAGCTTATTAACAATCCACATAGCTTATGTCATAGATCACATAGCACTATGAATACTCATCATAGACGCATGATCATAGGTAATACTACGGTTGACAACTACAGCGCTGCTACTGACAATAGCAACTGTGCTTTGATAACACTCAGCAGGACTACACCAAGCGTAAGCGATAACATAGCATTAGCTTACATAGCTTATGCCAAGGCTAATTAACACCATAATAACAGCGGCTCTACAATGAAAATAATTTGTTGACAGCCTAAGAATAAACGCTGTAAATTAACACTAAATATTAGCGGCCAACAGATGATTTTCTATAAACTATCCACTAGGAGTTTTTACCCTTATGTATATCAATAGTTTTTTTCCCATTACCGAAGCAGATCAAGTTATTTGGCTCAGCCATTATGCTTTAAGACTGCCTCTGATGGGGTCTATTTGTGGCATCAGTTCAGAAGAAATAACCAGCACCTTAGAGGATATTACTTGTCATATTTGGTTAATGCAGACCTGGCATCCAGCCACACAACGCGACGCTAAAAAAGCTACATCTTTTAAGCGACAGATCATAGATGGTGATTCTAACGACATCGAGCCTTACCCGCTACCTTCCGTTTTTACGGACATACCCACAATAGTCGCACCTGGCGTCAAGAAACGCTTACTTAATCAAGTGGCACGCATTAAAACAAACCTTAACTATACAGAAACTATCGGTCATGATTTAGGCATTATCGCTATAGCCTCTAACGTAGAGCATCTTATTCCTGAATTTACCGCCAGCGTAGAGCAAGGTAGCAATGGTAATCGAGTACGGATTGATTTTAACAAATATGGTCATGATGGCATTCTCATTGAAAGTCGCATTAATAATGGCGACTGGGTATTTCTGGCTATCGATACTGTAAAACCCTATTACGATGAGCGACCTTTAGCCACAGGCAATAGCTATGAAACCCGTGAATATCGAGCACGCTGGTGGGATAAAAGCATCGCGCATGGTGAATGGAGTTCAGTAGGGCGTGTGGTGTTAGAACCCTAGTTTTTAATAGACGCAGTAGTTATGGCTAACATGGAAAGCTACTACTCTATTTTTGCATAATTAAAAACTTTTTAGGATTACCTTATAATGTCATCCGTTCGTGTAATATCATCAGTTCGTGCTAAAGATAACTTCCTTATCTTCGGTTCGCCGCTAATTGAAGAGGCCGAAATTGAAGAGGTCATCACCTGTTTAAGAAGCTCATGGATCGGTACTGGCCCTCGTGTTGCGCAGTTTGAATCCGACTTTGCAACCTATAAAGGTGTTTCACAAGCAGTTGCCCTTAATTCCTGCACTGCAGCCTTGCATCTTAGCTTTCTGGTAGCAAACCTTCAACCAGGGGATGAGGTCATTACCACGCCACTTACTTTCTGCGCTACTGTCAATGCCATTATCCATGCAGGAGCTACTCCTATATTGGCCGACATTGATCCAATAACGATGAATATTGACCCTAGCGCGATTGAACAGCGCATTACACCGCGAACTCGCGCTATTGCACCGGTACATTTCGCCGGACGAGCTTGTGATATGGATGCCATCATGAGCATTGCGCAAAAACATAAGCTCAAGGTTATTGAAGATTGCGCCCACGCCATCGAAACCGAATACAAGGGACGTAAAGCTGGGACTTTTGGTGATTTTGGTTGCTTTAGCTTTTACTCCACCAAAAATATTGTAACAGGCGAAGGCGGGATGGTGCTTGCCCAGCGTGAGGAGGACATTGCCCGCCTCAAAGTGCTTGGCCTGCATGGTATGAACAAAGATGCTTGGAAGCGCTTTGGCGACGAAGGTTTTAAACATTACCAAGTGGTAGAGTGTGGCTTCAAATACAACATGATGGATATGCAAGCCGCGCTTGGTATTCATCAGCTCAAGCGTATCCAAGCCTATTGGCAAAAACGCAGCCAAATATGGCAGAGTTATATGGATGCTTTTGCAAAGTGTCCCATCGGCCTACCTGCGCCTATAGAAGTGAATACTCGCCACGCACATCATCTGTATACCCTGCTCATTGATAAAGAACAAACCGGAATCACAAGGGATCAATTTCTTGACCGCATGACCGCTGAAGGCATAGGTGTTGGAGTGCATTATTTAAGCCTACCGGAGCATCCTTACTATCAGCAGACTTTCGGCTGGAAACCGGAGGATTATCCGAATGCGATGCGTATTGGCAGGCAGATTGTGAGCTTGCCGATTTCGGCAAAGCTGTCGGAAATTGATGTTAATGATGTAGTCAATTCTGTTAAAAAAATTATCAATATATAAAGAGCTTATCAATGATTAGACGAATATGGAAAAGACTGACTAGTCTGGTTGCGCCAAAGAAGCATTTAAACCTTACCGATTATTGGCACGATCGAGCAAGGCAATACGGCAAGCGTAGCGTACTGAACTTAGCACATAGCGAGGAAGAGTTCGATAAAGTGACCGATTACCAAAAGCAATTCTTGTTTCCGCTGCTCAAATTTGAATTGAACGGTACTGAGTCTTCAATATTAGACTTTGGCTGTGGCCCTGGGCGTTTTACCCTTGGACTGGCCGAACTAATTAATGGGCCAGCAACTGGAGTTGATATAAGTCCAGAACTTCTCGAGCATGCACCAAAATCCTCTTCAGTTTCCTACCAGTCCATTGGAGCTGGTAGCGCTCTTCCTTTTTGTGACTCTTCCTTTGATGTTGTTTGGTCATGCTTGGTATTAGGCACCATACCAGATAGTCAAATTGAGCAAAGCATTGCCGAGATTGAGCGTGTACTGAGGCCGGGTGGATTGTTTTTTTATGTTGAAAACACAGCCAACAACGCAAATTTACCCTATTTTACTTTTAGGGATGTAGATACATATATTCGGCTTGCTGCGTTCTGCCAGCCAAAAGTATTAGATTGCTATTTAGACATGGAGGAACAAATAACTATATTTGCAGGTAGGAAGTGAACATAGTGCATGTCAATCTTAATCCAAATAAATCAATAAGATATTTTCGCTAGCAAGGCAATATAAATGGCTTATTTTTAGCATAAACCAATCCCTCTATTAAACAGAGACTCATGAATATGCCAAAGGACAATTAATTGATATATAGCTATTGCCAAAAACCCCTTGTCCCAGCCATGAAGCCTAGCCAGTCAGAATTTACAGTACTCCATAGCTTTCCCATCTGGCTCTCGCAAACCCAAACTTGGATGCACACTCAGGTGGCCGAATTACAACGACTAGGTGTGAATGCCCACGTAGCCTGCGAGAGAACGGAAAACATGGAACAGTTCGGCGTTGAAAATATTCATTGCTTGGCAAATGAAAGCCGTTTCAAACAAATACTGGACAAGGGGTTACGTAAACTACGCATTCGCCGACACCTCAATTTTTTAGTGGAGATCGGCGAAAAGACAAGTGCAAGCATTATCCACTCACATTTCGGCAATATCGGCTGGGCTAATCTGGGTGCAGTTCGCAAATTGAACGCCAAGCATGTCGTGACCTTTTATGGGGTGGATGTCAATAAATTGCCCAGCCAGTCTCCGGTCTGGCGCAAACGCTATCACCAGCTTTTTAATGAAGCTGATTTGTTTTTATGTGAAGGCTCGCATATGGCGCATTGCCTTATCGAATTAGGTTGCCCAGAGCACAAGGTTAAAGTTCAGCATCTAGGGGTTGATTTAGAACATTTCGAATTCAAACCTCGGCAGTGGCATCTGGGCAAACCACTCAAGGTACTGATCGCCGCCTCCTTTCGGGAAAAAAAGGGCATTCCTTATGCAATCGAAGCATTAGGAATATTACGTAAGGAAATTCCTATTGAGTTAACTATCATTGGCGATGCCGGCGAAGACCCCGCAAGCCAACAAGAAAAGGCAAAGATACTACAACTACTCGAAAGCACTGACCTCAAATCCAGTACTCGCTTGCTGGGATATCAGTCGCATTCAAAAATGTTGCAAGAAGCTTATGTTCACCACATTTTTTTGCATCCTAGTGTGACCGCTACGGATGGAGATACTGAGGGCGGCGCACCAGTGAGCATTATCGAAATGTTAGCAACAGGAATGCCCGTAATCAGCACTCTGCATTGCGACATACCTGAAGTAATGCGGCCAGAGGCGGCGCGTTTTCTTGCTCCAGAGCGCAATGTTGATGTACTAGTCAATATTGCAAAGGCATTGCTCGCTAATTGGCATGAACTAGAGATACCGTTGAAAAATTTGCGCACTTATATTGAACACGAATATGACCACAAGAAACAGGGCACGCGCCTTGTCAAGATCTATCAATCGATGGTGAGTGATTAATAGCAATAACAATAGAATTTGACTTATTTATTAAGCATTCATTGGATATTTAAACCCAATAATTTCATTAAAAATCAGTAGATACTCTAAAGAAAATTAATTTAAAAACCATGAATTATTGACTCAACATAATTATGATGATGATTATAGTAAGGATAAATAACTAATTGAATACTATAAAACAAAAAGCCATAAGCGGTATTAAATGGACATCATTATCCAGTGTTGTTATTGCGCTAATACAAATAGCACAAGTTTCTATTCTAGCCCGTTTACTATCGCCATCAGATTTTGGTTTAATGGCCATAGTAATGGTTGTAATTGGTTTTAGTCGTATTTTTTCAGATATGGGTATCAGCAACGCAATAATTCATAAACAAAATACCACACACAGGCAGCTATCCAGCCTCTATTGGCTAAATATAGCATCCGGACTTACTGTTTTTTTTATTATTACGACATGCTCACCATTAATTGCATTATTTTATAAAGAACCGAAGTTAACTGAGTTATTAATTATTTTAGCCACTTCGTTCATCATGCTTGGCATAGGCAATCAATACCGCGTTCTTTTTCAAAAAGAATTACAGTTTAATTTAATGGCAAAAATAGAAATTGCTTCTGCATTCGGCGCTTTTTCTATCGCTATTTTGAGTGCTTTAAAAGGCTTGGGTGTCTATACGCTAGCCTATGCTAGCCTAACTAATACCATCATATCTAGCAGCCTATTTCTATTTTTTGGTTTGAGGGTACACAAGCCTTCACTTGTATTTAACTATAATGAAATTAAGGATTATATTGGTTTTGGTTTGTATCAAATGGGGGATAGTACACTCAATTACTTTAACGCTGAATTCGATGTTATTTTAATTGGCAGGCTTTTAGGACCTGAGTCACTGGGGATTTATTCGATAGTCAAACAACTAGTTATGAGACCAGCTCAGATTATCAATCCAATTATTACCCGAGTGACTTTTCCTATAATGGCAAAAGTTCAGGACGATGACGAACAATTAAAAAAAATTTATTTGAAGACTATTCATTATTTAGCATCAGTCAATTTTCCGATTTATATCACTATGGCTATTCTATCTGATCCAATAGTAATGATTATGTTTGGACAAACATGGCGAGAAGGCATACCTATTTTACAAATACTATCTATTTATGCCATGTTACGCTCAACAGGTAACCCAATAGGCACATTAGTCATGGCCAAAGGAAGAATGCGCTTATCTTTTTACTGGAATCTATCATTATTTTTATTCATACCACTCGTTGTTTGGTATGGAAGTAGATTTGGAATAACGGGTGTTGCTAGTTCTCTTTTACTATTACAAGCTTTTCTAATAATTCCTATATGGTTTTTTATAGTTAGAAGACTATGCTATTCAGGATTTTTAGAATATTATAAACAGATGTTAACTCCTTTATTATTCTCTGTATTATCTGCATTTTCTTGCACACTAATATATTTAGAGTTAAACCAAGTTTTTATGGAAATTAAATCAGATCTATTCGACATGCCGTTAATACAAATTTTATTTGTCGTGCTATTGGGTGGGCTGATATACATTACATTAAGCAAGTTAAGTAATAACTCAACCATCAAGAAATTAAAATGAAGATATTAATTATAACTTATTATTTTTTTCCTGAAATAACACCCAGAGCATTTAGAGCATTTGAGCTTGCAAAAGAATTCTCAAGGCTTGGTCACGATGTGTCAATTATTATACCAAGCTGTAATTTTGATTATAAAGATTTAGAGCTAGAGTATAACTTTAAAATTATACAAATTTATCATGGGTTTTTTATTGCAAAAAATAAACACAATAAACTAAAGTTATTAGCTAATAGCTCAAGAAAAAATTATATTTCTTTGTTTATCAGGAAGGCCATAAAAAAAGTGTTTTATGGGATTTATATGTCAGGATATTCTTTTGAATATTTTTTTACAGTTTATAAATTTTTAAGCTATGATAAAAATAAATATAATCTTGCCTTGTCTATTGGATTGCCTATGAGCCCCCATTTCGGCTTAGCTTTAGCAAGGAAATTTAATAAAATAAGTGCTGATACCTGTATTGCTGATTATGGAGATCCTTTTTCTTTTAATCAAAATGGTACTGCTAATTTTGTTCATAGAGCTATAGAGAAATTTATTATTAATCAATTTGAATACATTACTTTACCCATTGAAAATGCAAAAGTTGCATTTTCAAAATTTAAAATCTCTGAAAAAATTAAAATCATACCACAGGGCCTTGATTTTAGTAAAACCAAGATATCTGAATATAAGCATGAAAATATACATCGTTTTGCATACGCAGGTATTTTTTATAAAAATACTAGAGAACCCTCAATATTACTTAATTATCTCTGTGAAATAACTGACGACTTTTGCTTTGTTTTATATACCGACATTGATGATTTAGGAAACATGGAATTTATTAATCCATATATAAATAAACTCGGAAGTAAGCTTGTAATAAAAGATTTTGTGCCAAGAGAAGAGTGTATTTATGAATTAAGCAAGTTTGACTTTTTGATTAATCAGGATTGGTCAAAAAAAATACAATCACCTAGTAAATTAATTGATTATGCATTAACAAAAAGGCCTGTTTTTTCATTTAACCAAAATGAATTTGATGAAAATCGCTTTGATAAATTCTTATCTGGTGACTACCCTGTAGATAGTTTTCCTAGCATAGATTTATCTCACTATGATATTAGAATCGTTGCTTCTAAATTTTTAAGCTTATGTAAAATATAATGAGACCATAAAACATAAGAAAACTATTGGTTATATATTATGGCCAAAAGACATTCAGACAGAGATTATTTGTTCGACATCTTGATCTCCATTAATAATTATTGGACATAAAAGCTCTGCAATTAATATTACAAGAAGTCTTTTTAAATAAATTCCAGTTAGATGCATTAATCTATCTTCTGATAAATATAGTGATCAGTGTAAATTATTTTACAAAAACATAGTCATTAAATATTTAATTCAAGATTAATTAGGTAAATAGATAAAATCTATAATTACAATGGATATTATTAAAAAGTGACTGTTAAATACAACACAGATTTCGTTTTAAGTTTTCTATGCGCTTATGTTTTATTGATGGCAACTGGCAAAGCATTTAACTTAGACCTGTCTAATTTTATTTATATTTTTTGCGTCATAATTATAATATCAAATACTATATTTTTATTATATAGATATAAATACTTAGATAAATTTATACTCTCATTGTTTTTAATTATTATTATTTTAATTGCAGTAAACATCCTTATTAATAGCATTGGCTATATTGATCTTATAAAAATTACTGGAACACAAATGTTTTTTTTTATTGGAACATTATCCGCAATTAAAGAAAAATCAACATCAACTAAAACCAAATATCAATTACTAATACTAATGGGTGTTCCACTTATTATTGTACTTTTACAAATGCTACATTTTATTGATTCACAGCCTAGTGAAGGGCTTACTAATGATTTTTCTGACGTAGGTATTTCATCAATATTTGTAAATAAAAATAATGCTATCTTCTACTTTATTGCTTTAGCTCCATTTTTATACTTTCTTAATTACAATAAAAAATTTATCTTTTTATACCTCATATTCATGGCACTTTTATTTAATACATTAGGCGCTGTCGTAGCATTATTTATGGCCTCAGCAATAGTTTATTTTCGTCTATCATTAAAATCATTAGTTTTCAGTATATGTATAACAATTATACTGTCAATTGGCGTGTTCTTAATCGCTAGAATTGGATCACCTACAATTGAAAGACTAACAAATGTTTACACTGTAACTAATCAGTTACTTAATACGTATTATTTTTCTGAAATTACTGACTTAAATTTTGGGGAGGTAGTTCAATTGACAGGCTCTACAGATCTTTCTTTATTTTTCAGGATTATACATTGGTTAGATATTTTTATTTATTACTGTAACGCTCCTTTTTATAACGAATTATTTGGCATAGGAGTTGATAATATTCAAAATATTACTAAGATCCAACTAGTAGCACACAACGATTGGTTGAAAATGCTCGTCGAAATAGGTTTTCTTTACTTTATTACCTATTTAATATTTATACTAGTAGTATTAAAAAATATAGCAAAAAGAGATCGTATGGTTACACTATTCTTTATAACAATTTTAATATATTTATTTTCAGAGAATTTAATAACTAATTTTCTTTCAATGAGTCTATTTTATTACTTCTTAGGTTTGAATTATAAAAAATCAAAAAGGCACTTTCAGTTATGAAGATCTTAATGATAAATAATCATCATTACTTAATGGGTGGGTCTGAAAAAGTATATTTCGAAACCGCTAATTTATTAAAAGAAAAAGGTCATTCCGTCTTTTTTTTTAGTGTAATGGAAAATAAAACAATTAATGACACAGGAAAAGCTTACTTTATTAAAGACCCAAATTTCAAAAGCACTTCAATTATTGATAAAATCAAAAATGTTGGTCGCTTTATTTATTCAATTGAAGCAAAAACGGCTTTAGAAGAACTAATTTTAAAAGAAAAACCAGATATTGCTCATTTACATATTTTTTATGGAAATTTAACTTCGTCAATATTACCTATTTTAAATAAACATAAAATACCAACTATAATGTCTGTGCATGAGTATCGAATGCTTTGCCCCACTAGTTTGATGTTTGATCAGATGAATACACCATGTGAATTATGTGCTGGTGGAAATTATTTTTACGCGATCAAGAAAAAATGTAATAAAAGTAGTTTGCCAAACAGCTTTGTATCTGCAGCTGAATGTTACATTAGAGATAAATTTTTTTCTTATGAAAAGTTAATCGACCATTTTATTATGGTAAGTAAATTTATCGAGAACAAACATTTACAATATAAACCAAAACTTGAATATAAAATAACTCATCTATATAACTTTATAGATCTCAATCGATATTCATCTAAACCTACTATAGGAAAGTACTATTTATATATTGGAAGGCTTTCACCTGAAAAAGGCATTGAAACTCTTATACAGGCTTTTTCAAATCTTCCTACTTTAAAATTAAAAATTGTTGGCGATGGACCTATTCGTACCAAGCTAGATAATTGCGTTGTAAAAAACAATGTAAACAATATAGAATTTCTTGGATATTTAAATGAAAAAGAAATTAGGGCGCTACAATCAGATGCAAAATTTATTATTGTACCTTCAGAGTGTTACGAGAATAATCCATTGGTAGTCATTGAATCATTTGCAATGTCAAAACCAATAATAGGTGCAAAAATAGGAGGGATTACTGAGCTTATCATCGATGAGCATAACGGCTTTTTGTTTATACCTAAAAATATAAATAGCTTAATACTATCGATTCAAAAAGCAGAGCTTTTAGATGAAGCAACATATTTAAGCTTTTGTCAAAACGCTAGAATATTTGCTGAGCAAAATTTCAGTAAAGAGAAACACTATACTTCTCTTATCGAGCTTTATAAAAAAATTCTGTTTTATAATGACCAGCAATAGAATCGCCATAGTCGGAACTGTTGGGCTTCCCGCAAACTATGGCGGCTTCGAGACTCTCGCAGAGAATCTTGTCAAGTTTCATCAGGCATCGTCGTTACCTGATTCGATTACCGTTTATTGTAGTAGCAAAAACTATCCTACCAAGCCCCGCACTTATTTGTCTGCACAATTAAAGTATGTGCCTCTCAATGCCAATGGTTTACAAAGCATACCCTATGACATCATTTCATTAGTGTCTGCGGTTTGGAATCGTAGTGATGTGATATTATTGTTAGGTGTATCAGGAGCCATTGCCCTCCCGCTGATACGATTTTTTTCATCCACTAGGATTATTACCAATATTGATGGCCTTGAGCCGGCATTCCGCACCCCCTCAAGATAGAAAATGATTTAAACTATACGTAGCGGATCATAATCTTTGGAGGCTATCTATGAATGAGGAATCCCTTTACAGTAGTTACAATTTAGATCATCTAGGC
>TBL_comb47_HYPODRAFT_10008100_pt1 | contig 10853 bp, 7 predicted proteins | sample TroBogypolimnion_40_FD_10682 | JGI IMG/M metagenome (IMG submission 10682) | reverse complement strand
GGCAATACCGGTCACGAGTTGACAGTCTGCTTCAACCAGAAGGCAACGTGCTGCTGTTGCGATTTGATGCCTTGGACAACACCTTGCAAGCCAAGCGTCCCCGACCTCGATGGCGCACACCCATGGTCAGCCATCAGCAACTACGATGGATTCGCACAACACTTCTTGGCAGGACGCCCGGTTGGTCGCCACCGGCCGCTGCCGTGGGGCCCTGGCGGCCCATCTGGCTTGAACAACGCCAACCGGCACAGCTCATTCGATCCGCCCTGTGCGCCGCAGTGTCTGGGGGGACGGGTCAATTGCGGGTGGATTGTTGGTTTCAGGAAAGGTCGGCGCCGCACACCCGTGCTGTGTTGATCGTCGAAGGGCCGGACACCCGGATTGAGGAACCCTTGCAGACCGATTCCAATGACCACGGTGTGGCACAGCTCACCTTGCCCGATGTCCACCTTTGGTGGCCACATACCCACGGTGATCCGGTTCTTTACCAAGTCACTTTGCAGCTTCGCGAGGCTGACGGCAATAGCATCTCACAGCGCTTGGGCCAAGTAGGCTTTCGCACCATGGGCCTAATGCAAGACACTGCGCGTTTCCAGATTCTGGTGAACGATGAGGCCGTGTTTTGCCGGGGTGCCTGCTGGATGCCCCTTGATGTGGTCAGCCTGCAAGCCTCGGAAGACGACTATTTGCGTGCCGTATTGCAAATCAAAGCCGCTGGCATCAATATGCTGCGTCTGGCTGGGTCTACCGTATACGAGACATCGGTTTTTTTTGATGTGTGCGATGCGCACGGCATCATGGTTTGGCAGGATCTGATGTTTGCCAACATGGACTACCCGAGTACCGATGCTGATTTCCTGCAGGACGTTCAAGACGAAGTGGCCCAACAACTCATGCTGTGGCAGTCACACCCCAGCCTGGCCGTGGTCTGTGGCAATTCGGAGGTGTCGCAGCAGGCCGCTATGTGGGGCGCCCCGCGTGACACTTGGGCCCCGGATTTGTTTCATCAAATCCTGCCGGATCTGGTGAAAGCACAGCTTCCTGATGTTATTTACTGGCCTTCCAGTGCGCATGGGGGAGCATTTCCGCATCAGCCAGAGTCGGGCACCTGCTCCTACTATGGAGTGGGTGCATACAAGCGGGGGCTTGACGATGCGCTGGGCAGCAAACTTTCGTTTGCGACGGAGTGTCTCGCGTTCGCGAATATTCCTACAGTTAGTACCTTGCAACGTTCTCCTGCAGGTGAGGCGCCTCAGGTCCACTCACCAGAATGGAAAGCCCGTGTGTACCGGGACCGAACCGTGGGCTGGGATTTTGACGATGTGCGGGAGCATTACGTAGAGCGACTTCTGGGCGTACGCTCGGATGAGCTTCGCGCCTTTGACCCCGCACGCCATTTGGTGTTAGGGCGCGCGGTGGCGGCCGAAGTCATGGCCAGAACCATGGCGGCCTGGCGCACCCAGTCCCCTCGCTGCGGTGGTGCCTTGGTCTGGTTCCTGCGGGACTTATGGGCCGGTGCGGGGTGCGGATTGCTGGACGACCAGGGGGGGGCTAAAAGCGTGTTTCACGCGTTGGCGCGTGTTCAGCAACCTCTGTTGGCATTTATCTCTGACCAAGGGCTGAACGGGCTGTATTTGCACCTGGTGAATGAAACCGCCAACCCAATGGTGACAAGTGTCGAGCTGCGACTGTACCGCCATGGCGAAACTTTGGTTGCCCGTGGCGCGCGTGAGCTTCTGATTGCGCCCCGCAGCACCGGGCAGTGGGCTGCGACCGACTGGTTGGAGGGATTCATGGATCTGAGCTGGGCCTATCGGTTTGGTCCCGCCGCAACCGATCTGGCGGTGCTGACCTGGCGCGACCATCAAAACATGCTGCTTGGGCAGGCGCTCTATTTTGAGCCCCGCCAAATGATCCTCTTCAACGGCCCCACCGGATTGCAGGCCCGTGCCGGCCACCTGCCTGATGGCAACATCCTGGTTGAGCTTTCTACGCGTGCGGTCAGTTACGCCGTTCATTTTGAGAGTCGCGGGTGGCAGCCTTCGGATGACTATTTTCATATGCCGCCGGACTCCCAAAAGTCGGTTCGGTTTACCCCGACAACAGTCGCACCCGGTCACTGGCACGCGCATGCCATGGCGCTCAACGTGCGTCAGCCAGTTCCCATTTTGTTGCAGCCAACGCCTCAGTAATCATGTCAATGAGCCCTGAATCGGTGGCAGACACACCGCAAGCTTTGTACTTTGGACCGCCAGAGCGCCGGTTGTTTGGTGTTTTGCACCGTTCGTCTGCGCCCGTGGACGCGCCTTTTGCGGTGCTCATGGTAAGTCCGTGGGGCGCAGAGAACATGTCCACCCAACGTGCCTTGCGAGAACTGGCGCAGGCTATTGCCCAGTTGGGTTTCACCTGCCTGCGGTTTGACCTCGATGGGTGTGGCGACTCTTACGATCCGGGCCCTGACGAAAACTATTGGACCTTGTGGCATCAATCTGTCGGGTTTGGCATCGACACCCTCAAGTCCCATGCCGCTGTGTCGCAGGTGGTATTGGTGGGCATGCGACTAGGGGCTTTGTTGTCCGCCGAATTGGCCGCAGTACGCCAGGATGTAGCGGCTTTGGCACTGCTGGCTCCGGTTCGCAGTGGTCAAGCCTATTTGAAAGAGTTACGCATTTTGGGTAGTGCCATGGCCCAGGGTCATGCACAGACTCCAGAAGCTGTATTTGCGGCTGGTTTCAGCATGAACAGGCAAACGGCGGATGCACTCAAGTTCAGCGTGTTGCCTGACCGAATACATGCAAAAGGTGTGGCCGTCATTGATCGTGACGACCTCGGGATTGGGTGCCGCTGGATCGACCAACTTTCTAGTCGAGGAGTTACCACTTTCTATTCCGTACAGCCTGGATACAGCGACATGGTGCTCACCGCCCACATGGCTAAACCCGCGCAGTTGATGTTTGACAAAGTGCTGGAAGCACTGTCCATGTTTTCAAGGCAACTCAATACGCCTTCGCCCCGGCCGCTGATGTCTGCGATGGACATTGAATGCAGCGCTGTTTTCCAGGTTGGGCAACAAAGTGTGGAGGAAACGGTGCTGGTACCTTTTGGCGCCATGGGAATGAGCAGCATCAGGGTGGCGCCTGGGGCGGGCATTGCGCCTTCGGGTAGGGGTGTACTCATTCTGAACTCCAGCACTGAGCACCGGGTTGGGCCTAATCGAATGTGGGTCGGATTTGCCCGCTCACGTGCTGCAAAAGGCGATGTGGTCATCCGCCTAGATATGCCCGGTATCGGAGAAAGTCTGAATGACTACGCGGACGAAGAAAATCGGGTGTATGCAGCCCGAGCCATCGAATTTGTGGGCGAATACTTCCAGACCTTGTTCGCAGACGAGAGTGTGCGCGAATGGGCTGCCATGGGTCTGTGCTCTGGCGCGTACCACAGCCTGAGATTGGCGGTGAGCCAGCCCGGAGTTTCCCGGGTATTTGCTCTAAATTCCCTTGGGTTCGTAACTCAGGATGTCGAGCGAGCCAACTTGTGGGAGCATGGGGCAATTCACTACATTGCTGGCAAGAATGCCACCCGTGCCCTGTGGAAACCTCAGCGCTGGCTCAAATTGCTTCGCGGACAGGTCAATTTCAAGTTGATCACCCGATCGGTTGCTGGGCGAATGCGTCTGTGGTTGCGAAAGCATGTGTTGTGGGCTGGGCATTGGCTGCGTTTATCGCAGTCGTCTACGCTGACGATTGAGCTACGCCAGCTGACCCAACAAGAATGTCGGGTGCATTTCATATTTGCAACGACTGACCCTGGTCTGGCGCTGCTGCGTGATGAAATGTTGCATGATTTTCCAGTCTTGCTGCGGGGCGGGTATTTCACCGTTGACAGGATCGAAGACGCTGATCACACCTTTGCCGGACTCAAGGGGCGGGAAAACATGCTCCTACTGTTGCACCAACGATTTGATGACTGGTTGCCCACCGCAATCATGCCTCAAGGCGCAAACTCCGCTCGTTCGGCGGTTGTGCCAGCCCATATCAATCCCCAGCGCATCTAGGTGTCGGACGGTATGATGCGGTAAATTCACTCCGGCAAGTTGTCATCTGCAATCTTGGTCTGGAAGGATGAAGATATCGCCGCAGTTTGGCGCCGGGCTTGCCGTTGGCCCAACAAACCACCAAAGACACAGGAAGACCCACCGCACAAGCGACATCGCATTCCATGACAGCCCTTTTTCGTTACCTGTTATCACCCCACCGCTGGGCCATCGCAGCGGGGCTGGTGATTGCGGGTTGTGCATCCACCCTGCCACTCGTTTTGAATGAGCCGGCCCCGCTCACACAAAAATTTGACCGTTGGGTGGCAGATTTCTGCACCGCTGCGCGTGCTGCCGGCATAGATGAAGCGACGGTGTACAGCGCATTCAGCAGCGTGCACTTCCTGCCTCGCGTGATTGAATTGGACCGTGCCCAGCCAGAGTTCACCCGCTCGGTCTGGGACTACCTCGACAGGGCGCTGTCCACGCAACGCATACTCCGTGGGCAAGAAAAGTTGCGCCAACTGCAGGCCGAGGTGGGCCCCATTGCCGCACGCGGTACGGGGTCCCCATCGACATTCTTTTTGCATTCTGGGGCGTTGAGAGCGATTTTGGCAGCAACTTGGGCGATTTTTCCACCATAGACGCCTTGGCCACGCTCGGTTTTGAGGGACGGCGTGCGCAGTGGGCCCGAGGCGAGTTGATGGCGGCGCTCAAAATTTTGCAGAACCACGACATCGAACGTGAGCGCATGGTGGGTTCATGGGCCGGTGCGATGGGTCAGACACAATTCATGCCCACGATTTTCCTGGCCTACGCGGTGGATGCGGACGGCAACGGCAGGCGCGACCTCTGGGCCAGCACTGCGGATGTGATGGCCTCCACCGCCAACTTCGTTGCCAAGTCGGGCTGGCAGGTGGGCGAGCCTTGGGGCAACGAGGTGCGCTTGCCTTCCGGATTCGATTACGCACGCGCAGACATGGATGTGCGCTTGCCATCTTCCGGCTGGGCGATTCAGGGGGTGCAGTCAATGGATGGGTCGCCCTTGCCCGCATTGGCCGATAGTTCCATCCTGTTGCCGGCCGGCGCGCGCGGCCCCGCATTTCTGGTGGGCGCAAATTTCCGCACCATCCTGCGGTACAACAACTCGACCAGCTACGCGCTGGCGGTGGGGCTTTTGTCGCAACAGCTGGCGGGTGGGCCCGGGGTGCAGGCGCCCTGGCCCCGCGACATCAAGGCAATGAGCGCCAGCCAATTGCAGGCACTGCAAACGGCATTGAATGCACAGGGCTTAGATAGCGGTACGCCCGACGGTCTGATGGGTCCGGCGACCCAAGGCGCAATCCGGAAATACCAGAGCAGCCATGGGCTTGCGGCCGACGGCTACCCCAGCCTTGAACTTTTGCAGCGTCTGCTGCAGTGAAAAGAATCCTCCCCATGAAGATCCTGTCCGTATTCACCCGCGTGGCCTTGCTGATCTGCGCTCATGCTGCAGCTGCGCTGGCAGCCGATGTGAATGCCGTCAGCCCGCATGAAAGTGCCGCGAGCAGTGCGCATGCGCTTGACTCGGCCACCATGCGCCTGCACCGACTGCATCATCTGGATGTCAAGTTGAGCACCGATGCGGCGGACCTGCGCGCCCGGTGTCGCTACGAGTCCGAAATTTCCACGGTCGCGCCCGCAAAAGTCCTGGCGCTGACCTTTGACGATGGTCCCGAGCCTGTGCAGACCGAGCACATCCTGGAGGTGCTTAAGCGCCACCACATCAAGGCCACATTTTTTATGATCGGCGAACAGGTCAAAAAGTACCCCGAATTGGTGGCCAAGGTCACGGCCGATGGCCATCACCTGATTGCCAATCACTCATGGGACCACCCGAATTTCCACAGCATCGACGTGGCCGACCAGACTCTGCAGGTCGGAAAAACAGAGCAAGAGCTTGCGGCAAGCATGACCCAGAAGTTCTTTCGCTACCCTTATGGAAATTCCACCTGCGAGACCAACGATCACCTGCACAAGCTGGGATACAAGATCGTAGGCTGGCACATCGATTCCTGCGATTGGGCCTTTGACAAAAGTGGTGGGGTGGATGCCAAGGAAGCAGCCACTTGCGGGGTGCTGCCGCAATATGAAAAGGACTATGTGGGCCATGTTCTATCTGCCATGCGGGCGCACAACGGCGGCATTGTGCTCATGCATGAGATACATCCAAATACCCTGAAGAAGCTGGAAGAAATCATCGAACTTGCTCTGGCGGATGGCTATTCCTTCGACTCTATCGACGCTGCTGAATTCGTTGGCGCCATGCGGTAACGAATTTGATGGTATTTGCTGACCTCTACTCGTTGAGCGTCAAACCACCTGACCCATTTTGAAGATCGGCAGGTACATGGCCACCACAATGCCGCCGATGATGGTGCCCAGCAGCACGATGATGATGGGCTCCATCAGGCTGGAAATGCCGGCCACCATGTCGTCCACTTCCGCCTCATAAAAATCGGCGCACTTGCCCAGCATGTGGTCGATCGAGCCCGACTCTTCGCCGATGGAGCACATCTGTATCACCATGGAGGGAAACAGATTGGCGTTGCTCATGGCGGTGGTCAGGGCGGTGCCGGTGGAGACTTCTTGTTGAATCTTCTGCGTGGCCCTCAGGTACACAATATTGCCGGCGGCGCCTCCCACCGAGTCCAAGGCCTCGACCAGGGGCACGCCGGCGGCAAACATGGTGGCCAGGGTGCGGGTCCAGCGCGCGATGCAGGACTTTTCCACCAGGACGCCAAAGATGGGCAATTTGCGCATCAGACGGTCCATGAATTCTTGTACCTTTTCGTTGCGCTTCCACGACTCCAGAAAGAAGTAGATGCCGCCGCCTACGCCACCAAAGATCAGATACCAGTAGCTGACAAAAAATTCGCTGATGCCGATAACGACCAGCGTGGGCCCCGGCAACTCGGCGCCAAAACCCGCAAACACCGTCTTGAACGAGGGCACCACAAAGATCATGATCACGGCCACCACCACAAAGGCAACGACCAGCACGGAGATGGGGTACATCAGTGCCGACTTGATCTTGGACTTGATGGCCTCGGTCTTTTCCATATAGACAGCAAGACGGTCCAACAACTGGTCCAGGATACCGGCCGATTCGCCGGCCTCCACCAGGTTGCAATACAGGTTGTCGAAGTAGAGCGGGTATTTGCGAAACGCAACGCTCAGCGAGGTGCCGGTTTCCACGTCGCCGCGAATGTCATTGAGCAGCTTGGTCACGCTGATGTTGGGGTTGCCCCGGCCCACGATGTCAAAGGCCTGCAACAGGGGCACACCGGCCTTCATCATGGTGGCCAACTGGCGTGTAAAGATCGCCATGTCCTTGGGCTTGATGGCCTTGCCCGAGCGCATGCGGCGCTTCCTGATCTTGGTGGGTGTGACGCCCTGGCGGCGCAGGGCGGCCTTGACCTGGTTTTCGCCGCCTGCACGCATTTCCCCGCGCACCTGCTTGCTGTTGCGGTCCTTGCCCTCCCACTCGTAAACCACTTCCTTGTTGTTGACGGTTTTCGGTCTGGTGCTAGCCATGGATTCCCTTGGGTTGCGACTTATTCATTGGTGACCGCCAGAACTTCTTCCAGCGAGGTCAGTCCCATGCGAACTTTTTGCAGGCCCGATTGCCTCAGGGAGCGCACTCCCTCGCGTTCGGACTGCTTGGCGATGTCGAGCGCGCTGCCGTCGGCCAGAATAATGCGCTGAATCTCCTCCGTGACGGGCATCACCTGGTAGATGCCCACGCGGCCCTTGTAACCCATGTTGCAGGCCGAGCAGCCCACCGGGTGGTATGACTTCCAGCTTCCGTCCAGCGCTTCCGCGGCAAAGCCTGCGTCCAGCAGCGCTTGGCGCGGAATCTCGGCAGGCTGACGGCAGTTCACGCACAGCCTGCGTGCCAGGCGCTGCGCCGTGATCAGGATCACGCTGGAGGCTATGTTGAACGGCGCGATGCCCATATTGCGCAAGCGTGTCAGCGTGGCCGGGGCATCGTTGGTGTGCAGGGTGGACAGCACCAGGTGCCCGGTTTGCGCCGCCTTGATGGAGATGTCGGCGGTCTCCAGATCGCGGATTTCGCCCACCATGATGATGTCCGGGTCCTGGCGCAGAAAGGACTTCAGGGCCACGGCAAAGCTCAGCCCGGCCTTTTCGTTGACATTGACCTGGTTCACACCGGGCAGGTTGATTTCCGACGGGTCTTCGGCGGTGGCGATATTGACGCCCGGCTGGTTCAGCAGATTCAGGCAGGTGTAAAGCGACACGGTCTTTCCCGAGCCGGTCGGGCCGGTCACCAGAATCATGCCGTAGGGCCGGGCAATCGCCTTGAGCAGCCGCTCTTTTTCTTCCGGCTCGTAGCCCAGGGCTTCAATGCCCAGCTTGGCGCTGGACGGGTCCAGAATCCGGATCACGATCTTTTCGCCAAACAAGGTGGGCAGGGTGCTGACGCGGAAATCGATGACCCGGTCGGGCCCGACCTTGAGCTTCATGCGCCCATCCTGCGGCAAGCGCTTTTCCGAGATATCCATGCGCGATATCACCTTGATGCGCGAGGCCAGCTTTTCCTTGATGGCGATTGGCGGGCTGGCGATCTCACGCAACTGGCCATCGACGCGAAAACGCACACGGTAGGTGTGCTCGTAGGGCTCAAAGTGCAGGTCGGAGGCCCGCATGCTAAAGGCATCGAGCAGCATTTTTTGCAGGAAGCGCACTACCGGCGCATCTTCCACTTCGGCTGCTGCCTGCTGTGTCTCGACGGCGGAGTCCGCAACGTACTCGTCAAACTCAAAGTCGCCGCCAATAATGCTTTCCATCGCATCGGTGGCCGAGACCGAGTTGGCATCGACCATCTTGGAGAGCTTGTCGTACTCCGCGATGATCCAGTCCACACTCAACTGGGTAGAGAACTTGATTTTTTCGGCGGCTCGCTGGTCGGAAGGATCCGCCGTCGCCACTATCAGGCGGTTGTTGCGCTTGCTCAGCACCACCAGGCGATAGTCCTGGCAGGTCTTCTGGTCCAACAAGCCCTTGGGCAGGCGCTGGACATCCAAGGCGTCCAGATTAACCAGCGGCACGGCAAATGCCTGCGACAGGGTCAGGGCCAGGTCTGCAGCGGACACGCCACCCGAGCCCACCAGCTCGGCGATGAAGCTGGTCTTGTGGGCCAGCGACTTGCTATAAATGTCTTCGGCCGCTTTCTGCTCCAGCTTGCCAGCAGTGACCAGGGCGCGCCCTATCCCTGGCAGCGCGATCGCACTTGAATCTAGTAATAAGGAATCGACGAGAGCGGCCATGGGCTACAGCATAGCGAAAAATATCATCTCATCAGACTGGCAAATGCTGCGCCGGCCTGGTCCTTGGCCGACAGGCGTGGCACCAAGTCACCCAACTGCCAGTCAATCGCCAGCGTCGCGTCATTCCAGGCAATGCAGCGCTCATGCGCGGGTGCGTAGTATTCGGTGGTCTTGTACAGGAACTCGGCGGTGTCGCTCAGCACCACAAAGCCATGGGCCAAGCCGGCCGGAATCCAGAGCTGGCGCTTGTTCTCGGCGCTCAGAATCTCACCCACCCATTGGCCGAAGGTGGCCGAATCCTTGCGGATATCCACGGCCACATCCAGCACGGTTCCTTGCGTCACCCGCACCAGCTTGCCTTGGGCTTTTTCAATCTGGTAGTGCAGGCCGCGCAGCACGCCCTGGGATGACTTGGAATGGTTGTCCTGCACAAACTGCGTCTTGACGCCGGTGGCCTCTTCAAAGACCTGGTGGTTAAAGCTCTCGAAGAAGAAGCCGCGCTCGTCGCCAAATACCTTGGGCTCCAACAACATCACATCGGCAATTTTTGTGGCAGTGGCTTTCATCCGTAGACCTTCTCGCTCAGGAGACGCAGCAAATACTTGCCGTAACCCGACTTGGCCAAGGGCTTGGCAAGGGCTTCGAGCTGGGCGCTGTCAATCCAGCCATGGCGCCACACGATTTCTTCGGGGGCTGCCACCTTCAGGCCCTGGCGGTTCTCTATCGTGTAGATGAACTGGCTGGCCTCCAGCATGGACTCATGCGTGCCGGTGTCCAGCCAGGCATAGCCCCGGCCCATGGTCTGCACATCGAGCTGGTTCTTGTCCAGATACAGGCGGTTCAGGTCGGTGATCTCCAACTCGCCGCGCGGGCTGGGTTTTACCTGTTTGGCCAGCTCCACCACCTGGCTATCGTAGAAGTACAGGCCGGTCACGGCATAGCGGCTCTTGGGAGCGGTGGGCTTTTCTTCCAGGCTGATGGCTCTGCCTTCTGAGTTGAACTCCACCACGCCATAGCGCTCGGGGTCGTTCACCGCATAGGCAAACACCGTCGCACCATGGGTCTGCTGGCTCGCACCTTGCAGCAGCGTGGCAAAGTCGTGACCGTAAAAGATGTTGTCGCCCAGCACCAGCGCGCTGGGCGCGCCGTCCAGAAACTTCTCGCCGATCAGAAAGGCCTGGGCCAATCCATCGGGTGAGGGTTGCACCGCGTACTCGATACGTATGCCCCATTGGCTGCCGTCGCCCAGCAACTGCTCAAAGCGCGGCGTGTCCTGCGGCGTGGAGATCACCAGCACCTCGCGGATACCGGCCAGCAGCAGCACACTGAGCGGATAGTAAATCATGGGCTTGTCGTAGATGGGCAGCAATTGCTTGCTGACCACCTGCGTTGCCGGATAGAGGCGGGTGCCTGAGCCTCCGGCCAGGATGATGCCCTTGCGCTGTTTCGCGTTGGTGTTAGCTTTTGTCATGTTTATTGTTTCCCTGTAA
>TBL_comb47_HYPODRAFT_10008099_pt1 | contig 10854 bp, 8 predicted proteins | sample TroBogypolimnion_40_FD_10682 | JGI IMG/M metagenome (IMG submission 10682) | reverse complement strand
CGACCACCACGGGCCGCGCGTGCTGGATGAATTCGATAGGCCGACGCCCGTTCATCTGATCCTTGGTGTTCTGGATGACGGTGCTGCTTTTGTCGAACGCCTGAATGTTCATCACCATCAACTGCATCTGGTTGCTGGCGGAAAACTGCCGCAGTTTCGACACCTGCGCCGAATCATACACCCACGAATCCAGCGGCGCGTTGCCGTAGAGCGATTGAAAATGCTCTTTGGTCAACGCAATGGTGTTCAAAACACCCTCACGAATCGCCACGCTCGGCACCACGATGATGAATTTTTTCCAGCCGTAGCGCGCATTCAATTCAAACAGCGTGCGCAGATAAACGTAGGTCTTGCCGGTGCCGGTCTCCATCTCGACGGAGAAATTCAGGCCGGATAGTTCCGTCGCCGGCTCCAGACCGTTTTCCGTCTGGATTTTTTGGACATTGTTCAGGATGGCGTCGTCGCTCAAGACCAGCGAATTTCCGACGCCCATTTCCGTGAGCAGTTCACCGGCGAACACGTCGCTCTGCCATTGCAGCGACGCTCGCATGGGCGGCTGGCCGGCAAAAACGTCCACCACCGACCGGATGGCGTCCAACTGGAAATCCTGGTTGCTGTCGAATTTGATTTTCACGCCGTGTGAAATTCAATGCCGTGGGATTTCATTTCCAGAACAATGTTGGCTTTTAACTGATCGTTGCCGGCGAAGGCGATGTCCAGACAGATGACCCCTTTCGGTTTGCGCGCCATGAGGCCGCGCAAGGTTGCCTGGGTGATCTTGCGCGCCAGACAAATCACCAGCGCGCCGTCGGCCACGTCGTAAAACGACTGCTCCCCGATTTGGCCAGCGGTGATTTTGCTGGTGAGCGGCAGATTGCTTTTGAGCACCAATTCGTAAAGCAGGGCATCATCGGGACGGCCTTCCTCGACGTTGTGAGCCATGAGTTTTAATTGTTCGGCCAGCGCAGCGCCATCCTTGGGCGCGGCGGCGGCATCCCAGACCTTGAAATTGCTGCTGCCCAATTTGAATACCTTGAATCCCAAATCCAACTTATGCACCGGCGCAGTGCCGCCCAGTTTTAATTGCGATGACGCATCGGCCAATTTTTCCGTTTCGGCGACGGATATTTTTTTGATGACACGGCGGACACGTTCTTTGGTGATGTCCGCGATAGTGGAAAAATCTTTGCGCCCGGTCGGTTCGGGCAACTGGACGAGGATGAATTTACGGTTGCCGCCGTCCTGCGCGTTCAATTCCAACACCGCCTGTGCCGTCGTGCCGCTGCCGGCGAAGAAATCGAGGATGATTTCATCCTCTTTAGCATAAGTGCTGATTTCCAATATCCTGCGCACATACGAAGATGGCTTGGGATAATCGAATGGTGGGTCTTCAAATATTTCTCTGATTTCATTTTTAGCATTACGCATTGAGCCTGCGAACTTGTAATCCCACCAAGTTGTTGGAACGACGCCTTTTTTCACTTCTGCCAAAAAGCGTTTTTGAAATGGCATATCGCCATCACCGGTTGCGCCCCACCAAAGACGATTCTCGTCAACCAACCTTTTGAGGGTTTCTTTTGAGACACGCCAACTCGTGCCTTTCGGAGGATAAACCTCCCTACCGGTTGGATTTTTGATCGCGTAAGAATCTTTTTCCGATGAACCGGGACGCGTTAGTGCATTGCGTGTCCACACGCCGCGCGGATCATTATCTGGGTTTTTGTAAATATCTATCTGCTCCTGTGTTCGAGCGACAAGACCAACTGTGGCCGCATCCATTTGTTTGGCGTAACACATCGCGTATTCATGGTAAGTTGAGAAACCTTGAACATCATTTGCGGGAGTATCCCGTCGTTGCCAGACGACCGTTGTTAAATAATTCTCCTCGCCGAAAATCTCATTCATAACGGCGCGGAGATTGTTGACTTCGTGATCGTCAATGCTCACGAAAATTACGCCGTCCTCGCGCAGGAGGTTCCGCGCCAGAAAAAGCCGAGGATACATCATCGTCAGCCATTTGCTGTGGTAACGCCCGTCCGTCTCGGCATTGGTGGTGAGCCGGACGCCTTCGCCGCTGACCTGGCCGGAAAATTTCAGATAATCGGCCAGCCCTTCTTTGTAGTTGTCCGGGTAGATGAACTCGCCGCCGGTGTTGTAGGGCGGATCAATGTAAATCATCTTCACGCGCCCGTGGTAGCCGCCTTGCAGCAGCTTGAGGGTTTCCAGATTGTCGCCCTCGATGATGAGATTTTCCGTGGCATCAAAATTCACGGACTCGCCGGGCGCGGGTAGCAGCGTGCCGGGACTGGTGGTCTGAATGGCACGGATGGCCTCGGATTTGCCGGCCCACGATAGCCCATAGCGTTCCGGCGCGTCGGTGGCTGCCTCGCCGAGCAGTTGGGCGAGTTTTTGGAGATCGAATTTTCCCTCGGTGGACGCTTCGGGAAACAGTTCGCGGAATTGCGCCAACCGGTCCGCGTTCACATCGCGCGAAGTCAGCGGCAGTTTTATTTCGTCACCCGTGGGCATCGTCATCCAGTAGTTGCTCGCGCAACTGGCTGACGGGAATCTTCTAAAAAACGGGAAAAGAAGAGGCGCGAACTTGTCGCGTTCCGCCCCGAGGCACCGCTAAGCGCCTGTCAAGCAAACACGCCAAGCCGCGCCCATTGGGGCGCGCTCGGTCGGATGCTTGACGGGCTTGAAAATTAGCGGTTTTCGGGGCAGCCCGTAGCCGTAGCTACGCAAAATTGTTGATTAAATTATTCTTGGTTCGTTTTTATTTTAGCGCCGCCAGTGTGCGCATTCGGCTGGGCATCGTCAATCGCGGGGTGCGTTGGACTTTATTTTCACCGCCCGGATTGTTAAACCTTTAGGATGAAATCGCGCAAGGCTTCACCGGCCACCGCCGTCACCGGCAGTAAAACCGCCAAATCCGATTCCACCACGACGATCAAATGCAGCGCCGACCATCGCGACAACGATTTTGAATATTGGCCGCGGCCGTCCGAGGTGGAACTGACCCGGTGGGCGGTGCAGTTGGCGCGCACCGGCAAGACGGATCCCGGGCAACTGGTCGAGGAAGCCTGGGCGCTCTATTGGGAAAGCTGCCGCAAGATTCAGGAGGATCACCGGGCGCAACAGGCGTTTTTTGAAAATGAAGGCTGGGATGACCACGCGGATGAACTGGAATATTATGAGCAGGCGGCGTTGCCCACGCCCGCCAAATTTCCGGTCACTTTCCAGGAAATGGAAATTTTGCTGCTGCCAAAACAATATGGCCGAACCGGTGAGCGCGCTGAATTATTCCGGGAATATTTCTTCGCCAGTCTGATGGGCTGGAACTGCCAGGGCTTGAGCAAAAACCCCACTTCCTCCTACTGGAATTGTCCGAAGCTGGAGTTGGATCAGACCCGGAACAAGGAGAGCATCAAAAACGAGGTGACCCGGATTTATGCGAAGTGGCGGAAAACAGTGTTTGATGCCAACGCCTATTCGGCTTTTGCCACCAAATTCCTGCGGTGGCATCGGGAATGGAATACCATCCGCAACAGCGAGGTCAAAGCCATCAACGCGCTGAAAGGCTGGAATAAGCGGCGGCAACGCAATCGGGTCAAGACGGGTGCCCGGCCCAACCGGGCGGCCAAGAAAATAATTCTGGATTCGTTAAAAAAACCCGCTTGACGGGAGCAGCCTCCTAAAAAATCGGCCGTCGCAGATTTTGGCGTCGTGACTGGCATGGTTTTGGCGGCCGGAATCGTGTTTTGCATCCGCGACGGTTTAATCCGTCGCGTTTTGCATTTTTAGGCATCGTCTTTTGCATGGCCTGACCCAATGGCAGCTCAAAGGAGGCAATCCACGCGTTTGGTATTCATTGAGCATGATGAAAATCAATACCAACGCCCGCCTGGCCACGCTGGATCAATTGGTGCAAACGCTGATTCCAGCCTATCTCACGCCCGTCCCCAGTCACGAGACTTTGCGAGACTGGTTCGACACCGCGCGCATCCCGCGTTTCAAAGCCAATCCCGCCGCCAAGCGCGGCGGCGGTCCGGTCTTTTACTCCGTGGCCGCCGTGGAGAAGTTTCTCCAGACGCGGACGCTGCCCTGCCGGTTGCCGGCGGCGACGCTGCCGAACAAATCCATAACCAATAACTAAGCTGACGCGGCAATGCATCTAAAAGCCCCAAATTTGATCGACCAGGCGCGAAAATATTTGCGCCGGTGTCCGCCGGCTATCAGCGGTCAGGGTGGGCACACGGCAACGTTCCGGGTGGTGTTGGCGCTGGTGTGTCGGTTCGGCCTGAGCGAAGCGGATGTGCTGGCACTGATGCTCGATTGGAACCGCGCGTGCCAGCCACCATGGTCAGAGGCTGAACTGCGGCACAAGATCACGTCGGCCACCCAGGCATCGGCGGGGACAGCAGCGGTCAGCAAGGCCGCGCGCGCGCCGGGCGCGCGGATTGCAACGCCGCGCCGACCCAAAGTTGAATTCAAACCGGACACGCTGGCGCGAATCGCAGCAAAGCTGCCGGCGGCCGGTTTAGATTTTGTGCGGGCGCGTTCGCCGCTCTGCCCGGAGACACAGACCCCGGCGACATTTCTGCATCACCTGTATCGTCCCGGCGAGTCCGTGATCGTGTTCGATGTTTTCAAATCACAGGGACGGCATGTGTGCTTGTGGGCCGAGGCTCCCTTCGATGCGTGCGTGCTGGATCATCTCCGAAACGGTTGCCGCGACGGAGTTTGGTATCTCTGCAATCCGGTGGACGGGGAGTTTCATCCCAATCCGCGCCTCGGCGGGCGGCGTTCCCGTCGCAGCGAGGAGTCGGTGACCGCGTGGCGATACTTGGTGGTGGAATCGGACGAAGCCGATGAACTCGTTTGGCTAGCGGCGCTGGTGCAGATGCCGCTGCGCATTGCGGCCATCTACACCTCGGGTGGGCGCAGTATTCACGCGCTCGTGCGGATGGATGCGACCAGCAAGACGGATTGGGATGCGAAAGTGGCCAAACTCAAGCCGCTGTTGACAGTGCTGGGAGCCGATGCGGCGGCGATGACGGCGGTGCGATTGACGCGGCTGCCGGGCTGCCATCGCGGTCAAGACGGACCGCCGGCGCCGAAGCTGCCGCCGGCGCGCAAGCGCTGGGTGGATGAACCGCTGAAATACTCGGCGAACGGGGATCCCATCTGGACGCCGGATGAGCCGCTGGCCAAACCAACGAATTTGTGGACGGGTGGAAAATTGCAGGAACTCCTTTACCTGAATCCAGAGCCGACGCTGGAGCCAATCTGCAAGAAACCGACCCGGGCCGAGATTTATCAAAAATGGCTGGTGGATGTCCGCCGCCAGAACGGAGGAATTTGCGAATGACCCTGAACACATCAACCATCGCAGAAGGTGCGCCTGATCCGCAAGCGGAAGCCTTTTGCCAGTGGTCCGCCGAAAATCAAATTGAGGGAGCGCCGGAACAGGTGCGACAGGTCATGGCCGGCAAATTGCCGCATGTGATTTTGCCCAGCGACGACGTCACGATCTCCAACACGGCGGAGGATTTATTCAAGCTGATGGGTCCGAGCCATCAGGTGTTCATGCGCGGCGGCGCGGTGGTGACGCTGGTGAAACGGGACGACGGGTTGCTGGCGCTGGACATACTGCGGCCAGCGGCAGCGCGGTCTTTGTTTGAGAAATATGCGCGGCTGTTCGCTTGGCGAGCCGGTCAGAAAGGTGAACAGGTGTTGAAGCCGGTCACCTGCGCGCATGACATGGCTGAGGCACTTTTGTTAAGTGCAGAGGCGACGAAATATCTGCCCCGTGTGCAGGGGCTGATCAACTGTCCGGTGTTGCGCGAAATGGCCGGCGACCTGGTGGCTGCCGGCCCGGGTTACGATGAAGTGACCCGGCTGCTCGTCACCGGCGGGGCCATGCCGCCGGTGGTCCCATTGCCGGAAGCGATCACGCATCTAAAAGCTTTGTTTGCCGATTTCGACTTCCAGACGCCGGGTGATCTGGCGCGGGCCATCGCCAGTTTAATTTCGCCGGCGTTGCAAATGGGTGGGTTTCTGAAAGGCCGCGTGCCGGCGGATGTGGCCGAGGCCGACCAGTCGCAATCAGGCAAAACCTACCGGCAGAAGCTCATCGCCGCCGTTTATAATGAAAAGGTGTCGCTGGTGACGAACCGGCAAGGCGGCGTGGGGTCGGTGGACGAAAGCCTGAACCAGCAACTCGTGGCTGGCCGGCCGTTCATCCAGTTTGACAATTTCCGGGGCCGCTTCGACAGCGCGCACTTGGAAGCGTTCCTGACGGCCGACGGGACGTTTTCCTGCCGGGTGCCACATCGCGGCGAAGTGGGGGTGTCGCCGGAGAGCTTTTTCATTTTCATGAGCTCGAATGGCGTGAACACGACGCGCGATTTTGCGAACCGCAGCAACATCATCCGCATCCGCAAACAGCCTCCGGGCTATCAATTCCAGAAATACGAGGAAGGCGACTTGTTGAGCCATGTGCGGCATTGGCAGGGGTATTATCTGGGCTGCGTGTTCGCGGTGATTCGCGCATGGCACGCGCAAGGCCGGCCGCGCACCACCGAGACCCGGCATGATTTTCGGGATTGGGCGGAGATCGTGGATTGGATCGTGCAGAACATCTTCCAGTCCGTGCCAGTTATGGATGGTCACCGGCAGGCGCAGGAGCGGGTGAGCAACCCCGCGCTGGTGTGGTTGCGCTCGGTGGTGCTGGCGGTCAATGAATCAGGTGAACTAGATTGCCCACTGACCGCCACTGAGATCTTCGGCCTCTGCGATGGCGCCGACATTCCCGTGCCTGGCTTGCGGCCCGATGCCGACGAGGACAAAGGCAAGAAAGTCATCGGCACGCTCATGGCCAAGCTATTTAAGGAAACCAACCCGCTGGAGGTGGATGGTTTCGCCGTGACACGCGAAGAAAAGTATTTGAACCGCGACGATGCCAGTGACGGCGGCGGTTTTAAGTCCAAAACCTACACCGTGACCAAACTATGAACCCCCAACCAGCCAGCGCGCCGCAGCAACCGCAGCCACCGCAGCAACACCTCCAACTTTCTGGAAAACGATATCATTTTCTAGAAAGTATACCCCCTTACTGCGGTGGCTGCGTGACTGCTGAGAAAATCATGAAGCCAGAAGTGGCGTGCGGCAAAAGCACTGGCAAACCGTTGCGTGTGCCGTATCTGACGCCCGGCGGGACATTGGTGATCCCATTTGATTCACCGGAGCGATACCACTGGTGGCGCGGTGGGCAAAGTGTGGAACAAACTCGCGCCGAGGTGCTGACGCGGATGGCGGTCGAGCGGGCGCAGCACGGTAGGGAAACAGTGGGGAAAGAGTAGAGGTTTATGGCCAGAAAATGAATCTGGGGTTATACAAGAGTTGCACGAAAGTTGATGGCTGAATATGTGGTAAAACTGTGGCAAAAATCTGGTATTCAGGAATGGTGTTCAACGGAGGGTGGTCAAAGAGTAGCTAAAGAGTGGACAGTTTTACCGAAGCGGCACCGAAGCATGTGGGCGAAGGTTCGGTGAAAGTTCGGCATGAAACAGAAAATTCGTTGCCAGTCAGCGTTACGACGGCGTGGGAATCCGCGTTATTAGCCGGCCGACGCAACCAGCGATGGTCAGCATGCCGGTGACGGCGATGATGACGGCGGGCAGCGAACCATCATGCGACCGCGAATGCTTCAGCACCATGGCCAGTATCGTCAGATACCAAAGGCCGACGCCGATACCCGACACCAACAGCCAGCGCGGCGAGCCCGGCCCCCAGATACCCATGCTCCAGCCAATCAGATAGGGTAAAATCAGCACGCCCCACCACATGGAAAGCCCAGACTTGCCGCCAATGCCGCCAACTGAGGACATCCCCCACAGAGCCCCGACGCCAATGGCAACCAAGATGAACACCGCCACCCGGTAGGCAATCAACCGGCGTTCGCATTGGCCCAAGCAGGTGCCGAGCGCGACGAGCAGGCTGCCAGGGAGGATTATGGCCGATCCCTCCATTGGATCAATGGCCCCGACCACCATGGCCAGACTGCCGAGCCCAACCAAAACGCGGGACCAAAAGCTGCGAGCGGTGTTGGTTTTCATATCTGTATTATGCCACAGCGAGCGTGGCAGCCAAAATTGATAAACCTTGGCGTTTCATTGATTGGGTCAATGCGAACAACATCGGCGAACTTAGCCGGCAACGGAAGTTGCGCGGTTTTTAACACTAGAGGCGAACCCTGAACGCCTGTCTACCTGGCGCAACGTCTGGCCAATCCTGAAACCAATCAAATCTTGGTGCTGGCCCCGTGGGTAAAGACGCCCCGACCATTTTTTCAAAACAGCGGAGCGGCGACGTTGGCGTGAAGGATGACATGAACCGAGCGCGGTGAATCTAATTGAGTTGCCGAGCAACCTCGGCGACTCTTTTGGCGTCCGATACTTGTGAGATTTTTACGGCATCTGCTGTTGTTGCCAGCCTGGTTGGGCCTGCCATTCGGGCTGCCTGCGGCAGGTTTTCCCCAGCCGTGCGGCATTTACGCTCTCGACAGTTCGAACGGCTATAGCACCAACGGGGTTTCCATGCGCGATGCGAACATCCGCAGCAATGATTTTGTTTCCGGCTATGTGCTGCGAGCGCCGTGGGCGACGATGGAGACGAATCAGGATCAATTCGACTTTACGATCATCGACTGGAACATCCGGCGGCTAGCCGCCATCAATAAAAATCTTTCGCTGGAAATCATCAATGTGGACCCGCCGTGGCTGGCGCAAACGCCCGGCGTGACGACGTGGTTTGATACCAGCCAGAACCAGTGGCGCGCCGTTCCGTGGGACGCTTTTCTGCTGGCGCGGGTGGGGATTTTTCTTCATGCGCTGGCCGAACACCAGATTGACGGGGTAAAATTGAAGGATCATCCAGTGCTGACGGTGGTGAATTTCGGGCTGGCCGGAGCGGACCTGGCGATTCGTGACCCAGCGGTTTTGTTGCACAACATGAGCAACTACTCCCGCACGAACCTCACCAACGCTGTGATGTGCAACCTGCTAGCCACGGCCACAAACTTTCCGTCGAAATTTGTGCAGATTGGTTTCTGGCCCATCACCGACAACCAAGCCACGCCTTCGTTATGGGAATTTGTGCGCGAAAGCATTCTGGCCGAGTTCAACGGCGTCGCCGCGCCGCGCATCGGGTTCTGGATGGAAAATCTTTCGGCCAGTCGCACTGCGCCGGGCGTTGACCCGGTCACCGGCCGGCCGAACACCACTTTTGGCGGACCGCTGTTCCTCTCGCAGACTAATGCGTGGGTCGGTTTTCAAGCGCTGACGTCATGGGTGAAACCGTTCAACAACTACAATTCCCAAGTCACAAACGCCACAACCGCCGACGGGATGCAATACGCGAACACCGTATTCGGCAGCACCTATTTTGAAATCTATGTCGCGGACATTGACGCTGCCGGTAATCAAGCTGACTTTGAGCAATGGCGGGCGCGGTTATTTCCACCGGATCAAATCAGCATTGCCCGGGGAATTTCCGGCGCGATCCGCTTGCAATGGCCCAGCTGGCCGGGCGGTGTCTATCAAGTCGAAACCAGCACCAATCTGCTGAACTGGACGAATTCTGGCGCAGCCCAAATGGCGGTCACCAATCTCGCCATATGGACAAACAACGTGAATTTGCCCGGGCAATTCTATCGACTTCGAACATTGCCGTAACTAGACCCGCCCCGACCTGACTTCACCAACAGCGGAGCGGCGGAGTTGGCGTGAAGGATGCCGGCAAGCTGGCGCGCTGATTGCAGCGACACGGGCAGTGGCGCGACCGCTGGGGGCAGCGGTGCAATCAGCGTGACAGTGAAGACGCGGGATAGAACACAACGCCATATTGTGCGTCATTTACTTCCAGCACAGGGTCTCGGGGTGCCCTGTGCGTAAAGGAATAAATGACCGGAGGGTCACGCACAATATGTGTTGTGTAATGTCCCGGAAGCATCCTGCATGACAACGGAGCCGCGAAGCTCGCGATATTTTGTCGGGGCGTCTGGACTCGTAGCCTGGCATCGTCGCGCCAGCGCGATGACAAGATTCCCCGACTCCCCGCCGCTGGAGCGTAGCGGAATGATGGCCAGTTTGCGGGCGTCAGGGTCAAACCTGAGACAGCAGGCCGCGAAGCCCAGCGCCGGGGTGTCGGTCTAACCTGGTCTTCGCAGTGAGTCCGGCCAGTTTTGGGAGTGCAGCGCTCTGGAGCGAAATGCAATGCAGCGGAAGATTAGCGGAGCGACCAAAAGCTGGGCGGTCTCACGTCTATTGCTGTCGCCTTGCACCGGGCGGAGCCTCGCGGTGCATATTGCTTTGCCTTCGGCGACAGGCAACGCCTCGCGCCGATATTGCTGTGTCTTGCCCGTGCGAAGCATCGCGGGCTAATAATTTTCTGGCCGGACGTAGTCTCGCGGCCATTTTGTTTTTGGCGCACGCCCGAGCGCGATCAGCGAGAACCGGAACGCAGTGAAGGTTCGAGCCGCGCGAGGAGCGGAGCGACGAGGTTCCCTCTGGCAACTTGCGGGACGCGGCCGGTTTCATCCGGTCTCGTCAGTTTTCGACCGTCGGAACGAAACGATAGCGCTCCGCCATCGTTGGCGGTCGCGGCAGTGAAGTGGAGCGGTCGGAAAGCTGCCGAGTCCGGCCAGGCCGCGGGCGGAACAGGGTCGGCACTTGAAGCGAGGCACGAGCTTAAGCGCTGACTCTGTGACGCCAGGGTTTTGACACAGCTTGATTGGCAAGTCGAGCGCCAGTGGCGAGCGGCGAAGCATCAGCCGTTCGCCGGCGCGAGACG
>TBL_comb47_HYPODRAFT_10008097_pt1 | contig 10856 bp, 10 predicted proteins | sample TroBogypolimnion_40_FD_10682 | JGI IMG/M metagenome (IMG submission 10682) | reverse complement strand
GGCAATTTTATCTCTTGAGAAGAAAAATCCAACCCTTTTTTATCTGTTTGTCAAATTAAACGCACGACTTTCTCTAGGTTACGTGCGTTTAATATGACAAATGTGCGTTTACTTTTTCAATTGACCGCTTTGTCATAATCCGTGGAGTTCTGGGAATAATGGGAATAATGGGATATTACCGCAATCACATTTTGAAAGGAGATTCAAAATGTGGTTGCTCTTTACCGTTTATCAGATGTTTACGGCGTATTAAGTTTTTCCGCGATCTTATCTCTGAGCATTTCAAAGGAGCCGGATTTGAGCCCGAAATGCGCATAAAACTTGTGCGCATCCCCGACGGCGTAGCCGCCTTCCTCATACATTGCCGACTGCGCCACATAACCGATGCAGCCGTCAGTATAACCGACGACATAAAGTTTTTGAATGCCGGTCAAAGCCCTGAGCTGTTCCGCCATTTTTGAAAAAACTTCGGCGTTTATCCCGACCAGTGTCAGCGGCCCTACCTTCAAGATGTGAAGATACGCCATTGCCGGCTGGAGCGGTCTTTTCTTTTCAATGATTTCGCTCGTTTCCTCGCTCCAGATACGAATGGCTTCGCGGAAACGCCTGTTAAAATAATCGTCTTCTTTTGAGTCAAAATAACTCTGGTGTTTAGCCACGATTTTTGCCAGCTCTTCCTTGGTAATTATATCCAGGGGAAGTTCAAGTTCAGTAAACGAAGCTGATAACGCATCGTCGGAACATTGAGTGAGGCGTGAAATTTCCGCGGCAATACTGTCGCCCAGAACTGTTCCCGCCTTTTCGACGCCGGAATAATCATCCGCCACCAGCGCCGGGTTGATGTTCCCGCATCCGCCGTTGGTCAGAAAGACGGCCGGGCTGCCCTTGATAAGAGAACTTGCCCGGACCGCGGCAAACCCCGCTATATCGGAGGAAATCTTGCGGTTATTGCTTGACAGGCCGACATTGTGCATGGCAAAATTAGTAAATACTGCTTTGAAGGAGCCGTCTTCTCTTTTAAACGCAAGCACCGGAAGGGCTTTGTCAACATGGGAATTTTTAGCTGATTTTGTGCGGTCAACCGATACGCCGTCAACGGCAGACTCCGAAAAATGCATGGTAACATCTTCCGTATTCCGCAAAGCATCTTTTACGCCGTCAATGATGGTTTTTTCAAGAAACTCAACATAGGCTGGATTGACGTCTCCGCATTTCCGCAGGAACACGGTCGCCGGACCGGCATGGGTATGCGTGGCGGAAAGCACGACATTGACCGCGTCAATCGACAAAGCTTTCGCAACCGCCTTACGGATCCGCCAGGCCAGTTCATTTGAAAAACCAACAAGATCGCAATGTATCCAAACTATCTTATTCCCATGACTTTCGATATATAACGTTCTGGCGTAAAGCTCGTCATATTTTCCGACAGAAGGCTGTTCCCTCAAAAGGTAACCGCATAATTCGATTCCCGGTTCAGGCGTAATACGTTTTTCAGATGTTCCTATTTTCATAATAGTGCTTACTTTTTAAAGTTAGTCAACTCTTTTCTGTTTTCATACACTTTAGCGATGGCGGCCACGATATCGTCCATATCTTTCCTGGTTCCAAGAAGAACACTCTGATGCATCCAGCAGCCTTCCTCGCTCGCAGCTTTTTCCGCGACTGGACATTTGGTCTTGGTATAATCCAGCGATTTGTTCGTATGTTTCCATTCGGTAAATGATGCAAACTGCTTTTTCACCATAAACGGCTGCTGGTAGATGAGTGTGCTGTAACCTTCGCACGCCGGAATCCCTTCCGCGGTAAGCGCCGCAAGAAAGGTTTTTCTTGGGATGCCGAAAACTTTGGCGTCATAACGGAAAAGATAGAGATGATACGCCAATCTGGTGGATTCTTTTTTTCTCGCCAGCGGCCTGATGCCGGGGATCTGAGAAAGTTTCTTATCCAAATATGTGCCGTTCTGCTCACGTTTTTCGGTTTCTTTATCCAGCTTCTTCAACTGTTCATTCAATATTACGGCCTGGAACTGGGACAGCCGGTAATTGCTGCCGAGGTTTTCATGCTGGTACCAGGCGCCGTCTTTTACCCTGCCGCAGTTTTGAATGCTCCAGCATTTGTCTGCAAGCTCTTTATTGTTTGAAACAATTGCGCCGCCTTCGCCGGAGCACAGATTCTTGCTCGACTGGAAAGAAAAGCTGCCGATGTCGCCGATGGAGCCGACCCGCTTGCCTTTGTATTCGGCCCCGTGGGCGTGAGCACAGTCTTCAATGACATAAAGTTTGTATTTTTTGGCAATTTTCATAATTTTATCCATATCAGCCGCCTGGCCGCCGAGATGAACCGGAATAATCGCTTTGGTGCGCGGAGTTATTGCCGCTTCAATTTGCTTCGGATCGATACAATAAGTGTCAGGGTCAATGTCCGCAAAAACAGGCACGCAGTTGGCTTCGATGACGCTGGTGGCTGTCGCAAGGAAAGTATAAGGCGGCACGATCACTTCGGCCCCCGCTTCAATCCCGCAAGCCAGCAAGGCGTTGCGAAGGGTGTTCGAACCGTTGGTCATGGTCACGCAATATTTGCAGTGTTGATATTCGGCAAATGCTTTTTCGAATTTTTCAGTTTCAGTTCCGCCGTATCCCCACACGCCGCTGTTAAGCACTCTCAACAGGCCGTTTGCTTCATTCTTCCCGTATTGAGGCCACGCCGGGAAACTTTTTCCTTCCCTGATTTGCTTGCCGCCGAAAAGGGCCAACGCTGATTTTGTCTTGACTGCCATATGATTTAACTCCTGTTTGACTGCTCTTTAATTAATACTTTATTTGACACTATGCTATTATTATAAATGAAAAAATAGTTAAAACAATGGATAAAATCGTCATCAATAATGCCAATATTGACCATATAATTAATTGCAAAGCGTATTGCCGGCATCACTCTATCATGTATTTTTCAGCCATCTCGAAAATGCCGCCGGACTGGAAAAACCAAGATCCTCGGAGATTTGTTTCTTATTTTTGCCTTTTGCCGCAAGTTCGCGGTACTTCTCCTGCCTGCATAAATTGATAAACGCCAGGACAGAACTGCCGGTAACGGCTTTGAATATTTTGGCGAAATGGAATTTGCTGTAGCCGGCGATATAGGCCAAGCCGGCAATATCGAGATTCCTGCCGCCGGTTTCCCGGATATGCTCGACAATCGCATTGATTACCGTCTGATGATGCAGTTCGGTCTGCCTGTCCTCCACTCCAAACGACTTATTATAACCGGCCTTGCATAATTCCAGCAGGAGACCGCCAAAAGCGTGTTTAACGGATCTGCTCAGGAATGTTTTATCAAGCTGTTCGTTAGCCGCAAGTTCATTCCAGGCGTTGATAAATGACAGCCCGGCAGGGTTGTATCCGCTGAACGTATAGTTGAAATCATTATTCCCCTTGCTTTTGCGGGTTGTCCTGCCGCAAGGCGTGCTGGTAAAAATGGTCTTATTGACAATCCTGAACCACAAATGCTTGATGTGACCGCCAAAAGGCGGATAATATAAGTCATGTTTTTCATTCGCGTCAATCAGAAAGATGGTTCCCGGCCTGCTTTGGTAAGTAATACCGCCCAGCGTGAAGTAACTGGTTCCGGACAACACCAGCATTACTTCCCGGTGCTGGTGAATGTCGCTGTTTTGGGTAATCCATTCCAGGTATTCCCGGTCAGGCGTTACCGGCGGAAGTTCTGAATTTATGGAAGAGACCAAATGCCATTTTGAGTATGACAGAAGTATGGACAGGTCATCTTCGCTGAAATAGGCGTTTTTCATGGCAAATCCTTGATTATAGCAAGAAGTGTTAAGCTTTAGCACTAAATAATAATTGACGGATCGCAATAGTCAAGTGTATAATATAATTAAACTTAAAATCATTGAAATGGTTAAACTTAAAATTATTGGAGACAGATCATGTACGAAATGGGCAAAGCGGAAATAGATGCGGTCATTAAAGTATTAAAAAGCAGACAGTTTATGCGTTATCGCGGTGGCGAAGGCGGTTTTACGGAGTCGTTTGAACGCGAACTGTGCGCTAAATTCAACGTTTCCCATGCGCTGACGGTCAACAGCGGCACCAGTGCCCTGATCTGCGCCCTGGCGGCAATGGGCGTCGGTCCCGGCGATGAAGTCATTGTTCCGGCCTATACCTGGGTCGCCAGCGCGCTGGCCCCGCTGGCGGTCGGCGCAGTGCCGGTAATGGCCGACATCAATGAGTCACTGACTATCGATCCGGCGGATATCGAACGTAAAATAACGAAATACACCAAAGTCATCATTCCGGTGCATATGATTAATCTGGCCTGCGATATGAATGCCATTATGAAGCTTGCCAAAAAGTATAAACTGCTGGTATGCGAAGACGCCTGCCAGGCGGTCGGCGTCTCTTATCGCGGGAAACGCCTGGGGACTATCGGTCATACCGGGGCCTACAGCTTCAACCAGTACAAAAATATCACCTGCGGCGAAGGCGGCGCGGTGGTGACCAACGATGAACGCACTTACGAACGGTCGTTGATGTATCACGACGCCGGGGCATTCACCCGGAACTATGCTTCCTCCGTGAAAGAGCCGTTCTTCCCCGGCGTCAACTACCGTGTTTCCGAGGTCCAGGGAGCGATCATGGGCGAGCAGTTGAAGCGGCTGGACGGCATCCTGGCAAAATTGCAGGAAAGGCGGGAAATCATGGTTGATATTTTTGCCAAAACGAATAAATTCAAAGTAGCGGAGCATAACGACGAAGCCAATGCAGTCGGGCTGGCAATCATTTTTGACAGTCAAAAAGAGACGCAGGCCTTTAATAAAAAGCACAAAACCGGGTCGCTGATTGAAACGGGAAGACATGTTTATACCAATTGGGAACCGCTGCTGGAACAACGGTCGTTCCATCCCAAAATGAATCCGTTCAACTGGACGCAGCGGAAAATTGTTTACACCCAGGATATGTGTAAACCGACGCTGGATATTCTTGCCCGTTCGCTGAATATCGGCACCCCTTACAATTTGAACTTGAAAGACGTTAAAGCTTTCGCTAAAAAATTAATAGCTTAACAGGGGCTTACAAGGAACATGAATAAAACATTGAAAGCCGGGTTCGGGCGTACTGACGTAACCCCGCAATTAGGGGTGCGTCTCGGCGGATACGGCGTGAAAGAGCGTCCGGCGGAAGAAATCCTCGACCGCCTGCATTCGACCGCAATGGTACTGGAGCAGGACAATCTGACTGCCGCGGTAATCAATCTTGACTGGATATGTATTGATGAAGACCTCGTTGCACGCATCCGTCAAGGCGTCAATCAGCGCACCGGAATCCCGGAAAAGAATGTTTCCGTATGCACGACCCACAGCCATTCCGTGCCGAACACGCTTAACTTTTGGGGATGGGGCGAGCAGGAAACCGCTTATATTGAGTCCGTCCTCCCGGAAATAATCCGTTCGGTCGAACTGGCGAAGGAAAACCGGTGTGAAGTCAAAGCCGGGTTCGCCACCACTGCCAGCCTGACCGGAGTCAACCGGCGCGGCACATCGGAAGACGGTTCAATCAATTTCAGCGCCGATCCCAACGGTTTTTTCGATCCGACAATGACCGTGATGCATTTTAAGGCTGAATCCGGCGATGCCGGCATCCTGGTGCATTACGGGGCGCACGGCACGGCGATGGGGCATAATCGTCTGGTGTCGCGCGACTGGTGCGGCGTGATGAAAGACCGCATCGAAACCCAATTTGCCGCTCCAGTGCTCTTTTTAAACGGGGCTGTCGGCGATGTCGGCCCCCGCACGAACCATCGCATCACCGGCGGGCTTTCGGCCGGGTGCGGTGACGGCATTCATGCCGTCCGCGAAGTCGGCTACCGCGCCGCCACTGACGCCATCCGGGCGCTGCTGTCCATCCATGAATGGCGCAGCGAGCTTAAACTTGAAGTCTTGACGGAAGATATTTTTCTGCCTTATGCCCCGCTGGCTTCGCTGGCTGACGCCGAACGGGAACTCGCCAAATGGGAACCCAAAAAAGAGGAGTGGGGAACTCCGATGTGCGAATACAGGCATAACCGCGCGGTTATTGAAGCCCATACGCAGCCATCGCTCAACGGCAGAAATTTCACCCAGACGATCACCTGTATCGGACCGCTGGCAATCGTGCCGATGCCGGGCGAAATGTTCTCCGGTATCTCCCTCCGGATCAGGCATGGCAGCCCGTTCCAATATACGCTTTGCTGTAGCGTTTCTAACGGCTCGTTGAGCTATCTGCCCACCCGCGAAGCGCGGCATCGCGGCGGTTACGAGTGCTGGGTGGGAAGGGCCGTCGGCGCATATCTGCTGGCGGACAACATTGACGACGCCCTGGTTGAAGAGAACCTGAAACTGCTGCGCAAGATTTCCTGAAATTAATCGGCGTGGATTTCGGCATTGATGCGCAGGATTTCTTCGAGTCTGGCGGCGGCGGTTTCCCAGGCGGCGGAGACATCGTCTATTTCCTGCTGCACGTCATGCAAACGGCGGTTGAGCGCGGCATAGTCGGAAACCTGCTGATTGAGCGTCTGCTGGATAAGGTCGGCTTTTTCGGCTTCGAGGCGCTCTAGGGCGCTTTCCGAGGATGAGACTGCCTTTTCGGCGGCCTTTTTCTCGCCCTGAAGCTCCTGCCTCAATCTGGCGCGTTCTTTGCGGCGTTCCTTGCTCTGGCTCAGGTTTTTGTCGCCGCCGTCATTTTTATCTTCAAGTTCGGCATAGCCTTCCTCAGACAGTTTCTGCTGATAATATTCATAATCGCCATAATACTTTTTGATGCCCGGCGGCCGCATGGCAATGATGGTGGTGGCGACATTTTCGACGAACTCGATATCATGGCTGACCAGGCATACCGTTCCGGTATATTCTATCAGCGCCTGTTGCAGCGCTTCGCAGGCGGCAATATCCAAGTGGGTGGTCGGCTCGTCCAGGATCAGCAGGTTCGGGGGGTTGACGAAAATCCTGGCGAAACAGACCCGGATTTTTTCGCCGCCGCTCAACACTTTTATCGGCTTGTAGACATGGTCGCCGCAGAAACCGAAGGAGCCGAGGATGGACTGCAATGAATTGATCGGAATCTTCTCCGACATCGCGTTTTTCACCACGTCATATACGGTCTGTTCCGGCGGCAGAATGTCCGCGAACTCCTGAGCCTGATAACCCCGGATGATGTTGTGCCCCAGCGCCACTTTGCCGGTGTTCGGCGTCAGTTGTGCGGCAATCATCTTCAGCAGCGTCGTTTTGCCGGTGCCGTTATAGCCGACAATCGCCACTTTGTCGCCGCTGTCGATCTGGAGCGAAACGTCTTTCAGAATCAATTCGCCCGCGTTGTAAGCGAAAGAGAGGTTTTCGACCCGGACCGCCTCCGCGCCTGAAGGCGGCGGGGGCGGAATCAGGATGGTGCCGGTAAAACGCAGGTCGTCCGGCAGCACAATATCCTCCATTTTGTCCAGCGTCTTCATCATGCTCTGCGCCTGGGAGGCTTTGGAACTCTTTGCCCGGAAACGCTCAATGGTCCGCGTAAGCTGTTCTTTTTTCTTGTCCTGGTTGCGCTTGGCGGCTTCCAGCGTTTTGGACCTGAATTCGCGCTCGCGGCGGTAGAAATCGTAATCCCCCGGATATCTGGTCATTACTCCGCCGTTGATTTCCAGGGTTATATTGGTGAGCTTTTTCAACAAAAAGCGGTCATGCGAGATCAGCAGCAGCGTGCCGTTAAACGCTTTCAGGAAGCGGCACAGCCACTCGACCGCGGGAATGTCGAGGTAGTTTGAGGGCTCGTCCAGCAGCAGAATGCTCGGATTGCCGATCAGCACTTTAGCCAGTCCGGCGCGCATCTGCCAGCCGCCGCTGAACGTGCTCAGCGGACGGGAGAACGCCTGGACATGAAACCCCAGGCCGCAAAGCGCGGCTTCCGCTTCGCTGCGCAGCCGGTAACCGCCCATCTGCTCGAATTTTGCCTGCAACTCACCGTGTTCGCGCAGCAATGCCGCGCTTTCCCTCTCCGTCAACGCGCTTTCGTGCAGCAGATGGTCTATCTCCCGCAGCCGGGCGGCGGACGCGGAGAGTTCGGGAACGGCGTCGGCGACATAATCCAGCAGCGACAATTCAAAGCCGTTGGACGGCAACTGCTGCCGCAAATAGCCGATAGTCATGCTTTTCGGGAAACCGACCGAGCCTTTGTCCGGCAGCACGTCGCCGCAGATCATCCCGAAAACCGTACTTTTGCCGGAACCGTTAGGGCCGACAAATCCCACCCGCTCGCCGGGGTTGATCCGGAAAGAAACACCGTCCAGCAGTACCTGCTCGCCGTAGCTTTTGTAAACGTTTTTAAAATCAATCATTATATTTGGATGTCTTTGTTTATATAAATCCAGTAGTCAGTAGTCAGTAGTCAGAATGAAAGACTTAAATTCAGAATTCAGGAGACAGAAGTCAAAATGCAGAACAGAAAATCTTGAATTTTCTTTACTGCTTGTTTTCATTTCTGCTGTCTCCTGATTTCCGGCTTTATTCTTTGTCTTAATTTATTCTGAATTCTGACTCCTGAATTCTGAATTCTGAATTCTATTGTCATTTCTTAAAGATGAAATATACCGCGCCCATGAGGCACAGTCCAGCCCAGAGGTAATTCAATTTGAGTCCTTCCTTCATATAAAGGAAGGCGAACGGCACAAACACGCTAAAAGTAATCACTTCCTGGATGATCTTTAATTGCGCCAGGCTCATCGTCTGGTGCCCGATACGGTTTGCCGGCACCTGAAGCATGTATTCGAAAAAAGCTATCCCCCAGCTTATCATGATGGCGATAAATACCGGTTTCGAGGTAAGGTTTTTCAAATGCCCGTACCAGGCAAATGTCATAAACACATTTGACATCGCCAGCAAAACTACAGTTTTAACAACATTGCTATCCATGCTCTTTAACTCCTGCAAAAAAGTTAACTCTTTAATGCTAACCTGTTATCTTAAGATTAAAAGCTGTTTTTTCAAGTGCTGCGACCAGATTATCTTTAACTAATCCTGGACATTTTGGCCGACCCGGACAGGTCAGACAGGTCAGACAGGTCGGACATTTTGGACACTCTGGACACGCTCATGCAGAACCGTTTTAAACCCATTCTTGCACAAAGACTCAAAGAAATCTTTTCTTTATTTTGGACACCCTCTCCGAGCTTTTAGATAGTCGTTGAGCATGTTGCTTTTCGACTTTCTAAAACTACTCCGAGTACTTGGAGTCCCGTTGAACAGAACTGTTTTCAAATTTCTCATTTCTCTGCTTTCTCAAACTTTAGAACTTCCGCAATTTAGAATTTTAGAACTTCCCCTTTACCATTTTGGACACCGGCCAGCGGGAGACCCCACATTTTGGACAGCCTCTGAGCATATTCTGGACACACATTCTGCGCGACATGCTTATGGGTCCTATGGGTCTTATGGGTCCTATGGGTCGGACATTTTGGACAGCCTCCGAGCATATTTTGGACACCATGCCTCCGGTGTAGCGCCCTCTCTCTGAGAGGGTGGTTTCGCTCCCGCCGTCCGAGACGGACGGCGGTACAACAAAACTATTTTGGACAGGCCCTGAGCGTATTTTGGACACCCCTGCCCAATCCCATTATTCTCATTATTCTCATGCTTTTTTTGGCAGCCGGTCTTATGGACACTATGGACTATTATGGACATTATGGACTGTGCCAAACCGACAACTGCCCCCGCCCATACTTTGGCCCGGCCCATAGGCCCCATAGGCCCCATAAGACCCATTCTCTTCCGGCTCACGGACGATACGGACTGCACAGACGACACGGACAACCGCCCATCACCATTTTGGACACCCCGCCACCTCATTTTGGACATCACCATGCAGATATGGTTTTACCGTTTTCTGAATTATTCTAACTCCTGACTTCTAACTTCTAACTTCTGGCTGTTATCAGATATCCATTTCGAAAAATTCTGCTCTGGCTTTCCAGTTTTCGATCAGATCTTCGGAGTATTTGCCCTTTACCGTCCGGGGAGCCTCGGCGGTGTAGGGTATTACCGGACGGCCTTCGGTTTCCGCTTTGGTATTGTATTTCCTTCTTTCCATTTCGGTGAAGGTGACCAGCATCATGTCTTCGAATTCTTCGGTTTCTTTTTTGCTGAAACCGTCACCGGCGTCGGGGGGACACAGGGCCATGTATTCGGCCAGGGCTTGCAGCCCGCCGATTTCCGAAGGATCGAGTTCAGGGGGAACTATCGGTTCCGGCGGTATTTCAACTTTTGGCTGTTCTGTCTTCTCTTCCAACTTGTCTAGCTTTTCTTGCTTGTCTATCCCGCAGTCGCGGGACCCGCTTTGCGGGGCCAGTTTGGCCGCTTTTCTCCGGTCGCTGCGCTCCAGCCAGTATTGAATCGCTTTCAGATTGGGCACGGCGTCTTTGACGGTGGTGCGGGTGCGGCCTTCCTGGTCGGTCACGTTGGTGGTGATGGTGTAATCACCCATCGCCAAGTGCAGCAGACTGTTTTCGACCCGGCTGTCAACCAACTCCCGGCCCCATTCGATGGCTTCGGCAAACTCCGGATGCAACTGTTTATAGTTGTAGAACGATGAACGCGAGATATCCATTTTGAGTGCAATCTGGCGGTCGGTCAGCCCGACTGCCGCAAAATCCATTGCGCGATCCGGAAAACTTTCGTCGTACTTTGTGTCAGCCATGATACCTGTCTCCTGTTTTTTAATTGTTTTTTACATCGTCACGCTGTCGCAACGTGTGTATACATATAGTAAATTTGTAAACAGAAGCTGTGAAAATAAGCTCAAAAAACGGCATAAAATGCATTT
>TBL_comb47_HYPODRAFT_10008096_pt1 | contig 10857 bp, 7 predicted proteins | sample TroBogypolimnion_40_FD_10682 | JGI IMG/M metagenome (IMG submission 10682) | reverse complement strand
ACTCAAAGCCATATAGATTAAAGAGTCCCTGGAGACCATGATCCTGTGGGCCATTGAAACAAAAGTCACCTGCTGGGCTATTGGGCGGAACAATTTTAGCCCTTACCCCTGAATAATCAGGCTGCAATGATTGGTCTTTTAGCTCCGGCCAATAACGCCTTACAGCCTCATAAAAGCCATCGCCTCTTGTGGGATTAACTGTGTAATCAATCTGCTCTTCTTCATTGATATCAAGCCATTCCACATCGGGACCAAATTTAGCTTGTCCACCCATGTCCAAAGTGAGATGCACACCCAGTCCACCCGGTTCTGGGATTGGATAAATCAAGTGATTAAATGGCGATTTTCCAGAAAGAGAAAAATAATTTCCTTTAGCAAAATATGCTTTCGGAATTTGATCCTTAGACAAAGATTCAATTCTTTGCGCCACTGCTGGAGCACTCATACCTGCGCAATTAATCAGAAGTTTCGTTTGAAACTTCATGCCGTATGCGCCACCGATTTCCAATTCAAATCCATCTTTAGCGTTTTCCCCAATAGGCTTTGCGCTTATGAGTGGTGATTGGTAGGCAACCATGCCACCCGCATCCTCAAAGCCTCCCAAGAGCGAAAGCATGAAGCCATGGCTATCCACAATCCCCGTGCTAGATGACAGAATTGCGGCCACGCAATTAAGTTGAGGTTCAAGTTGCTTGGCCTCATCACCAGAAATCATCTTAATATCGGGCACGCCATTATTTTGGGCTTTATATAAAAGTGCCTGGAGATCATCAATTTGGTTTGAGTCGGTAGCAACGATGAGCTTGCCATAGGGCTGAGTTGCCACTTGATGGCTCCGGCAGTACTCGTACAGCATACGATTACCCTCAACACAGAGTTTGGCTTTAAGCGAATCCTTGGGGTAATAGATGCCAGCGTGAATGACTTCACTGTTACGAGCGCTGCTAATGGTGCCAAATGAGGACTCTCGTTCTAGCAGAATCGTTTCTCTACCCTGAAGGGCCATCTCCCTAGCGACAGCCAGACCAACCACACCAGCACCGATGACGACACAGTCGACTTGATCCATTTATCTGCCTAAGCCTTGAATTTTTGATATCTGCATCCCGAAATCGTAACATTTTCAGTGTTTTAGTGGGTTTTGGGGCACTTCTTGATAAAATCTATACATGTCTTTAAAACCAGCTACAGAGAATCTGAAAACCGTATTTAGCGCCCAAGATATAGTTTTAGATAGCGCTTATCAGGGCATTGATGCCGCCAGCTGGAAATCCCTCTTTTCTCAAGCCAAAAAAGCCAAATTAGATCAATTTATTGCTGATCTCTTTGCCGGCAAGCCAGTCAATAACTCTGAAAACCGCCCTGCACTTCATTCTGCATTACGCAATCTGGATAAGACGCCAGTTTTAATCAATGGCAAAGATGTCATGCCTGAGGTGGCAAAAGTATGGCATCGCATTGAAGCGCTTTGCAATACATGGGTTGGCGTTACTGATGTAATCCACATTGGCATTGGCGGATCAGATTTTGGTCCTCGTTTAGCAATTGAAGCATTAGCGCATGTTCCCGATATCGAGTCCCGCGGTATGCGCATGCATTTTTTAGCCAATATCGATACCGCCGAACTCAATCGCATTTTGCATCGCGCTTTACCAAACAGCACTCGCGTCATCATCGTCTCCAAGTCATTCACGACTCTTGAGACGACTATGAATGCCAAAGCAGTTGTTAAATGGCTAAAAGATCATGGTCGTACAGATAGTCAAATTGCTCATGCACTCTATGCAGTAACTGCAAATGTTCCTGCTGCTGAAGCTTTTGGTATCAATAAAGACAATATTTACCCTTTCTGGGATTGGGTTGGCGGGCGTTACTCCGTATGGTCTGCAGTAGGCCTTCCAATTGCTTTGCAGTACGGTTTCGATAACTTCAAACAGTTCTTAGCTGGTGCTCAAGCAATGGATCAGCACTTCAAGTCTGCGCCTTTGGAAGAAAACCTGCCTGTCATCATGGCACTAAGCCTGCTCTACCAGCAAGAGAAGCACAACATCAAGTCTTACGCTGTTATTCCATATGCAGACGCATTAGATTGGTTCCCAAAGTGGTTGCAGCAGCTCGATATGGAAAGTAATGGCAAGAGCGTTGATCGTGATGGCAAGCCGGTGAAGTTTTCCTGTCCAGTAGTGTTTGGTAGTTCCGGTAGCAATGCGCAGCACTCCTACTTCCAGCTACTGCATCAAGGCACAGAAATCATTCCAATTGATTTCATTGCGATACGTGAGCCAATGAGTCATTTACCAGAAGCAAAAGAACATCATCGGATTTTGTTGTCCAACTGTTTGGCGCAAGCTCAAGCATTGGCTAACGGCAAGAAGACTGATAACCCAAACAACACTTATCCAGGTAAGCGCCCTAGTAATCTATTGATTCTGCCTAAGCTTAATGCTTTCTATTTAGGCGCTCTACTAGCCCTATATGAGAACCGCACTGCTGCTCTGGGAGCCCTTTGGAATATCAATAGCTTTGATCAGCCCGGTGTTGAACTAGGTAAAGTCTTAGCAAAACCGATCGAGGCAGCATTAAAGAATGGCGGCACCATCCAAGCGGATGCTGGCATTGATGAAGTGACCGCAGCCCGCATCAATTTATTTAATCAATAGTTTTATTAGCTCTAGCTTCAGGCTAGACATCGAAAGAAGACTCATGCAACTCTCTCCATCCATTTTCAAAGCTTATGACATTCGCGGCATTATTGATGAGACTGTAGATCCATCGATTGCCAAATTGATTGGCCAAGCATTTGGCACAGAAATGCGTGAACTTGGCGAGACTGAAATTGTCATTGGTCGTGATGGTCGTTTATCGGGCCCAAGTTTGATTGAGGCTTTGACTGAAGGTCTACTCTCTACCGGCATTAATGTGATTGACCTTGGTATGGTTGCCACACCGATGGTGTACTTTGGTGCTAATCAAGAGATCAATGGCAAGAAACCCAAGTCCGGCATCATGATTACGGGTAGTCATAACCCCCCTAACTACAACGGCTTCAAAATGGTATTGGGTGGTGCAGCGATTTACGGGGATCAGATTCAGGCATTGCGTAAGCGTATTGAAGCTAAGCAGTTTGTAAGCGGTCAAGGCACACGCAGCACCTTTGATATTTTCCCAATGTACTTAGAGCGCATTGTGAGTGATGTGAAATTAGCTCGTCCAATGAAAATTGTGGTTGATTGCGGCAACGGTGTTGGCGGCGCTTTTGCCGGAAAACTCTTTAGAGCATTAGGTTGCGAAGTCCAAGAACTCTTTTGCGAAGTAGATGGTCATTTTCCGAACCATCATCCAGATCCTGCGCATATTGAGAACCTACAAGATCTCATCAAAAACCTACAAACCACTGACAATGAGCTCGGTTTAGCATTTGATGGTGACGCTGATCGTCTAGGTGTTGTGACTAAAGATGGTCAAGTGATATTCCCAGACCGTCAAATGATGCTTTTTGCTAAAGATGTTCTGTCACGCAATCCTGGCGGCCAAATTATTTATGACGTTAAATGCACGCGTAATCTTGCTACCTATGTCAAGAAGCATGGCGGCGAGCCTTTGATGTGGAAAACAGGGCACTCTTTAGTCAAAGCAAAGCTCAAAGAAACTGGTGCACCACTTGCTGGTGAAATGTCTGGTCATATCTTCTTTAAAGACCGTTGGTTTGGCTTTGATGATGGCCTTTATACAGGTGCTCGCCTGCTGGAAATTCTTTCTAAAGAGAAAGATCCCAATCAAACATTGAATGACTTACCAAATGCAATCTGCACGCCGGAATTGCAACTCGCTTGCGCTGAAGGTGAACCATTTGCATTGCTAGAAACAATCAAGGCCAATGCCAAGTTCCCTACTTCTGAGTCAATCAACACGATTGATGGTGTACGCGTGGAATATGCTGATGGTTTTGGCTTAGCTAGACCATCCAACACTACTCCAGTAGTGGTAATGCGTTTTGAAGCCGATAGTGAAGCGGCAATTGCTCGTATCCAGGCAGAATTTAAGGCTGTTATGTTAGCCGCTAAGCCGGATGCCAAACTGCCTTTTTAAGCGCCATTAAGCCTCTTAATGCATTAAGGGTTTTTGAGGCTTATTTTCTGTTTTTTCAAGCTCCTCAGAAGCAGTGGTAGCCACCTCTTGCACTTGGGGAACTTGACCCCAATGAGCATGTTCTCGTAATTGATTGAGCAATAGACACATTGCCTGCAAAGTTGGTCCAGCAAGCTTGAGGTTGATATTGGCCCCACCTGGTAGCGATAAGTCCAGTGAAAGCATATCTTCAGAGTCTTGCTTTTCTAATGAGCACTTCACATCCATGACCAGAAGAGGATCGGCTCCTAATGGATAGTGATTTGCAGGTTGATAGCCATCTACCTGAGAAACGCCCTGACCACCCTTCTCAACCTGAATAGCTTCTTTTCCAAAATCTACCATTGCTTTAGCTGCTTCTGGGCTATGGGTTTGTTCAAGATTCTTAACAATGAGGTGCGATGTTGCAGCAAGAATAAATAAAGTGACTCTTCTTGTGAACCAGAATCGAAACTCCGTATCCTCTAATGTATTAAAACGAAAGAGCAAGCGATCATCATTCACTAAATAGCTTGCGTTAAATTGCTTAATGCTCATAGCGTGATGTCTTTAAAGCCTGGTCTTTGATTGGGCGTAGGTAGGGCTGGCTTTACTTGACGCTTTTTGGCAGCTTCGTCTAATGCGCGTTGTAGGGCTGGCAAAGATCCATTGAGGCTAAATCGATAGACTGAAAATGCACCGCCCTGAAGTGCAACTGCAAAACCAATATTACCACCTGCTTTTACTGCATTGAGAACCTGATCAAATGGATCAAGGATCTGAAAGTAATGTTTGCCAACCAAGGTGCATTGCATGCCAATAGCTGCAGAGATAGTAGAGCCATTCATGAGCACAGCATTTTTAGTATTAGGCTGACAATTGAGGTTGGGGTTGAGATAAAAGACACAAGTCGTACCACCACAGAAAAGCCCCAATGACGAGTTAGAGTCATTAGCGGTATAGGCCTCAGTAGTCTCGGGACCGATTTCAACAAACCAGTTTTGGTAAGCGATTTTTTCATTAGCAAAAACTTGACCATGCATGAGCACGGTCAACAGCACTAGGAATTTTGCAATTAGCTTAATGATCATTGAACCACTTTAGCAGTTTCGCGTAGTCTTTTGACGGTTTCTTGCAAATACTGCTGAACTAAGGCCTGGCGGATTTGGTTCTTAGATTCATCAAAGGTGGGGACTTTCATCGTGCGTTTGTCCTCGACCTTGATGACCACCCAACCACCCTGAATGGGTATAGGAGAGTTATTGACTGCGCCTTTATTGAGATTGACCATGACATCAGCGATAGGACGCAGAATTTGCTGCGGCAAAATCCAACCAATCTGACCACCCTGCTCTTTGGACGCATTGTCAATCGAGGTCTCTTTAGCTAATTTGCTAAAAGAATCGCCTTTTTGCAAACGTGCAATTACTCCTAGAGCTTCGGATTCGGTTGGAAGGATAATTTGGCTGACCTTGTATTGAATAGCTGTGGGGTTATCACCCATTAATTTCTTTTGTTTGTCATACTCTTCGCGTAACTTAGCATCAGTAATAGGCTCTTTTTTGAAATGATTCTCTAAATAAGCCTGTAATAGGAGGTTTTGTTTTAATTGAGTGATTTGATCGGGCAGATCAATAGTCTTTTCTAAGCCCTCCTTAATTGCTGCCTGCGCGATGAGCTCGCGGTTAATCAGCTCATCTGTAAGTGCTTTGCGCAATTCAGGGCTATCTTTCTGTCCTTGAGCTATCGCACCTTTAAGGTTAAGGTCGAGAAGGCCTTTTGTAATGGGTGTGCCATTTACAGAGGCTACGAATTCATAATCAGCTGCAAAAGCAGGATTTACGCTTACAAAGACCGTAGCAATTAAAACAAATAATTTAAGGCTTTTCATAATGTCTCTTTTATTGAGGAATTCTTATTTTATTCCTCAACGCAGGATGCAGCCTTTCCATCGCGATCCGAGACGCAGGCCGTAGTGATATCACGTGACTGTGTTGGCTCAGAGCCACCATCGGAATCATCTAAGGCCTTTTTGCCCTTCGTTTTACCTGATACTAAAGTGACCTCTTCGGGGCTGCTAACCGTCACAATAGAACCATTTTGCGCTAGAGCAATCTGAGCATATTGAACATAGTTATCCATCATTTCGCGAAGAATTGCCGCACTCATTAAAGGCTGTTGCAGCACTGGTCTTGGAACAAATGGTGCGACTGCAGGTAATACTGGCGGCGGAACATCCTGAATTACTGGAGGTAATGCTGGGCTTGGCAATGGTGCTATATATCCCAATGCAGCAGCAAGAACCGTGCGAGCACCCCAATTGGCATCACCCGTTGTATTGGCACGAATGGACTGCCAATCAACTGTTGTTGGAGTTGCCACACCATTGACTGGCGTTACATAGACGAAGCGAGAATTGCCTTTAAATACCAGCGTATTACCACCCGTTGCATCTTGCATATTGACCTGGCCACAATTATTAGTGCAGCTACTATTAGCAGTAGATTGCAAAGGCAAGAAGAATGTCATATACGCAGCTGGGTCATACACAGCAAACACCACATCGCCACCGGCAGGATTCGATGACTGACTCATAGTCGCATTTGCTCTATAGGTCTGATCTGAATAGGTTTTTACACCATCTATAAAGGCAACACTACCAATATTGCTACCAGGACCGTCGATTGCAGAAATGGTTTGTGCATTAATACTATAACGATGAAACTAACAACACACCAGTAGAAAAAACGCGCAAAAAATTTCCTGCAAACTTGACGTTTGCAAAATAATTTTTAAGAGGTTTTTTTAAAGAAAGTAGCGAGCTTTCTTTAGGGCTTTTAATCAAACAAATTACTGGTTTATTTCCGGAAACAGAATTTTCCCAAAGCCCGTAATTACATGAAATTAGCCCTAGGGTTAACACGCTGGAACCCCTATATTTTCAGGGTTCTTTTTGCACAAAAATAGGGATTTTTATATTGCAAAATGTAGTGGCTGAAAAAGGACCTAAATAAGTCACTTTTTAGACTGTTAGTCGCCACTGAAAAAGGATAACAATAGGGGCAAAAACTATGCTGTTTTTTTCGAAATTCAGTGGAAATTTTTTGTGATGAAACATCTATTTTTATCATCACAGCAGCACAATAAATCAAGCAAATAATTCTAGTTTTTTATCGCTACATTGTATGAAAATTCAACGTTATTTTTCATGCAATTTGATTGCTAAATTAGATCAAAAATTGTCCCGTTTTGGAAAGCAAGTGATTCGTCAATTTGTCGATAGATATAGAGATGGAAAAGCCACTATTTTCTTGTAATAAGCGAATAAAAAAATAGCGTTAAAACACACCTGTAAATCAGATGAAAATGATCACAAAAAAGTGTCTATATTTGCACTATTTTTTAGCGCTACAGTCACCCTCTTCTACCTGAGAAGATCTGCAATCTGATGATTGTTTAACAACAGAATCAGACATGACAACTTGAACAGATGCACCTGAGAGTGAACCCAATTCACTAGAAGAATTATTTGTGTAATCACGCAATGAAGCCATTAATGTTCCACTACCAAAACCAGTTCCACTAGCACCTAATGGCGCAGCAATAGCAGATGAAGATACTGACTCTATTGGCTTACTTACCAAGATCGGCACTTGAGTAATAGTAGGTTCAACCGGAGTAGAAACTACCGGTGGAATTGATGGGGTTGGAGACACAGGAGCAGCGCCCTGGCCTACAGTATTGTTTACCCCAGCGACAGAGCGGATGGTCGAATCCGCTACAGTGACACTACTTGCTGGCGCAGACGCGGTACCGCTACCAACAGGAATATTGGCGTTATTTAAGACCAAAGTTTGGACGTTATAGCTATAAGGCCGGCTAATTTGACCGATTGCGGCAGATGAAAGATCTACCGTTGGCGGGTTATTAACGGCGGCAGCTTCATCAGCAACAGCGCCCAGAAGGAGCGTATGGCGCCCCGCTACGGTATCGTCAATTGAACCAGCAAAGGCGATCATTGGGTCCATGGATACCAAAGTACGGACATATAAGTTGCTGCCATTCGATGTAGAAACGCTGCTGCTTACCCCGCCTGCTGAGTAATTAAATAGGTTTTGGAATTGAGGGGTTTGCAATGCTCCCAAGACAGCTACGCCACCAGAAAGATCCCCTGCATCACCAATATAACTTGCGCCTGTATAGGATTGAGCATGAACTGTCAGCACGTCCGCCAAAATCTTAATCGTATTAGCCGCCACCGTGAAATCATAAATATGAGTGGTGACGCCAACGCTATCACCAATAATGACAGTTCCATTGGGGGCGTTGACTGTTAATGATTGGCCTTGCAATGCAACACTACCATTGGTGCTTATTTGCGCATTTTGACTACCGTTTACCGTTCCATACAACTCAACAGAACCTAAAGCAGATGTGAGGCTCACTGTTGGCTGGATGTTAGTTGCAATAGGAGTATTAGCAGGCGAACCAGGCAGGGTCAATGTTGAGTTAGCAGTATTCATACCATCTAAAGAGATACCAGAAATAGTGGTGCTCACAGGAGTCAATACGACGTTGGCCTTATATGTTTGCGTATTATTTGTCCGAATATCACTAAGCAAGGTAACGCTACCGATAGCACCGGCACTCGAGCCTGCTACGCTTAAGCTTGGTAGCGTTACACCATCGATCAAGCCCAAAGAGCCGCCATTAGAGATAACACGGGTTGTTGCTAGGCCGGTAGTGCTATTGAAGCCCAAGGCATTACTGCTGCCCAAGTAAACAGAGCTGCCAGATTGAATAGTCAACAGGCCTGCAAAGTTCGTGTTGTTGCCACTTATCACCAGCGTGCCCGCACCAGATTGTGCAATCGTGCCCGCCCCACTAATCACGCTACTGAGATTAAAGTTGTTCGGACTAGTAAAGGCCAAAGTACCGTTGTTTTGAATCGTACTTCCGACCTGACCTACCAATGCGCTGTCATAGACCACAGTTGAGCCAGCATTAATAATGACGGTTGCCACGTTATTACCTGTAGGCAATGCTCCACCAAACCAGTTATTTGAATTAGACCAATTACCGCCAGCAGCACCGATGTAGGTGACGCTTGGCAACTGAGTAATCTCGCCGTAATTACCTGTAGTAGATGTTGATGAGAGGTAATAGTTGCGAGCATCAACCCCTCCTAAGGACAAGTTGATGTTGATTGCTTTAGATGTACCAACATTAGGATCATTAAAGGCGCCAGTTGCACGAACATCAACGGAGTCGCCAGCAATAATTGAACTATTGCTGGTATCAATAGTTAAACCAGAAACTGGAATACTGGTGTTGCCATCGTAGACCTTGGTCAAACTTGCAATACCCACATTACCCGCCTGAATAACCAATGGATTAACCGTTAAACCACCAGCTACAGTCATGCTATTAATAAGGTTGCCAGATAAGGATTGTGAGCTTGCACTTAAGTTATAGCCACCTGCTGCCAGACGTCCAGAACTACTGAGTTGCGCACTGACTGGCGTAATCGCAAAGTTTGCGCTTGAGCCACCGTAATTAACGGTAAACAGTCCATTTTCAGTTGGAGTAAGTGTCACTGGTGTATTAGAACCAGCAGGCAAGTACTGCACCGATAGATTAGCCGCCCCACCCTGTGCTGTAAAGGATGCAGGCGTACCATAAGTTGCACTTGCATTGACAACCCGAATCAGTAGACTCTGTGGTCCTAAAATTGAATAGGATCCGTTTGCGTAAGTAATCGCATAGTTAGTTGAGCTCAATCCACTTGGAGTTAGGGTATCGGATCCAATATTATTATTGCTGGGGTTTGCACGATTAATCGCAAGCGTTCCACTGAGTACGCTAGGTGTTTGGCCAGCCACAAATCCACTATAAACAGCGCCTGCATATCCACCTTGACAAGCCACACCACTGCCGCAGTTATTGGCCGCTGCCGCTATATCGGTATTCGTTGGTGTTGCACCGCTATAAGAAACAAAACGAGCATCATTCACTGCGGTAATTGTTAAAGGAGCAGGAACAATGTTGCTGTTGGTTGAAGACTGAGTCGTAATGATGTAGTTTTGACCGCTATTACCGTCATTAATCATTACATTACTAATATTGACGGTCTTATTAGAGCCGACATTCGGATTATTGCCATCAAATACTACGGTTGCAGATCTAATGGAATCACCAGTTGGAATTCCACCTACTGGCTTGAGGAGACTGCTGAGGGCCAGTAAATCACTGGCTGTTAGGTTATAGATATAACTTGCATCATAGACTTTATTTACCGTTGGAGCGGTGATCGTGACTGCTAGAGGTGTTACCGAAACACTTGTATTAGCAATACTTAAGGGCAAGTAATTATCTAGTGATGCAGCGCCATTTGCCTGCAATGTGATCCCGTTAATGGATTGCAATGCTTGATTGGACTGTACATTTTTACTTGCCATTAGTCCGTTATTGGACGCTGTAAAGCTCTCGCCATTTACACCGGAAACAACTAAATTTGCACCATCAAATGCGCTTGTACCATCATAAACTTTGCTGCCAGTAGCGCTTAAGGTTGCACGAGTGATCGTCACCGGCGCATTAAGAACGCCCAGTTGCGGCAGGCGATAATTACTTGCAATACCACCTGATCCATCGGTTGCATTGGCTAGAGTAATAGCGCTAATGTACTTATTAGCAGTAGCGACATTGGCATCGCTAGCAGTCGCGTTGGTGTAAGTGAGGGTTTGAGCC
>TBL_comb47_HYPODRAFT_10008094_pt1 | contig 10859 bp, 8 predicted proteins | sample TroBogypolimnion_40_FD_10682 | JGI IMG/M metagenome (IMG submission 10682) | reverse complement strand
GCAGAACAAAGTAGTGAAAGAGGATATGATGGTGTTATTGGTACTGATTATGGGCAGACTGAAGGAAAAACTTATGTAGTTTATGATGCTAACCAAATTAAATCATTGTTTAATGAAGGGAGATATGGTAAATCTAATCCTAACCAATTTCAACAAAAAGCTGAAAATACTAAAACAACATCTTCTAAAGCTTCTCCTGAAACCCAGGCAAGGTATACTGAATGGGCACAAAGAGCAGGTTTTGATTTAAAAGAAATTACCAAAGGTCTTACAGATTCTGAAGGTAATAAATTAGATAGGAATGGTGCTATTGATTTTCTTAAGAAAACTATTCTTATAGCTAAGGGCAAAGAGGATGTGGCTACTGGTGAAGAAGTTTCACATGGTATAGTTAGAATGGTTAAAGAGACTAATCCATCATTATTTAAAAAAATGATGAATGAAGTAGGTAAATATGATTTATATAGTGAGGTCATGAATCAGTATGGTAAAGATCCTGATTATATGATTGATAGTAAACCTAATATACCTAAAATTAAAGAAGAAACTTTAGGTAAGATTCTTAATGAATTAGTTATAAATAAATTAGAAGGAACTACTGAAAAACCAGAACTATTATCTAAGGCTAGTAGTTGGATGGATAGTATAAAAGAATTTATAAAAAATCTTTTAACTAAAATAGGATTTGATCCTACTATAGATCCTTTAGAAAAAGTAGCTAAAGATTTTACAGAAGGAAAACTAAATAAAGAAAATCCAGTTAAAGATTTAACTGATAAAAAAGAAGAAGAAAATTATCAAGACGTTAAAAACAGAATTGATAATACTATAAATAATTTATTTAGTACATTACCAAATAAGACTGCCATTATTACTCATGGTACTGTATTAAATATATTAAAAACTAATTCAGAAGAAGGATTTTATAAACTACAAAATGATAAACAAGGTAGTAAAAATGGTGAAATAGTAACTAAAGAAAAAGACGGTAAAACTTTATACTTTGTAAGACACGGAGAAAGTCAGGCTAATATATCGAAAGAAAAAAATACTATAGAAACTCCTCTTACAGAATCTGGAAAAGAACAGGCTAAAAAAGTTTCTAATGAATTAAAAGAACTTGGTGTAACTAATGTTATTAGTACAGATACTAAAAGAACAAAAGATACTGCTTCTATAATAAGAGAAGAATTAGGAATGAAAGATGATAGTTTTAAACAAATAAATGAAGAAAAAGAAAAACAACTCACATTATTTGATAAATTATCACAACCTGCTCCTATTGATAAAAAAGAAGATAAAGAAGGAAATTCTCATTATGAAGATACTACTGGTAAAAAAGTAGCTAGGGTAACAGATACAGTTAAAAAATTCTTATCTGAGTTATTCAAAGACAAATCTCAAAAAGGAGATTTAAATACTGCTTTAAATGAATTTAAGAAACAATATGGCACAGCTAGACATGCAGATATGGAAAATATGCATGAAAGACATATTGATGCTTCTACAGGAGAATTAAGAGAACAGCCTCTACCATTAAATTTTGATGATGCTTATTTTGCTAATCATAGTGAAGATGATAGAACTTATTATAAAACTCTAGAAAATTATTTATATGGTTATACAGATGATGCTCAGATAAAGCATGAAGGTTTAGTAACTAATAAAGTAGATTTTCCAGAAGGTACTAAGTTTATGTGGGAAAAAACAGTATTTGATCCTACAGCTAAGATTTATAATGGTAATGGTGAAAAACCTACTATAGGACTTGGTGGTACTATAGATTTTATGGCTATTACTCCTTCAGGAAAAGTAAGTTTATTTGACTGGAAATTTATAGGGGGTTTAGTTAAAAATGAAGGTATAAGAGATTATATGAAAAAAGCCTATGATAAACAAATGCAAGGTTATGTTCATATATTAACCAGTCCTTCTTATGGTGTAAAACAAGAAGATATTGAAAAAGTCAGGATGATACCTGTGGCTGTTAAGTATAATGAAGAAGCAGGTCATGAAGGAGAAATATTAGCTTTAAATATAGGTACTACAGATTATAAATCTGAAAAAACTCCTTATTTATTACCTTATGTGACTTCTTCAGAACAAATATCAGATAAACCTATACAAACTTTAGTAAAGGCTTTAACTCATACACTTAATCTAACTATTGCTAAAGGATCATCTGAAAAAGATGTATTAGTTAGGAAAAATAGGATAGCGAATTTAGAAAGGTCTATACTTCACTTACAGTTAAGTAATGATTTTACTCCATTTATAGAACAAGTTAGTGCTTTTAATAAAGACACTTTAACTAATTTGAAAAAAATCAGGGAAGATTATAATACTTTTGATTTTAAATTAGTTAAAAATTTAAAAGATTTAGATGATAAGTTAGAACCACTTATTGAAATAATTAAATCTCTTCAACTTTATAAAACTCTTGGTGATTTCAAAGATTATATAGATAATTCTACTGAAGAAGGAAAAGAACTTAGGGAAAAATTAGATAGTGTAGCTAGAAATGCTAAGTATCTTTTTGAAGGTGAAAAAAATAAAGATGGTGCTGAAGATTTATTAAATAGATATGTAAAAGCTTGGGCAGATTCCAGAAGTATTTGGGATATTCTTAGTCCACAACCTATTCTTGATTATTTAGCTAAAGAATTTAGAACCCCTAGTAAATCTCCTTCTATTACTATTAGAGCTGCTTATGATCTTAATAATATAAGATTACATAAAGTAGAACAGGAAAGTAATAAAATGATTGATACTCTTAAGCCTATTTGGGAAGCAATTACTAAAGATTGGGGAGGTGTTAAGAAACTTTCTGATATAGTAGAGGCTAAAGATAAAAATGGTAAAGGGACTAATAAATTAATTGATGAATTTTCTGATGAGACCTTTTCTCTTCTAAAGAAAAATGTAGAAGATAAGAAACATGAAGATGTAAGAAAATTACTTGATGAAAGTAAATTTAATGCTTGGGCTACTCCTTATAAAGAAAAACAATTACAACAAATTAATGAATCTTCTTGGGTAGCTGCTTATGGTAAATCAGCAGAAGAAAGAAAACAAGAGGCTATTGATAAAGTTATTAGTGAAACTAGTTGGTATAGTGAATATGCAATGTCTAATGCCAATAGACTTAGAAATTTTCTTAAAGATGATTTAAGAAGTAAAGAATATAAAGAAATGCTAAAGCCTGAAAATAAACCTGCTTTAGATTTTTATAATTTTACTATGGATGTTAATAAACAAGCAGTAGCTGCTGGTTTATTTCATCAATCTCATATGAGTACTTTTTTACCTTGGATTGAAAAATCTTTAGCTGATAAAGTTGCTTTTGGTGGTAGATGGAATGTTTGGGATCAATTTAGAAGAGCTTTTACCAGTGTTAAAGGTGGAGATGCTCCTGAACAAATAGATCCTTTAACTAATAAAGTTATTTCTAAAATACCTAAGTATTTTACAAAAGAAATATCCAGAGTAGATAAAAATGGAGAAAAAGATTTTTCTAATGTAGCTGATGATCTTATTAAAAATGTAGGATTATTTGCTCAATCTGTTATAGATTACCAATCTAAAATAGATATGGAGAATACTTTTGATGCTTTAAAAATAGTAGAAGAAACAAAGGGAATGCTTCTTACTGATACTAAAGGAAACATAGTAGGTAAAACAGCAGAAAATAAAAATATACAACATCTTGTAGATTATTTAGAAACTCATATAAATGATCAAAGTATTTTAAATAAATTAGATTTTAAAGGTGGTAGTGTAACTATAGATAATGAAGAAAGAGAATATGATACTAGAAAAACATTAGAAAGTTTAAAAGCTTATTTTTCTTATAATGTATTAGGTTTTAATACAGTAACTCTATATTTAGATCTTTAACTACAGGTACTACAGGATTTTATAATGCTGGTAGATATTATACTAATAAGGAATTTATGAAAGCTTATAGTGATTTTATAAACTTTAGAACTTTTAAAAGTGATGTAAAATTAACTACTGCTTTAATGAAAGCTTTTTTACCAGTAGAAGAAAATTTACAAGAAACACTTGATCAGTTTGCTGCTAATAAAATATCAGAAGCAGACTTCCAGGCTTTCTCTATGAAAATGGTAAAATCTGCCCATAATATAGTACAATATGCTAATTATATGGCACATCTTGATAATGCTATTATTATAAATGGTAAAATAGTAAATGCAAGAGAATATCTTAATAAAAATTCTAGTAAGTATAATTTAGATGAGTCTAAAAGAAGAGAATTTGAAAAGAATTTAGATAATGAGGTTAAAAAATTAGTAGAAGAAAAAGGATTAATAAAGAATGCTAAAGTAGATGATAAGGGAAAACTATCTATAGATGGTATAGATATGAATGATTTTACTGTAGCTGATTTTAAATCTCTTGTAAGAGTACAAGGTAGAGTTTTATCTGGTAATATATCAGAAACAGATCAGTCACATATAAGGTCTAATGCTTTAGCTAGACAAATGTTTTTATTTACTAACTGGTTGCCTCAATCTATAGATCAAAGGTTTGGAGGATTGTCTTATAATCAAGGTATACAATCTTATGAATATGGTAGAATGAGAATGGTTGCTAAAATTCTTATTACAAATGAAGGAGGACTCCTACAGAAGATAGGAACTTTAGCCGATATGTATAAAGCTAATGATAAAGGTGTAAAAGCTTTACATAAAATGTATGAACAACATAAAGCAGATTATCTTAAAAAAACTGGTTTAGAGTTACATATGTCTCCTGATGAATTTTATGATATGGTAAGACAGAACATGAAAATTCAAGGTAAAGAAATATTATCTTTACTTACTTTTTTAAGTTTATCATTAGGGTTATCGGCTGTATTACCTAAAAAAGATGATTCTCAATGGCAGTCTGCTCAAGGCTATTTTGCATATATAAGAAGAATAGTTAATAGAGGTAAAGATGAGTTAGAAATGTTTTTTAATCCTCTTAAATTTGCAGAATTTGGTTCAGGAGCAAAATTGCCTGTATTAGGTGTTTTTGGAGAATTAACTACAGCTTTATCACATCTTGCTAAATTTGGTTATGGTGTGGCAATTGATGAAGATAATACAAAAAAACATTATATACCACAAATTATACATACAATACCTAATGGTAAAGCTATATATGATATAGGTTCTGTTATATTTCCTGAATGGTATAAAGAAAATACAGGTACAGTATTAAATCCAGAACCTGCTGGAAATGTTACAAGATAATTAATGATAGTAAAAAACAAAATAAAGTATACAAAATCTTTTATCTATAAAGATTTTATTACCTTTACATTATTACTAATAATAAAAACAGTTTTAATATGATACAAGCAGGTTCAGGTATTTCTCAAAAACATAGAGCAATAACAACTAAATCCTCAGAAGAAACTATTTGGATTAGTCAAGTTTATTATGCTATTCAGAATTTAGCTGCTATTATGGCTAATTCTACTACAGTATTTACATATACAGTAGGAAGTACAGAAGGACCTAAAGCAGGTAATTCTACTTTTCCCTTACCTATAAATGCTGTAACTGCTTATAATAATCCTGTTTATAAAAATGGTACTACTCTTTTAGTTAAGGGTACTGATTATAATATAAATGTTGCTACTGGAGTTTTTACTCTTTTAGCTTCAACTTTTTCCAATGGCGATACTTATTCATTTGTATAATTATGAGTAGAGGATATGTAAATAAAACACCAGCACCACTTAATATTGTGAGCGAGGTTCCACAGGTAAATATAGAACAACCTTCTGTAGAAGAAGCAATTCCAGCAGAACAAAGTTTACCTATTCATGTAGTTTCAGATCAAGAAACTATTGATGAATTAAATGTTCTAGAAGCAAAAATAGAAGAATTAAAAGAAAAAATTATTAATTAACAATATATAAAATTTAAAACATGACTTCAAACTTTTCTAACACAGACGGATATTTGAGATTACAAAGTTTTCTTAATGGTGATGTACCTATTCAGTCTACGTCTCCTTCAGTTGGTATAGGTTATGCTACAGGTGCTGGTGGTGCTGTAACACAGCTTACAAATAGGACTACTGGTGTTACTATTAATAAAATATCAGGACAGATTACTACTAATAATGCTTCTTTGGCTGCTGAAGCTAATGCTAAGTTTGTAGTAACCAATTCTACAGTAGCTATAGGTGATGTAGTTGTAGTTTCTCAGCAATCTGGTTCTAATGGGGGCAATACAGAGGTATCTGTGACTGTTACTACTGCTGGTTCTTTCACTATTAATGTATCAAATAACAATGCTTCTGGTGGTACTGCTGAAACTGGTGCAATTATAATCAACTTTGCCATAATAAAAGCCGTGGCTGCTTAGTTTTGGTAAACTAATTTTTATATTGTACCTTTATGACTAAAAACTTAAAGGTACAATATATTTTATATGAAAGATCTAAAAATAATTACAGTAGTTCCTGCCGATTTGGCTTTTGCTTGGGAAATTGAAATAGTTTGTGAAAATTATAGAAAATATAATTTATCTGACAAATTGACAGTTCTTATAGCTTATAATGAAGATTCAGAGAAATTTCTGAATTATTGGGGGAAATTAGAAGATAAGTACAATGAAGTAATTTTTCGTATTTATGATGTAAATCATATAAAAAATCTTATAAACACTTATATTCCTATTATAAGACCTTATTGCTTAAAAGAATACTTTAAAGCTAATCCAGAATTAAAAAACAAAGCTATTTATTATGTAGATAGTGATGTAATATTTACTAAATCTTTTGATTTTAATAAGTATAAAGATTCTGATACTATTTATGCCTCTGATATATCATCTTATAATAATTATCAATATTTTGATAGTAAGAAAAAAGATGTTATGATGCATAAAAAAGCACAATATGAAAAATTAGATGTTTTAGATTGTTGTGCTAAAATTATAGGAATTACAGGAGAATTAATTAGAAAATCACCAATGATGGGAGGTTGTCAATATATACTTAAAAATATAGATTGGCAATTTTGGGAAAAAGTTCAGGAAGACTGTATAAAAATTAAATTATATCTAACTGAAATAAACCAAACTTTTTTCCCATCAGAAGAAAAAGGAATACAAAGTTGGTGTACCGATTTATTTGTAATTTGGTGGAATCTCTTAAAAAGAGGAGATATATTATCTACACCAGAAGATATGAATTTTTCATGGGCAACTTCTCCTATAGAAGATTGGAATAAAAACTCAATATATCACAATGCAGGTATTGTTAAAGGACAATATCTTGATACAGATAAAAAAATAAAAATATTTAATAAATCTGATGTAAGATTTAGAAATAATATTATCACTCCTTTTGATATTCAATATTGGGGAGAAACATCTAAGAATTATTGTAATTATAATTATTTAGAAATAATAAAAAATATGTCAGGTAAGGCAATTTCTAAAACTAAAGGAATTTTAAAATACTAAACTAAAATAAAATGAGTGATCAAAATACAGCTAAATTAAATATGTGGGTTAGGGTTGATGGGCTTGGTAATTTTGTAAATGGTACTAATGAAAGTAGACCTTTTGGCATAATACCTAAAGATGGTAAATGGGTACAAATACAAAAGAAAATCTGTTGTGCATCAACTGATAGTATTATTATATTTAGTAATACAACTGCTTCTGCTAATATCACAGCAATACAATCTTCTGATGGTAGGATTAATTTAACAGGTTTAAATATAGCAAATGGTCAGTATCTTGCCGTTGTTCTTCCTAATGGTTACGATTATTCGTTTACTGTTACGACAACTACCTTCTCAGGAAGAACCATGACTAATTCAGAAATTTATCATGCAGGTAGTGATATAGGTACTATCTCTTCTCCAGGAGCTTTAACTTCTACTAGTACTTCTTTTACAGTTAGTGCTGCTGTAAGTAACCAATACTTATCAATTCTTTCTTAATTTTTTAGGCTTAGGCTTAGTAACTCTTAAACCTATTTTAAATTATGATGGGACTTTTACAGGTCACTACAAAAGTTAATGATGTAACAGACTTATTTATCAATCTAGGGGAAATCCTAGGTGGTATAGTAAGTCTTGTTGCTTTATATTTCAGAATGCAAAATAAACTAGATCTTCAAAAGAATGATTTTCAGAACTTCAAAGATATTACTAGGGAAAATTTAAATAAATTAGAGAATAACATGAAAGATAGTTATTCTAAAATTGAAAATAAAATGTCTGAACTAGAAGAAAAAATGGAAGTTAGACATAGGGAACTATCAGAAAAAATAGATAAAGTACCTGAAACAATAGCAACAATATTTAGAAGTTTTAAATAATATATAAAATGCCATCAGCTACTCCACTTCCTAATAGGATATTTGCTACAGATGCTTATTCTGTAGGAGAATGGTTCTTACCTTCTGAGTTAGGATTACTAACTACTTGCTGTACTTTACAAGATACTCTTAATGCTGGAAATGCAGCTATAGGTCCAGATGCTATTGTTTCATTACAAAATGGAACTTTTACTGCTGTGTTACAGCCTGGACAGACAAATGTAGGAAATACCGCTACAAATACACAAATTGGATTAGATGCTTCTGGTGTATTATATACAGCTAATCCTGCTACATATTGGCAATACTTAGTTTACTATGGAGCTTTAACAACTCTTACACTAACAAATAATAGAACTTGGAGTCTTCCTGATAACTCAGGAACGATAGCTCTCTTTTCTGATATTCCAAGTCCTACTACGTATACAGGAACTTCTCCTATAGTAGTTACAGGTACTGTAATATCAATAAATCAAGCTACTTCTTCTACAGATGGTTATTTATCATCTACCGATTGGAATACTTTTAATAATAAAGTTACATCAGTTAGTGGTACTACTAATAGAATTACATCCACAGGTGGTACTACTCCTATTATAGATATAGCTTCTACATATGTAGGTCAGACATCTATTACAACTACTGGTACAGTTGGTACTGGTACATGGGCTTCTTTATTTCAAGGTGGTATAATAGGTTCTGGTAATAAGGTAAGTATGGGTAGTGATGCTCTAGGGGATATATATTATAGAGGAGCAGGTTCTGTTCTTACAAGACTTGGTATAGGAAGTTCTACACAATACTTAGGAGTGTCTGGTGGAATTCCTTCATGGAGTACACCACCTGCACCTGGATTAAACTCTGTACTTACAGCAGGTAATACAGCAACGGGTTCTTCTGCTAGTATACAATTAACTAATTCTGGAAATAATGCTGTTGTACAACCTGGATTAAATAGTGTTGGTAATGGTACTAACACAATAGGTTTTGAAACATCAGGATTATACTCTACTAATCCAGATATGTTTTGGCAATATGCATCTTTTTATGGAGTTTTAACAACAACTACTTTAACAGGTAATATAACATGGACACTTCCAAATAAAACTGGTACAGTAGCTATGTTATCAGATATTACTGGTACTGTGTCTTCTGTTGGATTATCTTTACCTTCTATTTTTACAGTATCAGGTTCTCCTGTTACAACTACAGGTACATTAACAGGCACTTTAGCAACTCAAACTGCTAATCAGATATTTGCAGGACCTTCATCAGGTTCAGCAGCAACACCAACATTTAGAACACTTGTATCAGCAGATATACCTTCTCTTACGAATGCTCAGGTAGGAATTACTGGTTTATCTGCGACAGGTACACCTTCTTCAACTACTTATCTTAGAGGAGATAATACTTGGGCTACTGTAACCTCTGGTGGAGTTACATCAGTAGCTACTGGCAGTACTTTAACTGGTGGTCCTATAACTACCACTGGTACTTTAGGTATTAATCTAGCTACTGCAAATACATGGACAGGTACAATTACTGAACAAAAGAATGGTATTGCTGCTGTTTCAACAGATGGTATCATTATTTCAAATACTACTGCTGCTACTTCTTTGGTTAAGTTTCAGCAATCACCAAATGTGCATTTTATAGGGCAGGGATGGAATACATCCCTTGCTACTTCTCAGCAAACCGACTTTCTTATAAATGCAGTTCCCTCTTATTCTTCAGGTAGTGGAGTAGTTAACAGCATAAATTTTCAATCACAGATTGCAGGAGGTGGGTATGCTACGCCAATGAATATTGTTCAATCAAGTTCCACGAGCTATGTTGCAATTCCTACACTGTGGGTAAACACTATCAATGGCGCATTAAATTCTTCAACGGCCAATTACCTTACTATTCAAGGTACACCCACTAATGCAGGAGGTATATATTATACAATATTATCTAAACCTGCATCGACTTATACAAATACAACGAATAGTGTTTATGGATTAGAATTTGGACCAACATACAATCAAGCAAGTGGTTCAGGTGTAAATTATGATTTTATAGTAGCAAGAACAGAAACTGCCATAAATACAGGAGTGCAAAGATTGGCAACATTTGGTATCCAATCAGGAGCAACTTATACTGAAAAGCTTGGTGTAGATAATAAAGGTAAGATTAACCAGGTAACTGGCGGTACTAACTCTCCAATAGGTACTGCAACTCTTTCTTCTGGTATAGTAACTATTACGAACTCTCTTGTAACTGCAAACAGTATAATATGGGTACAGTATCAATCTGGTCAAGCCCTATCCTTAGGTGCAGGTCTATTGAGTACACTTAGAGTATCTTCACAGACAGCAGGTACTGGATTTACAATAGTGGGTGACACATCAGCAGGAGTAACAAATACAACAGATAACTCACCAGTACAATGGTGGATAGTGAATTAAAATAGTTTAAATTTCAAATTTATGAATTACATACTGAATTTTATTAATAAATATATG
>TBL_comb47_HYPODRAFT_10008093_pt1 | contig 10860 bp, 1 predicted proteins | sample TroBogypolimnion_40_FD_10682 | JGI IMG/M metagenome (IMG submission 10682) | reverse complement strand
TAACACTTCCTGTTCCAAGATCTGATATGCTGGGAACGTAAGATGGAGTGATTGTTCCTGCATTGATTAATAAACCGGTACCTGAAGATGTCCAGGCCAGGTTCTGGTAATTGCTTGCAGTTGCTCCCGAAACCGTGAATGTTGAAGGATAACACACAGAAGCATTCGGCCCTGCATCTGCTAATACTCCGCTGGTGATGGTAAGCAACATGGCATCATTGCTGTTGCCCGGGCATGGGGCATTGTTGTAGCCGATGAGTGTCATTACAACGGATCCATGAGCAATATCAGCGGCACTTGGGATGTAGGTTGGTGTAACCGTAGTAAAATTCAGGATTGTTCCTGTTCCGGATGTGGTCCATAATAAGGCAGAATAATTGGAAGCAGCTGCGCCGTTCACAATGAAGTTGGTACCTGCACAGATGGTTGCATCAGGACCGGCATTTACGATGGCATCCTTTGAAATAGTCAGGATCATGTCATCGGAAACAATGCTGTTGCATGGAGCATTTCCGCTGGCAGTAAGTGTAAGAACAACAGATCCGGCCGCAATGTCTCCTGCACTTGGGGTGTAAGTTGGGGTCAGGGTAGCAACATTGGCAAATGATCCGGTTCCGGAAGTTGTCCATAACAGGGTACCGTAATTGGTTGCGCTGGCACCACTGATGATGAATGAGTTTCCCTGGCATACGCTCGAGTTAAATCCTGCATTGGCAGTTGGTAAAGGTTGCAGCGTCAGAATCATGCCATCGGAAACGACCGATGAGCAAGGAGCAAGTGCCGTGGCGTTCAACGTAAGTGTTACACTTCCTGTAATAAAATCTGCAGCGCTTGGTGAATAAGTTGGAGATAGTGTATTCCCGTTTGTGAACAATCCGGTACCACTGCTCATCCAGCTGATGGTTGAATAGTTACTTGCTGATGCATTATTGATCGTATAAGTTGTTGCGCAGGAAGTTGCGTCAGGACCTGCATTTACTGTTGGCGCCGAATTGATGGTCAGGATCATGTCGTCAGATACAACACTGTTGCATGGTGCAATTCCTGTTGCATGAAGTGTTAAGGTGACTGAACCGGCAAGTTTATCATTGAACCCGGGTATGTAGATTGGTCTCAGGATTGAAGGATTTGAAAATGTTCCATTGCCGCTGGTTGTCCAGTTCACAGTTGCATATTGCGTGGCTTGTGCTCCTGCTAATGTGTAGTTGCTTCCTGAACAAATCGTTGCATCTCCGCCTGCAAGTGCTGTTGCAGCCGGGAGAATGGTTAAAACCAGGTCATCTGTTTTTTCACCTGCGCAGGGAGCAATTGCACCTGCATGTAATGTCAGGATTACGGTTCCTGATGTTACATCTGCATTACTTGGCTGGTATGTCGGAGAAATGGTATTCCCATTGAGGAAGGTTCCGCTTCCGTTTGTTGTCCAGGATATGGAACTGTTACCGGACGAAGTTGCATCGGTGATGTAATAATAGCTTCCTGAACAAATGGATGCATCAGCTCCTGCATAAGCAGCCGGAAGCCTGCTTATCGTTAATGTCATCGCATCTGAGACACTTTGTGAACAAGGCGCCGGGCTTGTGCTTGTCATGGTTAAAATGACTGATCCCGAAGCAATATCAAGTGCACTCGGTGTATAGATCGGCATCAGGTTGGTTGAATTTGAGAACGAACCTGTACCTGAAGTGGTCCATCCCAATGTTGCATAATTTGCTGCGGTTGCGCCTGAAAGTGTGTATGTATTTCCTTCGCAAATGGCTGCATCGGATCCTGCATAGGATGATGGCAATGGCTCCAGGTTCAGTATCATATTATCTGTTACCGATCCGGTACAAGGAACAATGGCATCTGCAGTGATTGTAAGAATAACTGATCCTGCAATGCGATCCATAATGCTTGGGATGTATGTTGGTGTAAGAGTATTGGAATTCGTTAGTGTTCCTGTTCCGGATGATGTCCAGTTGATAAACCCAAAGTTGGATGCGGTGGTTCCTGTAATGGTATAACTCGGATCACAGGTTGTTACATCCGGCCCTGCATTGGCAGCCGGGAGTTTATTAATGGTAAGGATCATGTCATCCGTTACGGATGTGTTGCATGGCACTCCTGCAACAGAAACCAGTGTCAATGTTACCGAGCCGGTTGTGATGTCGGCTGCGCTTGGGGTATAGGTTGGTGTAAGTGTTCCTGCATTTGCAAATGTCCCGCTTCCGCTGGTCTGCCAGTAATAGGAATCAAAATGACTGGCTGCTGATCCGTTTATGGAATAGGTCTGGTCCTGGCAGATGGATGCATCCGGCCCGGCACTTGATGTCGGCAGTGGAGTGATTGTAAGGGTGATTGCGTCTGTTACTGTNCCTGCACAGGGGAAGGCTGCATTCACATTCAATGTCAGTGTAACACTTCCTGCAATGATATCACTCGAACTTGGAACATATGTCGGAGTCAGTGTTCCGTTATTCAGGAATGAACCGCTTCCCGAAGTTGTCCATGTGAGTGTTGTATAATTTGTTGCACTGGCTCCGGTGATGATATAGTTGGTTCCCTGGCATATTGTTCCGCTATTTCCTGCTTCAGCAGATGGCGCCTGGTGGAAATAGATGGTCATTGCATCTGAAGTATTCGTAAGGCATGGTGTAAAAGCAATACCTGTCAGCGTCAGCGTAACCGAACCAGCCAGAAGATCACCGGCACTTGGGTCGTATGTCGGGTTCAGCGTATTGGCACCGGTGAGTGTTCCTGTTCCGCTGAATGACCAGCTTAGGGATGAGTAGTGACTGGCAGTTGCATCCATGACAGTGTAAGTTGAGTTTCCGCAAACCTGTGCATCGGATCCTGCATGCACTGTTGGTGCAGCAACAATGGTCAGATTCATCACATCGGCTGAGATGCTGCATGGCGGATTGCTGATGGCTGTGAGTGTAAGTTGAACAATCCCTGATGAAATATCAGCAGCACTTGGGGTGTAGGTTGCAGTTAAGGTATTCCCTCCTGTGAAAAATCCTGTACCTGAACTGGTCCAGTTTAATGAGGTGTATCCTGTTGCAGTTGCATCGTTAATTGTATAACCGGATCCGCCGCATATGGCAGCATCTGAACCTGCAAAAGCAAAGGCAGATGGTGTCAGTGTCAGCACCATGTTGTCGGAATGCGTTCCGGCACATGGAAAATTACTGGTTGCAATCATTGTCAGGACTACAGAACCATTTGCAATGTCAGCTGCACTCGGAGTGTAGGTTGGATTAACAGTAGAAGGATTTGTGAACAACCCGGTTCCTGTGGAAACCCAGTTCAGGGTTGCATAGTGTGATGCTGACGATCCGCTTATCGTATAGCTCCCGCTGCAGATTGATGCATCGGGACCGGCATTCACAGTAGGTATCGGGACAATCATCAAGGCCATTTGATCTATTGCAGGGGAAGAACATGGGGAGTTACTGGCAGCAGTCAGAGTTAGTGTGACGGTTCCTGCAATAAGATCAAGCGGACTTGGTGAATACGTTGGTGTAAGTGTTCCATTGTTTGTAAGTGTTCCATTGCCGTCAGAAGTCCAGGTCAGTGATGAAAAATTTGCTGCAGATGCTCCGGACACTGTGTAACTGGTTCCTTCACAAATTGTAGCATCTGGTCCTGCATTGGCAGTTGCCTCAACTGTAATGGTTAAGGTGATGGCATCTGTCGCCTGAACTATGCAGGGAATAATACCATTGGCGGTCAATGTCAGCGTCACCGAGCCTGAGCTGATGTCACCGGCACTTGGAGAATAAGTTGGTGCAAGGGTGTTGGCATTTGTAAGAACCCCCGTTCCCGTGGTTGTCCATAACACACTTGAGTAATTTGTTGCACTTGCTCCTGAGAGTGTATAGCTGTTCTGGCAGATGGTCACATCAGGTCCGGCAGTTGCTGTTGGAATTTTGTTGATGTGGAGCAGCATCTGGTCACTTGCCGGCATCAGGCATGGTGCAAGCGGTTGAACTGTGAGGGTGAGGATGGCTTGTCCGCTGAGAATATCTGACGGACCAGGAGTATAGGTTGGATTGATGGATCCGATGTTCGAGAATGTTCCATCTCCAGAAGTCGACCAGGTTGTACCTGTCGAATGACTTGTTGATGCTCCTGAAATCAGATAGCCACTGCTTGCACAGATTGTCGCATCAGGACCTGCATTAACAACAGCCGGTGAAACCAGGGTCAGGATCATTGCATCGGTAGCATGTACCATGCAGGGACCTTCTCCAATGGCAGATAAAGTGATCGTAACGCTTCCTGCACTGACATCTGCTGCACTTGGCGTATAGGTTGGAGTTAATGTATTAATGTTTGTAAAACTACCTGAACCTGAAGTTGTCCAGTTGATCCCGGAATAATTGGTCGCACTCGTTCCTGAAAAATTGACCGGTGTGCGTCCGCAAACCGTAATGTCGGGTCCTGCATTAGCGGTTGGCAGCGGATGGATCGTAATGATCATCTGGTCTGTTGCATTGACAGCGCAAGGAGGGTTGCCTTCTGCTGTCAGGGTCAGGGTTACCGATCCGGCCAGGACGTCAGCCGGGCTTGGGGTATAAGTTGGCGTCAGTGTTGTTGCATTCGTAAGAGTTCCCGTTCCTGTGGTTGTCCAATAATAATTCGACTGATGTGTCACTGTTGCGCCGGTAACTGTATAGCTTCCGTCTTCGCAGATGGTCGAATTGAAGCCTGCATTGGCAGTTGGTGCAGAAACCAGTGTGAGCAGCATGGCATCCGTGGTTGATCCGTTGCAGGGAACAGACCCGGTTGCATGCAAAGTAAGAGTTACAGAGCCTGCATTAAAATCAACTGTACTCGGCTGATAAGTCGGGGTCAGCGTGCCGTTACCAACAAAACTTCCTGAACCTGAAGTAGTCCAGTTCAACCCTGAATAATTTGAAGCAGATGCGCCACTGATCGTATAATTTACTCCCTGGCAAATGGTCGCATCAGGACCTGCATCAGCCAATGGGGCTGCCTTCAGATAAATAGTTTTTGCAGAGCTAACCTGGCCAGTGCAGGGAGCATTCCCATAGGCTGTCAGTGTCAGGGCTACGGAACCAATTGCAACGTCAGCTGCACTTGGCGTATAGGTTGGCGCAAGTGTCGTGTTGTTTGTGAGAATCCCTGTTCCTGTTGAGGTCCAGTTAAGATTCAGATAATAACTTGCAGTAGCATCACCTATGGTGTAAGGATTTCCATCGCAGGTTGTAACATCGGCGCCTGCATTGGCAATTGGGAGATGGGTAATGGTCAGTGTCATGTCGTCTGATCCGTCTGTACATGGAGGATTGCCGTGTGCATGCAATGTGAGAATTACCGAACCGGCAGCAATATCAGCAACACTTGGCGTATACGTTGGTGTCAGTGTGTTTCCGCTGACAAATCCGCCGGTACCTGAAGTGGTCCATGATAAAGAAGAATAATTTGTGGCAAATGCTCCAAGGATGGCATAGGTCCCGGTCTGGCAAATGGTTGCATCAAGACCTGCATTGGCTGTTGCTCCGGGAATAAAGGTCAGGGTGAAAGAATCAGTGCTGTTTCCTGCACAGGGTGCCGTTGACTGACCGGTTAATGTAAGCACAACTGAACCGCATCAAGACCTGCATTGGCTGTTGCTCCGGGAATAAAGGTCAGGGTGAAAGAATCAGTGCTGTTTCCTGCACAGGGTGCCGTTGACTGACCGGTTAATGTAAGCACAACTGAACCCGAAGCCAGGTCGGCTGCACTTGGAATATAAACCGGAAGCAGTGTGTTTGGATTGCTGAATGTTCCGGATCCGCTGGTGCTCCAGAGGACAGATGAAGAATGCTGTACGGTGGCTAATGACATTGTAAAGTTGGCGCCGGTACAGGATGTTGCATCCGGACCTGCATTCACTAATGGCAATGAAATAATCGTTAATGTCATCTGGTCTGAAACATCTGTGCATGGTGCAAGGGCAGATGCGTGAAGGGTCATGGTTACAGTGCCTGCAATAAGATCTGCGGCGCTGGGTGTGTAGATCGGTGTAAGTGTTCCTGCACCTGTAAGTGTTCCTGTTCCGGTGGTTGTCCAGTTGAGGGATGTGTAATGGGCTGCAGTTGCATCATTGATTGTATAACTTCCGTTTTCACAAATCGAAGCATCAGCTCCTGCATAGGCAGTAACCGATGGTGTTATCGTAAGAACGAAGGTGTCTGAAGGATTTGTTGCACAGGGTGAATTGCTGTTGGCGGTTAACGTGAGTGTAACTGATCCGGCGGCAACATCAGCTGCACTTGGGAAATAGGTTGGATTAAGTTGGGTGATGTTGGAGAATGTTCCGCTACCTGAAGTGGTCCAGGTCAGCGTAGCATAGTTGGATGCAGAAGCCCCGCTGATTGAAAAGCTGTTTGCTCCGCAGGTTGTTCCGTTTGGACCGGCATCTACGAGGGGTAATGAAATTACATGCAGAACCATCTGGTCAGTTACCGTTGACACACATGGAAGAATGCTTGTTACCGTTGCAGTCAGTATCACTGTCCCTGCTGTTACATCATCTGTGCTGGGTGTATAGACTGGATTAATGGTGGACCCGTTCGTGAACAACCCGGTACCGCTGGTACTCCAGTTAATGGTGGTGGTGTTGTGGGCTGTAGCATCGAGAATGGTATAACTTCCGTTTTCACATACTGAAGCATCTGCTCCGGCATAAATATCAGCAATCGGGTCAATGGTCAGATCCATGGCATCGCTTGCTGTTCCAAGACAAGGTGCCCCGGATGTGACATTCAGTGTAAGGGTTACATGTCCAACCAGGATATCTGCAGCACCGGGAGTATAACGTGGGGTCAGCGTGTTTCCATTAAGGAATGTTCCGGTGCCGCTGGTTGTCCAGTTGACTGAGGATGCATTTGTGGCTGTTGCCCCGGTGATATCAAAAATTGCATTTGCGCAAATTGTTCCATTCGGACCGGCATCTGCAGTGGCCGTTGGTGTGATCGTTAATATTCTGGTGTCGCTGACAATTCCTGCACAAGGTGCAATATTTGTGGCAGTCAGTGTGAGAATGACGGTACCGTTTGTGATGTCGAGTACACTTGGTGTGTATATTGTAGTCAGCTGGCTTGCATTTGCAAAGGTTCCTGTACCACTGGTGGTCCAGTTCGCGGAAACAAAATTTGAAACGATTGCTCCATTGGTCGTAAAAGTATTTCCATGGCAAATTGTTGCAGTTGGACCTGCTTCAACAATTGCTTTTGGCTGGATCGTGAGTGTAAGCTGATCTGCAATGGAATTAATGCAGGGAACCATTCCCTGGGCAGTGAGTGTAAGCACAATCGATCCGGCGGTGATATCTGCGGGACTTGGTGTATACGTTGGATTGAGTGTATTTCCATTGGCAAAAACCCCGGTGCCTGAACTACTCCAGAGCAACGTGGAATAGTTGGATGCGGTCGCATCACTGATCGTGTAAGTTTGTCCTTCACAGATAATGACATCAGCACCTGCATAAACATTAGGATTTGGTTTAATAGTTAGGATCATCTGGTCTGATACCGGAACTCCGCATGGAGCATTGGGTAATGCAGTCAGCGTAAGGATTACCGAGCCGGCAGCAATGTCTGCAGGACTGGGCGTATATGTTGGTGTCAATGTGTTGGGATTTGCCAAAATCCCGGATCCGGATGATGTCCAGCTGAGTGTAAGGAAGTTGCTGGCAGTTGCGTTAGTGATGGTGAACGATGATTGGCAGATGGTCACATCCGGACCGGCATTGGCTATTGGTGCATGAGTGATGGTGAGAATCAGTGAATCTGAGGAAGAACCCAAACAAGGTGCCTGGGCATTGGCAGTGAGTTTCAGTGTGACGAAACCGTTGGCGATATCGGCAGCACCGGGTGTATAGATGGTGTTTAGGATCGTGGGGTTTGTGAATGAACCGGAGCCGCTGGTTGTCCAAGTGTATGAAACTGAATTCAGCACACCTGCACCGTTGACTGTAAATGCGCTTCCTTCACAAACGGATGAATTTGCGCCTGCTTCAACGACCGGCATTTTTGAGAATGTGAGGACCATGGCATCAACAACACTTCCTGTACACGGAAGAGTACTGTTTGCATTCAGCGTCAGTGTGACTGATCCTGCTGCAATATCCGCAACGCCGGGTGTATAAACAGGATTGATGATCGCGACATTTGAAAAGCTGCCGGAACCTGAAGTGGTCCACGTCAGTGCTGAATAATCAGAAGCAGATGCATCACTGATATAATAAGTACCGGTCTCACAAATTGTAGCATCAGATCCGGCATTTACCTTTGGATCTGAAATAATGTGAAGAAGCAAAACATCCTGATTGGAAACAGGACATAATACCGGACCGGTACCAGTCAGGGTTAGTGAAATTGTTCCATTGGCAATGTCCTGGGCCGAAGGTGTATAAATCGGGAGAAGTACATTCGGATTGCTGAATGTTCCTGTTCCGGAACTGACCCAATGAACAGACGCGGAATATTGTGCAGTTGCTGCGGTGATCGGGAAAGTCGTTGTCGATTCACAGATCGTTGCATCCGGACCTGCATTGACGATGGGTTCATGAATAATTGTAAGCAACATCTGGTCCGTTGCATTCTGTGCACACGGTGGATTCAAGCCATTCGTGGTGAGCGTGAGGATTGCAGAACCAGTCATGATATCAATGGCTCCCGGTGTATAAACCGGGAACAGCGTATTACCGTTAACAAATGTACCGTCTCCGTTGCTCGTCCAGTTCAGTGCTGAATAATTGGAAGCACTCGCACCTGTGACTGAATAAGTTTGTCCCTGGCAGATCGTTGCATCCGGTCCGGCCGATGCCGTGGATGCCGGTGTGATAAATATGGTCATGTTGTCAACATCTGTTCCGACACAGGGTGCAGTAGCATTAGCAGTCAGTGTGAGAACAACTGAACCAATGGCTACATCCGTTGCAGATGGTGTATAAGTTGGTGTCAGTGAATTTGGGTTCATCAATATTCCCGTTCCGGATGATGCCCAATGAACGGAAGAAGCATGTAAAGCTGTTGCCGTAGAAATCGTAATACTTGTTCCTGCACAGATCGAAGCATCTGGGCCGGCATTGGCGACCGGATGTGAAATTATCGTGAGGGTCATGGCATCAACAGCCGGGGCACAGGTTGGCTGGTTGGCAATAAGCGTGAGCAGGATTGATCCATTGGCAATATCAGTTGCACTCGGCGTATAGGTTGGGTTCAGGGTAGCAGGATTATCAAAAAATCCCGTCCCGAAGTAGTCCATAATAAAGTGCTGTAGTGCGATGCGGTAGCATTGATCAGAGCATAATTTGAACCTTCACAAACATGTGCATCTGTACCGGCAAAAACGGTGGGTGCATGAACAACTGTATAGATCACATTGTCTGAAACTGATCCGGGACAGGGAGCAATGGCATTCGCGGTGAGTGTCAGTGTTACGATTCCACTGGCAAGGTCATTTGGACCTGGCGTGTAAACCGGGGTTGTGGAAAACCTGTTCAGGAATGTTCCATCACCGCTCGTGGTCCAGAAAACGCTGCTATAACTCCATGCTGTTGCTCCGGGTACATTAAATGGCCCCTGGCACATGATTCCGTCATTGCCTGCATTAACGACCGGCGGGCTGGGAATTGAGAGGATCATGGCATCGGTTTCCGTAACATTGCAGGGCGTTACGCCAATGGCTGATAGGGTTAAGGTAACACCACCGGCAGCAATATCTGCAGGACTTGGTGTGTATAAAGGATGCAGTCCGTTCGGTGCTGTAAATGTTCCAGATCCGGATGTAGTCCAGGCCAGGGATGAATAATGAGTTGCACTTGATCCTGACAGAGTGTAGGTGCTTCCTGCACAAACTGAAGCAGGAGGACCAGCATCCACAACAGGAAGCTGAATCAGCTGGATTGTCATATGATCCACGGCATCCGTGGTACAGGATGGAATAGCAGTGGCTGTTAAGGTAAGAACTACAGAACCGGCAAGAATATCGGCCGGGCTTGGATTATACGTAGGTGTTAACGTTGTCGGATTAACTAAGGTTCCAGGAGTTCCGCTGGAAGTCCAGAGGAGGTTCTGGTAATTTCTGGCAGTTGCAGATGAAACAGTGAATGAAGTGTTTCCGCAGATGCTTGCATCCGGGCCTGCATTTGCAGTAGGTGCCTTGTTAATCGTCAATGTCATCTCATCTGTTGAGATTCCCGGACAAGGTACGGTTGCATTGACCTGGAGTCTTAATGTTACAGATCCTGAGATGATATCGTTTGCTCCTGGTACATAAGCAGGACGAACAATGGTTGGGTTGATGAAATTTCCGTCTCCGCTTGTGGTCCACGAAACAGTTGTACCGTTAGAAGCTGTTGCATCCGGATTGATGAAATTGCTTCCCTGGCAAACGCTTGCGTCTGCCCCGGCATAAGCCAGTGGCAGGCTGTTGATCGTAAGCAACAAGGATGAAGTGGCCGGTGTAATGCATGGGGCAAATGGATTTGCATAAAGGGTGAGGGTCACAGTTCCTGATGCGATATCACCTGCACTTGGAAAATAAGTAGGAGTGAGGGTCCCGTTTCCCGTGAAATTTCCGGTTCCTGAAGTTGTCCAGTTGAGGCTTGAATAATTTGTTGCTGTTGCTCCGCTGATCGTATAGCTGCTGCCTGCGCAGATCAATCCGCTGGCTCCTGCATTGGCAGTGGGTGCAGATGAGAAGGTAAGAACCATTGGATCACTTGCCATTGCGCCGGAACAATTGGCTGTTCCGTTGGCAGTAAGCGTAAGTGTAACCATCCCGTTTGCCAGGTCAGCCGGCGAAGGGAAATAGGTCGGGGTGAGTGTTCCGTTCTGTGAAAAACTTCCGGTTCCTGAT
>TBL_comb47_HYPODRAFT_10008091_pt1 | contig 10862 bp, 6 predicted proteins | sample TroBogypolimnion_40_FD_10682 | JGI IMG/M metagenome (IMG submission 10682) | reverse complement strand
TAACTGGCAGGATGACCCGTTCTCGGGTGAGATCCGGGATGGTTTTGTTCTGGGGCGCGGCACCGTGGATCAGAAAGGTGGCCCTGCAGCGTTTGTTACAGCAGGTAGGATTTTGAAGGAACTTGGATATGACAGGGACTTTACCTTGTATTTTACAGGTTCTGTGATTGAAGAAGACTGTGATGGCCTTTGCTGGAAATACCTGGTGGAAGAAGAAAAGATAAAACCTGATTTTGTTGTTATCACTGAACCAACCAACCTGAATATTTATCGAGGACACCGAGGCAGGATGGAGATTGAAGTAACTTTTCGTGGAATTTCTGCGCACGGGTCTGCACCCGAACGCGGGAAGAACGCGATATACATGGCCTCCCGTGCGTGCCTGGAAATTGAAAAACTGAATGAGTGTCTTCCTAAGGATGATTTCCTGGGAAAAGGAAGTGTTGCAATTTCTGAATTTGTTTCGGGAAGTCCGTCACTTTGCGCTGTTGCAGATTATGCAAAGATCCACCTGGATCGCCGCCTTACATGGGGAGAAACAAAGGAATCAGCGGTCGCCGAGATCAAAGAGATACTGAAAGGCCAGGATGCCGAGATCAACGTGCTGCAATACTTAGAGACTGCCTATACCGGGCTTCGCTTTGGCATGGAGAAATATTATCCGACATGGAAAATGGCCGAAGACCATGTACTGGTGACTTCTGCGGAAAAAGCTTTCACGGATCTTTTCAATAAAAAACCATTGACAGACAAATGGACATTTTCAACAAACGGTGTCACAATCAATGGTTATTATAAAATCCCATGCATCGGTTTTGGCCCGGGAAATGAAGTGCTGGCACATGCACCCAATGAGAAGGTTCCTGTAGGAGACCTCGTGGTTGCTTCCGAATTTTACGCTGCACTGGCTTATTATTTATAAACAAAATAAATCGAATATCACTGATGGATACAATCTTCAACAGCATTTTAGAAAAAATTAAAGGCACAAGATCCGGGCTGCACCGGAAAGATTTTTTACTTACGTGGGAAAAGACTTTTGGTGAGTTGGAAACTGTTTTAGCAGTTGCTGAAGGATTAAAGTACCTTCGCGACAACAATATTTCGGCACGCTGCTTTGATTCAGGCCTTGCCATTTCACAGTTTCGCGATAATTCGACGAGAACTCGATTCTCTTTTGCATCGGCTGCAAATCTTCTGGGCCTTGCAGTGCAGGACCTGGATGAAGGGAAATCACAGATCGCACATGGTGAGACCGTCCGCGAGACATCTGCCATGATCTCTTTCCTGAGCGATATCATCGGGATCCGTGATGATATGTATCTCGGTGCCGGGAATGCTTACATGCGTGAAGTCGGCGCTGCGCTTGATGAAGCATTTGCAGATGGCGTACTTCCGCAACGTCCGGGCATCGTGAATCTACAATGCGACATTGATCATCCTACACAGTCCATGGCTGATCTGCTTCACCTGAAGACTGTTTTCGGATCGCTTGAAAACCTGAAAGGAAAAAAGATTGCAATGACCTGGGCCTATTCTCCGAGTTATGGCAAGCCGCTTTCAGTTCCGCAGGGCATCATCGGATTGATGACACGCATGGGAATGCACGTTGATCTTGCTTACCCCGAAGGTTATGAATTAATCCCTGAAGTTGTTGCTATTGCCGGGAAGCAGGCCAAAGAGAGTGGCGGCAGTTTCCGGATCGTTAATTCCATGGATGAAGCCTTTGACAGTGCACATATTGTGTATCCCAAGAGTTGGGCTCCTTTTCATGTGATGCAGAGAAGAACTGAACTGCTTCGGATGAATGATCATGATGGTCTGAAAGTGCTGGAAAAAGAATGTCTCGGAAACAATGCCAAATTCAGGAACTGGGAATGCACGGAAGACAATATGAAACTTACGCATGAAGGGAAAGCATTGTACATGCATTGCCTTCCTGCAGATATCACTGGCGTTTCCTGCAAAGAAGGTGAAGTTGCCGGTTCCGTATTTGAAAAATACCGTGTTCCCTTATACAAGCAAGCCGGATTTAAGCCTTACATCATTGCTTCGATGATGCTGACCAATCGCTTCGAAAATCCTGCAGAAACACTCGGACAATTGTTTGAGTATGGTGCAAAACGGGTTTTCTGAAACTATTTTTTTGTCGGAAGAAAGTGACCATTTAATCCGCTGATACGGGGCATTCCATCTGCAAATGCAATTTTTCCGTTTAAAATGACGATGGCAGGTTTCCCCTGGATAGGAATACCTTCGTAAATATCGGAATCGCAATTCTGGAAGTGACTTTTTACAGATATAACATCCGTAACATCCGGATCCCATATCACGATATCTGCATCAAACCCGGCTTCCAGCTTTCCTTTACGATTTCCCCATCCGAATATTTCTGCCGGACGTGTTGATGTGAGGCTGACAAATTCCTGTAACGTAATCCTGTTTTTCAGGACACCATAAGTATATAGCAAAGATAACCGATGTTCAATACCACCAGCGCCATTCGGGATTTTGGTAAAATTATTGATTCCACGATCTTTCTGCCCGGTAAGGTTGAACGGGCAGTGATCTGTTGCTACTGTGTCGAAAGTCCCGTCAGACAGTCCTTTCCAAAGCTCTTCCTGATCGGCTTTTTTCCTGATGGGAGGGGAGATAATGAAGGGTAGCACTTTCCTGGCATCCGGTTCTGAAAAATAAACGGAATTATCCAGCAACAGGTATTGAGGACATGTTTCAGCAACTATTTTTAACCCGGATTTTTTTGCCTCACTGATCGCTTCCTTTGCTTTTCCTGTGGAAGTATGAACAATGTATGCCGGGCAATTCGTTCTTGCCGACAATTCAATCACCTGCTCAACTGCACGGATTTCAGCTTCTGCAGGATGAGATTTTGCATGATACTGCGGCCCGGTTTTTTCTGAAGCAATGAATTCATGCTGCAGCCTGCTGATCATTTCACCAGCTTCACAATGAACCAGAACAAGTCCGCCGGCTGGTCCGACAATTTCCATGACCTGCTTCAAGGCAGAATAATCAATGCCAATGGACTCCCTGTATGCAAGGTACGTCTTGAAGGATGAGATTCCTTCTTTTTCAATGATGGGAAGAATTTCAGAAGAGGTTTGTCTCGTCCATTCACTGATCCCCATGTGTAAACCATAATCAAGGAGACTTGATGATGCTTGCTTCTTACGCAGAGCCAGGGCTTCTGCAAGGGATTGTCCGCGACCGGGCGTAACGAAATCGATGAAGCTTGTCGTGCCTCCTGCAATCGCGGCCCTGCTGCCTGAAAAGAAATCATCAGACGATGGACCGGCTGGTGTCGGAAGTGCAAGGTGAACATGCGGATCAATTCCCCCCGGGAAAAGTAATTTCCCCAACGCATCAATCACCTGGTGATCCGGAAAATCCTTTGGATCCAGGGTTCCTGTCTTTGTAATCTTCCCACCAGAAACAGCGATATCTCCCACATAACCCGTGGTCGCTGTAATTATAGTTCCGTTGATAATCAAATAAGAGCCCATACCTCACTCTTTATTCTATATTCTGAATTCTTGACTTTTCACTCACTCATTTTCTCCCACAATCTTTTCGCCTGTATCCTTGATTCAGCAAGGATCTTCTCTTCATCAACGGTTGTGATCTTTCCGTTTTTTACGACCAGTTTTCCGTTTGAAATAACATGTTCAACATGTCTTGATTCAATTCCAAAAAGGAAATGCCCGAAAAAGTTGGTACTTGAAAGTGGAGTAGGAGTGTCATAATCCAGGACAACAAGGTTGTTTTCTCCGTCGCCGATAAAACCATTTGAATGCAGGTAGTGATGAACATTCCGGAACCTCTGGTAGGTATCCACATAATCTATGGAATCATAATTATGACCGGAAAAGAAAGCAGTTTTAGCGCTGCGCAACACGTCGCTGTGCATGCCATCCGTACCAAGCATGAGGTTCTGTCCCAGGCCGGCTGAATTAAAATTGCCAACACTGTTATTCAGGTTGCTTTCCGGATTCTGAACAATCCATGAAGGAGAATTGTTAACTATTTCTCTTTCATTTTTTTCGAGATGAAGGCAATGTCCAAGTATCGTCTTAGGAAACTGAAGTACACCTGCTTTTGCGAAACGATTGATGATCCGTTCATGATATTGTTGTTCACAATGATCTTCATCGGATTTGTCTTCTGCCGTGTGAACATGAATTCCGGATTTTGATTGAAGCGCAAGATCAACAGCCTTTTTCAGTGTGTTGTCGCCGACCGTGAAAGAAGCATGAAGTCCGACCAGGCCCTGTCTGTGAATGAGGTATTCAGCAGTTTCGTCGAGCCCTTGCTGTGCAATTTCCATTCCATCCCGGTCCGATATTTCATAACATAAAAGATGTCCGACACCGACTTCATCAAATGCCTTGGCAATGGTTTCAAGACTTCCTTTTATTGCAAACGGGGAAGCGTGGTGATCAATAACGAAAGTAACGCCATTTTTTGCGCAGGCGATGGCAGTTACCAAAGCGCTTGAACGGATCATTTCAAGGTCGAGGGATTTGTCGAGCGTCCACCAGACATATTCAAGAATCTCTGGAAAATTTGCAGGATTTTTTTTCGGTGCATTCATTCCCCTGGCTAGTGCTGAATAGACATGATGATGCCCGTTGGCAAAGGATTTGGTTATGAACTTCCCGGTACAGTCGATAATCTCTGAAATACCCTGATTGTTTTCTAAAGGATTAAAATAAATTTTACCATTTTCACCTTCTTCGATCAAAACCTCAGTCTGCCTGAATTCCAAACTCTTCCAATCAATGAATGTTCCGTTTTTCAGTAATATCATAACTTTAAAAATCGTTAATCAACATTCCTTGTTCCTAAATAAATCAACCTCTATCTTTTCCCACGTTTCATCGGCAGCTTCTTTCTCCTGATCCCGTCAAATGTATACAAGGCATTTGCAACTGCTGCGGCTGTGGGGACCAGGCCGATCTCACCAATTCCTTTGGCGCCGTATGGTCCGACAGGATCCTTCTCTTCAATCCCAATGACTTCAATTTCCGGTGTCTTATCAGGACTTAGAACGCCACAGTCGCGAAGCTTTAAACTCAAAGGCCTGCTGTTTTCCATCGGAAGATCTTCCGTCAAAGCATAACCGACACCCATGTGAACAGAGCCCTGGATCTGCCCTTCGAATAACAACGGGTTCATGATCTTCCCGGCATCATGGGCCGCATAGATCTTTTTAATTTCACCATTGTCATCGAGGATCACCAGTTGAGCAGCATATCCATAAGAATAATGAGTGATCACCTCGCCGACATCAATCCCTGGTTTCGTGGTCCAGTCGCATGCAAAGCTTCCTTTATAAGTCTTTCCTGCAAGTTGCAGAAGAGTATGATTCTTCAGATCATTTCCGATTGCAATGGATGCATCAATCACTGCATTCCCCAGCAGGGCAGTGGCCCTCGAGGAAGTTGTCATTCCGGTGACTAACTCAGCATTGGTATCTACCTTTACATCGATCAGTTCTGATGGGATCCCCGTTTCCTGCTGCAGGGTCTGGATCGCCATGTTGTGAACACCCTGGCCCATTTCAGTCCAGCCGTGTTCAATCAGGACGCGCCCATTCTCCAGGATGTTGATCTTGCAGTCGCAAAAATCAACCATTCCGTTACCGACACCTGAGTTCTTTATTCCTGTTGCAATTCCGGCATATTTAGCTGCGTAGAATTGATCCTTCAATGCCAGGAGGCATGCTTTTATTCCTACACCGTCACCAAGAACCTGGCCGGTAGCAGTCATCTTGCCTTTATCCAACGCATTGTCATACCTGAATTTCCAGCGATCAAATCCACCTTTTTCACAAAGCTCATCGATGCAACTTTCCAGTGCAAACGTTACCTGGTTAACGCCAAACCCGCGCATGGCGCCGGAAGGAATGTTGTTCGTATAAACGGTAAGTGCTTCAATGTCTACATTCGGAACATAATACCCGCCTGCTGCATGGCCGGCAACACGTTCCATAACCTTCGCCCCGACGGATGCGTAAGCGCCTGTATCGCCCACGGCACGTAATTTTAAGCCTGTCAGGATTCCATTCTCATCACAGCCTATTGAAAAATCCATCCACACCGGGTGGCGTTTGGGATGCATGATGATCGATTCTTCGCGTGATAAATGGAGCTTGACAGGTTTCCTTAGAAGCCATGCAAACAACGACACATGTCCCTGAACGGTCATGTCCTCGCGTCCGCCAAAACCACCGCCACACGCGACCTGTGTAACTCTGACCTGGTCTTCATCCAGCGCAAGAAGCGAAGCAACCTGCTTCTGATCAACATAGATGCCTTGTCCCTGGCTGTAAAGATGAATTCCATTTCCGTACGGAAGTGCAACTGCTGTTTCCGTTTCCAGGAAAGCATGTTCGATCCGCTGGGTTTCATAAATGCCTGTAGAAAAATATTTTGATGAAAGAAATACCTGGTCTGTTGGGCTTCCACGATGAACAATGCATTTTTCCAGCAGGTTCTCCCTGTCGGGGTGAACCTTGGGCGAATCCGGTCCGAGGGCTTTATGCATATCGGAGACGGGCTCCAGGATTTCATATTCAACCCGGATCAGCTTTGCTGCATGCCTGGCAGTCTCTTCATTGATGGCTACAACACCTGCCAGCACATCGCCAAGATACCGTATTGTTTCACCTTCAGCAATCATCAATGGCCAGTCGCTGGTAATAAGACCAGAATAATGATCTCCGGGGATATCAGATGCCGTGAAGATTCTTGTAATACCGGGAACTTTCATCGCTTCATCCGTATCAATCGAGATGACTTTCGCTCTCGGGTGATCACTGAACCGCAGCGCCCCGTGATACATTCCATCGAATACGAGGTCATTCACAAACAATCGCTTTCCGATGGCAGTCTTGAATGCTTCGTATTTTAACATGGGTTGTCCGACTCCATGTGCATCCGCGATATACCCTGAACGGGTTCCATTCCGTAGGTTTTTCAATGCTTCTTCGATCGCATCAATGATCTTCACATATCCTGTGCACCTGCACATATTAAGGTTTATGGCTTTTGTGATCTCTGCCCTCGTAGGATCAGGGTTTTCCGCAAAAAGGACTTTTGTACGAATGATCAGCCCCGGTGTACAGAAGCCGCATTGAACGGCACCTTTTTCAACATAGGCCCGTGCAATGACATCGCGTACGGTTTCAGGGATTCCTTCCATCGTGATGACCTTCGCATCCTGCAGGAATTTCATCTTCTGTGTACACGAAAGCTTTGCCTTTCCATTGATCTCAACCATGCAGGCACCGCATGTTGCCTGCCCTGAACAGCCATCCTTTACTGATACAACTCCTTCTTTGTCCCGGAGATAACCCAGTAGCACCCGGTTTTCATCACCGGAATATTCAATTTTTCGATCATTCAGGAAAAACGTAATCATCTGGAATGGTATGGAATGGCAGTTAGTTAAAAATTTGCTTCAGTAACTGAGCATCAGGTTCAACCGGTGAAGGAAGCTGGATCGATGACTGCACGGATTTCAGATCCTTTAAGCCGCTGCCCGTCAGCATTACAACAACTTTTGATCCGGCAGGAATTTTATGGGTATCCCGGTATTTCATCATTCCTGCAAAAGCCGCAGCTGCAGCAGGTTCAGCGAAGATCCCGGTAGATCGTGAAAGTTGGATGGATTCACGGATAATCTCTTCATCACTCACAGTAACATATTGTCCGTTGTAGGTTTTAATGTAATCAACCGACATGTAAAAATTGCGGGGAATATCCACAGAAATTGAATCTGCTATGGTTTTTGATGGCCTGCTGATAAAATGATCGGTGGAAATATTTGCAACCAGATTATTGCTTCCTTCTGACTGAACGGAAACCATCACTGGCATTTTCCTGATGATGCCAAGTTTCATAAGGTCCTCAAACCCTTTGTATACGCCCGAAAGAATTACTCCATCACCTACTGGAATAAAAATGTAATCCGGAATCGTATTGTTCATCTGATTGAAAATTTCGAAAGAAACCGCCTTTTTGCCTTCGATGGTTAATGGGTTAAACGCGGTATTCCGGTTATAAAAACCAAATAGTTCAGATGCTTTCACACTCAGATCAAAGGCCTGGTCGTAGGTCCCGTTGACCGGAACCAGTGTTGCCCCGTACATGACGATCTGTGTAAGCTTGGCCAATGGCGCAGATGCCGGAACAAAAATATACGACTTCTGCCCCTGGGATGCGCATATTCCGGCCAGTGATGAACCAGCATTACCGGTGGATGCTGTGATGATTGTTCCGATGTTGTTCTCTTTTGCCCAGGCAGAAATCAACGCAGATGCCCTGTCCTTAAAGGAAAATGTAGGGTTCTGAGAATCATCTTTCAGGTATAATTCAAAACCTGTTTTCGATGAATCAGTAGTGTCGAATTTGTATAACGGCGTATTCCCGATCCTGAGTTTTGGCCAGTTAGTAAAATCCTGAAGCGGCAGGAGTGAGAGGAAATTTTCTTCTTTCAGGGAAGTCATAAGATCCCCGGACGGAAACCGTTTCCGAATGCCATCGTAATCGAACAGGACTTTCAGGATCCCTTTGGCAGGCTGATCATCCCGGTTCTCTTTACTGCAAACCGGGCACAGGTAGATGATACCATCTGTCCTGTATTCCGCTTTGCAGTTTGTGCATTGGTAAAAATACTTACCGTTCATGATCTGTCAATAATTTTGATACGATGAAAATTCATTTTTCAGATTTTCTTATGATCCGAAAGGTCGGGAATTACAGTGACTTCAGTAAACCTGTCCGGTCATTGAATTCGTTGATCAGCTCATCCCAGCGGGCAGGCTGGCAGAATATCTTCGACCAGATTTTTCTGTCGTACCATAATTGACGAAGATCTTCAACATCCATTCCCTGCTGCTCAACCCATGTAAAATATTTCAGGTTATGAATTTCTATCTGGTCATCATAACGCAACTCTTTCATATAATCCGGGGTCGTTCCCATCATGCATTTCTCATGATCTTTCGCAGCCTGCATCAGGGAATATTTTCCATGCTCAGCAGTCAGTTCCTCCAGCCGTGATCCGTACATTTCTGCAGAATCAGTGGCAATGGTGATGAGCACATCGTCACTCGTATATTCAAAATGCTTGGCAGTTTTGATGGCAGAAAGAATATTGGCAATTCCGGAAATACCAAACATCCCGAGTTTGGCGATCAGTTCTTTGTCAACACCCTGCTGTTCCAGGTAATCATGCCCGTCCTTCTCGTTGAACACGCGCAGCAAACGCATGCAATCCTCATCGTCAATAGCTGTGACGACATTCGTATTCCTCACATTGTGAATCCAGGGAACATGCTTGTCACCAATTCCTTCGATGCGGTGTCCTCCAAATCCATTGTGCAAAAGCGTAGGACATTGCAGTGCTTCCGACGCAACAACTTTCAGGAATGGGAATTGTGTTCTCAGATAATCCCCGGCAGCAATGGTTCCGGCAGATCCGGTTGCCGAGATATAAGCTGCAAGTTGCGAGTCCTTCCCTGCAACAAGGCGAAAAACTTCTTCAATGGCATGACCGGTGACTTCATAATGCCAGCAGGAATTACCAAACTCCTCAAACTGGTTGAAGATCATGCAGTCTTTTCGTGTACGGCGGATNTCCCAGCATTTATCATAGATCTCTTTTACATTGGATTCACAACCGGGCGTTGCAATGACTTCAGCACCAATCTCCTTTAACCAGGTAAACCGTTCCCTGCTCATCTCTTCCGGGAGAATGGCTACAGCAGTAACATCCATGAGGTACGAGTCAAAAGCACCGCCACGGCAGTAGTTTCCGGTTGACGGCCACACGGCTTTATGATAGGTCGGGTCAAACTGCCCGGTAATGATCCTCGGTGCAAGGCATCCATAGGCAGCACCCACTTTGTGAGCACCCGTGGGAAACCACTTTCCGAGCATCACCACGATGCGTGCATCGATTCCTGTCAGGGCTTTAGGAAGCTCAACATAATTGGGCTTTCCAAATTGTCCTCCGGTTTCTTTTGGTTCATTTTTCCATGTCAGACGGAACAGATTCAGGGGATGAAGATCCCAGAGCCCGATGGATTGCAATTTCTTCCTGATCTTTTCCGGAACCAGTTCCGGGTTCTGCATCTGGCCGAAGGTCGGAAGGATAATGCCCTTTTCACGGTAACGGTCGATGGCTTTTTGAAGAATTGCACCATCAACGACTTTGTCAGTAATTGGAATCATATCTGTTTTCAGTTTAAATGTTCAAAAAATCTCCGTCTGCCTGGTATTGACAATTCAGGATTGACGGGTTGTCAGTTGCACCGCAGCTTTCAGGATGATACTCATCCGGGCGGCAGCGTGGAATTGAATTGATTTTGGCTTATCGGTAGTAAACTTTATGTGAAGGATATTGAAATCAGCAGGATGTATCGTTGCTTTCACATCTTCCGACTCATAAAAATATCTTCCTTTCTTAAGATACAACATCTCGAACTGATTGTTGTATTTGTAAACCAGTACCTGCCTGTCCGGAAGTTCACGAAGGATAAATCCTCTCTCTTCCATGTTAAACGATTCCTCTGACAGGCACAACGCCGGTTTATCACGGAAAGGTTTTCCGCTNGTCGGACAGAAGGTTGTACAATTTCCGCATTCATTACACAGATCACGGATATTCAATACCTGGAATTCCTGGTCAATAATGAATGTTTCATCATTTTCAAGACTGATGCTGCCATCTGCCTGGAGAGTTGCTTTACGGAGCATGTAATTCACTGGTTCGACCTGATAACTGAAATTCGCAAGATTCGGGCAAACCGTCACGCAGACATTGCATACCTCATC
>TBL_comb47_HYPODRAFT_10008090_pt1 | contig 10863 bp, 4 predicted proteins | sample TroBogypolimnion_40_FD_10682 | JGI IMG/M metagenome (IMG submission 10682) | reverse complement strand
TACCATGAGAACGCTCACTACCCTCCTTCGCCTCCTCTGCCTCCTCGCTACCGTTAGTGCCCCCGCGCAGATCATCGTCTGCCCGCCCGGGGCGCCGGCCAATGTGCAACTCGCCGCCAAGGGGATCCCGCGCTACGTGTACTTGAGAACCGGTAAAGTGCTACCGATTGCTGAGGCGGGCCAGGGTATCGCGCTGGAGATCGATCCGGCGCTCGCGGCGCAGAAGCGCTCGGTCAATTCGCCCAGGAACCCGCCCAGGCTGCCGACGTTGTCGCAACGCGGGTTTGTCGTCCACGCTATTTCTCGCGCATCGAGGGCGAGGGATCTCACCTCCTCAACCCAACCCATAGCCCCCAGCGTTCAAAACGGCGGTGGTAGGGCCGTTTGACCCCGTCCTTCCCCTGTGCGAGTGTGGGCGATGACAAATGCAGATAATCGACCATTCCGGCTCTTCCGCATAGCGCCCATAAAAGGGCGCGCGTGACGAGTGGATGGCCGTCGGTTCGCATCTGGCTACGCCGGGTGTACCTCTTGGTTCTGGTTGCGCAAGGTTGCTTGCCTCACGCCTCAGCTCAGACCTACAACTTCACCACGATCGCCGGCCTGGCTGGCTGGAATGGCGCTGCCGATGGCGCGGGCAACGCTGCCCGCTTCAGCGGACCCGCTGGCGTTGCGGTGGACAACGCCGGCAATGTGTATGTGGCGGACGCGGGCAATTTCACTATCCGCAAGCTCACCCTGGTCGGAGGTAATTGGATTTCGAGCACCGTTGCGGGATTGGCCGGAAGCGCAGGGAGCACCGATGGCACCAACGACGGGGCGCGGTTCTCGTACCCCTCGGGCGTCGGCGTGGACAGCGCGGGCAACCTCTATGTGGCGGACACCCTCAACCACACCATTCGGAAGCTGACCTCGGTGGCGGGCAACTGGGTATCCAGCACCATTGCGGGCCGGCCCGGTACCTCCGGCAGTGCGGATGGCACGAACGGCGCCGCGCGCTTTGACTATCCCTCAGGCCTGGCAGCGGACGGTGCTGGCGACGTCTATGTGGCGGACGAATTCAACGATACGATCCGGAAGCTCACGCCCGTGGGGACCAACTGGGTGGTGAGCACTATCGCGGGCCTGGCCGGTAGCCGCGGCAGCGCCGATGGCACCAACAGCCTCGCGCGCTTTGACTTCCCCACTGGTGTCGCAGTGGATTCCGCTGGCAACCTTTTCGTCTCGGACTACTACGGGAATGGCGTCCGCAAGCTCACGCCGGTGGGGACCAATTGGGTGTCGAGCACCATAGCTGGCTGGTACGGTGCGCAGGGCGTCGCGGTAGATGCTCAAGGAAATGTTTTCATCGTGGATGACTCCAACACAGTGCGGGAGTTGACGCCGGCGGGGACCAACTGGGCGCCAACCGTCCTTGCTGGGGTGGTGGGCAGCCTCTACGCCGGCGCCGCCGATGGCCCTGGCTGCCTCGCGCGGTTCAATTCCCCCGCTGGCGTGGCCGTGGACAGCGCCGGCCATCTCTTCGTGGGCGACACGGGTAACAACACTATTCGTGAAGGCGGGCCAGCCGATGGGACCATGTCCGCCGGATCGGCCTGCCTGTGCCCGGCGGTCGCCACCGGTTTCACCCGGGGCTTCTTCGGCCCGTTGGGGATGGGGACGAACGGCGGCACGGTGTTCAGAATGAGCACCAATGGGACGCTGGCGACCCTTTTTAGGTTTGCCTATACCAACGGCGCCACTCCTTCCGGCGCCTTGGTGCAAGGCACCGATGGCTATCTGTACGGCACCACGGTGGGTGGCGGGGCCAATAATTTCGGCACCGTTTTTCAAATGTCCACCAACGGCGTCCTCAACTGGTCGTTCTCGCTGACCAACGGCTTTGGTCCCTACGGTGCCTTGGTGCAAGGACAGGACGGGGGCTTTTACGGCACTACCTTTAGCGGCGGAGCACAAAATGGCGGTACGGTCTTCCGGATCAGCCCGGCTGGGGCCTTCACCGACCTTTATTCGTTTTACACGGCTGCTGATGCGTTCGGTTTCTACCCCTATGCCGGTGTAGCGCAGGGCAGGGATGGGTATCTCTACGGCACCACCCAGTATGGCGGCACCAACGACTCGGGGACGATATTCAAGATGACGACCAATGGTGTGATGGTGTGGACGTTCTCCTTCAACAACACCAACGGCTATGAGCCGGATGGGGCCTTGGTGCAAGCCGTTGACGGGCAGCTTTATGGCACGACCCAGTGGGGGGGCACGGACGGTTGGGGGAACGTCTTCAGGATTACCACCAATGGCGTGCTGACGAGCCTGACCTCGGCCAGTAACGCGAATACCGCCGCCTACCTGGGCGACAATCCGGTCGCCCCATTGACTCGGGGCCGCGACAACGCCCTGTATGGCACGACCCAGTGGGGTGGCACGGGCGGGGGTTGGGGCACCGTGTTCAAAATCACGACGAATGGGACGCTCACGGTCCTGGCCGCGTTCAATGGCGCCAATGGGGGCGACCCGAAGGCGGGACTGGTGCAGGCGGCCGATGGGAACTTCTACGGCACCAGTCTGTTAGGGGCCAACAACGCCGGCAGCATCTTCCGGGTGACCCCCGCCGGCACCCTTACGGCCCTGCACTCCTTCGCTGCGACGAACGACGGCTATGCCTCACCGGTGCAGGGGTTTGATGTTGATTATGACGTCACCGTGGCCAGGCTGACTCTCGCGGCGGACGGCAACTTGTACGGCACCACCCCGTATGGCATTGTGGCGGCGAGCACCGCCTCCGGTTGGGTGCTCAATGGGGGAGCGACCATTTCCAATGATACCCTGACGCTCACGGACGGCGGCTTCTCCGAAGCGCGCAGCGCCTTCTTCGGCGTGCCGCAGGAAACCTGGGACTTTTCCGCTTCGTTCACTTACCAGGCCGGAGGCAACCTCGCCGGTCGCGGGTTCGCGTTTGTTATCCAAAATGATCTGGCGCAGGCGTCGGCGCTGGGCAGTTGGGCGGAGGGGTTGGGGTACGGCCTGCTCTACGGGCAGAGCGCCAGCATCAGTCCCAGTGCGGCCCTCGAGTTCAACCTTTTTGACTACGATGGCGTGGGCATCAGCTTCCACACCAACGGCCAAACGGGTGGGTATGTCAGCACGGCCCCCGTCAACCTGGCCAGCGGCGATCCCATTGCTACGACGTTGAGGTATTATCCGGTTACCCCCGGGTTTCTCTGGGTGCAGATGACGGACCTTTTCACGGGGGAATCCTACCACAATACCTGGTTTACGGAAGTGTTGGCCAACACCAACGCACAGTTTGTGGGCTTTACCGCCGCGACCGGCACTGACAGCACCGCGGTTCAAACGGTTAGGAATTTCTCGGTAACGGCGCCCGACGTTTGGAAGGGTGATGAACGCAACCCTCCTACCGGAAGCCCTACTCAATACAGCAACAGCGGTTACTGGACTTCCTTCTTTCCGGTTTGGGCGGCCAGGAACTTCAGCATCGGCTTGGAGTACGTCGAAGGTGATGCGGTGGAGTTTTGGAGTCCAAGCCCGTTCGGCGTCAGCACCAACGTGCCGGTCTTCCTGACGAACACGGTGACGCCAAGTAGTGTGTGGTTCAGGGACGGCAGCTCCTACGCCCTGAGCGGGAGCGGCGGCATCGCCGGCCCTTGCGGTCTCATCGTGGACGGCGCCACGAGCGCGGTGACCCTCAATACCGCCAACAGCTACTGCGGGGTCACGACGATCAATGGCGGCACGTTGTTCTTGGGGAATGCCAACGCGGTCGAAAACAGCATCCTCAGCCTGGCCGGCGGCGCGGTGGCCTTCAGCGGCGGCATTGGCGCGTTCACCCTCGGAGGTTTGGCGGGCAACGGCCGGATCGCCCTGGTTGATGGCAGCAATGGCCCGGTGACGCTGGTGGCCGGAAACAACAACGCCAGCACGGTTTATGGCGGCCGACTCACCGGGCCGGGCGGGCTGACCAAGGTCGGTTCCGGCGCCCTCACGCTCCTGGGCAATAATGCTTACGCGGCACCCACCACCATCAATGCCGGCACCCTGGTCGCTGCTCCGGGAGCCTTGGGAACCGGCCCCGTGACCATTGCGCCCGCCGCCACACTGGCTTTGCTAGGCGGCTTCAACCAGGACCTGATTGCGGAAGCGAGCAACTCTACCGGTAGCGGAACAACCGCGGGTTTTGACGGCACGAATGTGCTCTACGAGGCCGGGTTTGCCGGAGCTCCTGGCGGCACTGGGCTGCCTTCCAACGGTCTCATCACGAACAGCGCCACCGGAGTGCGATTCCAGCTTCAGCCGTTCACCGCTAACAATGCCTTGCAATTGACCGCGGCCTCCGGCCTGGGGCCGACCAGCGGTACCCTCTCGCTCACCACACCGGGACCTCTCAACACCATCAGTCTGCTCGGCGCCGCCGCCAGCGGAGCTTCGACCTTTTACATGACTCTGAACTTCGCGGACGGTTCGGCCACCATCATCAGCACCAATACCTTGGCGGACTGGCTCGACGGTACGCCCTATGTCATCAACAATCTCGGGCGAGCTACTCGGACTTCGGGTTTGCCCGGTTTCAGCGGCGCACCCGCCAACCCCCGATTGTATGAGCTGGATTATGTCCTGTCGGCCGCGGACCAGGCCAAGATTCTCGATTCGGTGACGTTCACCGATCTTGGGAACCAGGGGCGGGACAGTTTTGCTCGGCTCAATATTTTCGCGATTAGCGGCGGGGCCGGCAACTTCACCGCCAACATCGGATCGCTCGCCGGGTCGGGCAACGTCGTGCTCAACGGCAACACGCTAGCCGTCGGCAATAGCAACAATCTCTCGTCGTCTTTCTCGGGGGTGATTTCCGACGGCAGCGGCCGGGGAAGCCTGGTGAAGGTTGCCAGCGGCGCGCTGACTCTGACGGGCACGAACAGCTACACGGGCACTACTACGGTGAGCAACGGCGCGCTGGTGGTGAACGGGTCGCTTGGGGGAGGAAACCTCAGCGTCCAAGCGAACGGGACACTGCGAGGCAACGGCAGGTTGGGCGGCAGCGTCCAGGTGAGTCCCGGTGGCCTCGTCACCCCGGGGGTGGATTTAGCTTCTCTTGGCACGCTGACCGTATCCAACACCGTGGTTTTCCAGGGAACCGGGTTTATGAAGATCAACCCAGTCACGGGAGCGAGCGACGTAATCCAAGCGGCAAGTATGACCTACGGCGGAACTCTCGCCATCTCGAACCTTTCGACCGCGCCTCTCGTGGCTGGTAGCGGCTTCCGGCTCTTCGTAGCCACGAACTATGCCGGTTCGTTTTCCTCCATCACGCCCTCCCGACCGGGGCCGGGGCTGATATGGAACACGGGCAGCCTCACGGCGAACGGCATTCTAGGTGTGGCCCTTCTGCCCCGACCAGCGGTGGCGAGCCTCAGTTTGTCCGGAACCAACCTGATCATTCACGTGGTGAACGGCGTCTCTGGGGCAACCTATTATGTGCTCATGAGTACGAATGCCGCACTCCCAACCAGTCGGTGGACACCGGTTTCCACCAATCTGCTAAGCGGCGGTGGCAGCTTTACCATCACTGCGACCAACGTCGTGAATCCCACCGCCCCGCAACGATTTTACACGCTCCAGGCGCAATAGGCGGCGGGAATGGACAAACTCCCGCCTGCACAGCGTTTCGGAAAGCCGGTTGGATGACGCGCCAACCCACTTTCCTCAATCACTCCCTCCCTAACCGCTCATCGAAGGAACTTGGCCACCGCTTCTGCCTGGGAGTGGACTTGGAGCTTGTCGTAGATGCGGCGCAGCACTACCACCTGAAAGGCGATGTTTGATGAGGCTCATCGGCTCGGGTTAAAGACCTGCGTTGGCATCGAGTCGCCGCTCGACAGATGGAGCGGATTAAACCGGAATCCGATCCGAAGGAGCAACTCCGGTTGGCGCGCGACCGGGCTTTGCCCCTGCGCGAACAGTTGGTCCCACTCCTGGGCAACCTGTAGTGGTTGTTCCCTAACACGCAATCCGTGCCGTTGCCGGTGGTCACCCTTTTACGAAGGGAGGGTGAAGCTTGTTAGGCTTGTTGGCGGGGCAATGCCCGCCAGCGACGGGCGGTGGCGCAGATCGAACAGGATTCGACGGAGGATTTGCGCCGGGCTGGCTACCCGAACGGCGTCGGGTTCAGGTGTGGGGAAAGTGCTGGCAACAAGCGGAAATAGCTTACAATCGAGTCAGGTAATCTTCGTAAGCCTTCAGCATATCCGCTTCTGACAACGCGGACGCAATGACTAATCTTGTGCGGGCCCGTTCCCTTTCGCCTGACCTCAAATCGCGGCCGAAAAGCGAGAGGTACATCGAGCGATGCGGTTCGTCCTGCTGGGGGGTGCAGATGGCAAAGCAGTCTCCCGGCAGCGACAAGAGCAGGGCGGTGACCCCGCTATTTGGAGCGCGGCGCACGGCCAGCGGCCTGGTTAACCGCGGCAGCACCACCCAATCCACAGGGTTTGGCTCCAGTTTCCAACGGCCATCGCGGATCAGCGCGACCGCGGCGTCGTCCCGCGGGAAGGCCAGCCAGGTTCCCAAATCCTTTTCAGCCACCGTGAAGGCATTGCTCCTGGAGGCAGAATCGCCCGCGCACACCATCGCGTTGGTGAAATCAGCAGCGAAGTAGGACGCGAGGAAGGACTCGAAATGCGACAGGTTGGTGTGGGCCACAACGGTAGTCTGGAGATCGAGCGTGTTAGGTGTGGCCCAGTGGTAGCGTGCGCTCAGTTCGAAGGGCCGTTCCGGCGCGGACGGCCACCGCACCTCGACGGCGCCATCGGGCTGGAGGCTGGCTTCGCTGGGCCAATCCCACGCCCCGCCCCCGTAGCGCCTGCCCGTGGTGAAGACCCGGTAATGGCTGAAGAGACCCATGCTGCTGTCGATCCGGGTGCCGGTCGGCAAATGGATGACCGAAGAAAGGCCCCGGGAGGTACCCCCCAGGCGCAGGGTCCCGCGCAGAACTCCGGTGTCGAAAACGAACTGGTCCGAGCCTCCCGCCGAAAAGCCCAGGTTTCCGCTACCAACGAGGTTCGATTGGCCATAGGCACAGGCCGCAAGACCCATCATGATGATCAGGCAAGCGTGTTTCATTTCGCCAGAATACTCCTTCTGCCCGCGCGGGAAACTCAATTCAGCATCGGCTCCGCTCCATCAGCAGCGTCAACGCATCCGCTCCGCACAAGCCGAATCCCCACACCCGGCGGAGAGCCGCCAGGAAGGTGGCGTTATGCCCATGCGAGTTGCCAGCCTCCAGGGCCACCTGCGCGACGCTCTGAACCCGGGCGACGCGGTAGCGGATGAAGGAATGGCGGAGGGGGTGGTGTTTTGACACCAATAAAAGGTGGGGTGGTCGACGGGATTTGAACCCGCGACAGCCAGATCCACAATCTGGGGCTCTAACCAAGCTGAGCTACGACCACCACACTGGTAGGGTCAGTAAGCTACCGGGAGCCGCCCACCGCGTCAAGCTCGTTCCGATCAACTTGCTCGGATCAGGGGGGACAAGCCGAGCGAATGAATCGCGCCAGGTCGACCTTGGATTTCTTCAAATCGGGGTGGTTGAGGTACATCATGTGGCCGGCGGTATAGGAATCGAGGGTGATGTTCTTCAAGAGCTCGGGGTCGATGCCGAGGTGGTTGAACGTGTAGCGGGTGGCGGAGAGCGGCGTCGCCAGGTCGTAATAGCCGCTGGAGACGTGGATCTTCAGGAAGGGCTCGCGGGTGAGGGCGCTCGCCAGGGTTTGGCCCACATCCACATAGCCGTTGTTCTGGTCCCAGTTCCACGGCCCGACCGAGGTCAGGACCTCATAGGGAAGGTCGGTTTCGTACTTCAGCTCGTTGCGGATGTAATCGTTGAAGGTGGAGGCGAAGAGGCTGGCGACGGCCTCGAAACTCGGGTCCTGTTCCATCCGGCCGCCGAGGCGGTCGCGGATATAGCCCTGGTAGCGGCTGTCGTAGCGGCCGACGATGCGGTTGTCCCCGGAGAGGAGTTCGGAGGCAAACCGGCCCAGGGAGACGCGCAAATTGGCGCGCTCGACGAAGTTCGTGGAGAGACCCGTCAAGCGGGCGTATTCCTGAACGACCTTTTGCCGCTGGTCCGGGGCGAGCGCACTTCCGCTGAACAGGGCGGCGCTGTAAGCTCCGGCCGCGAAACGCTCCGCCTCGGCAAAGACGTCCTCGAGCGGCTTCTGCAAAAGCTCGGGCGCCAGTTTCTTGTGGTACCACGCCGTCGTCGCGTAGCTCGGCAGGTAAAGGATATAGGGCAGGTCGTTGCCGGGACTGAAATCGAGCGTTTCGAAATTCAGCACCGTCGAGACCAGCATGATGCCGTTGACGTTCATCTTGAGATGATCGCTGAGTTCGCCCGAGAGCGCCGCGGCGCGGGTCGTGCCGTAGCTTTCACCGATGATGAATTTGGGCGAGCCCCACCGCTTTTGCCGCGTCACATAGAGACGGATGAACTCGCCCACGGACGCGGCGTCCTCGCGGAGGCCGTGGAACTTCCGGGCCTCTTTTTGGGGAATGGCGCGGCTGAAGCCGGTGCTGACCGGGTCGATAAACACCAGGTCGGTGGTGTCCAGCAGCGAGTCTTCGTTGTCCACCAGTTTGTAGGGCGGCGGGAGCGCGCCGCCATCCTCGGCCAGACGCACGCGCCGGGGCCCCAGCAGGCCCAGGTGCATCCACACGGACGACGCGCCGGGTCCACCATTGAAGGAAAAGGTGATCGGGCGCGCCGAGTGGTCGGCGTCCCCGTCACGGGTATAAGCGATGTAGAAAATCGAGGCGGTTGGCTTGTCCTCGTCGTCGCGAAGGAGGATGGTGCCGGCGGTGGCCGTGTACTCGATCTTCTGGCCGCCAATCGTCGCCGTATGTTTTGACGAAACCGGTTTTTCCTCGGGTTCCTTGGATTTGTCCTTGTCCTTGGCCGGTTCCTTGGCGGCGGTGGCGGCGGGCGGCACCGGGTTCGTCGGGGCCTCCGCGGCGGGCAGCGCGCACGGGAGCACGGCGCTCGCCAGGCACACCGTCAGGCATATGCGTTTCATCATGGCCTCAACGCTGGCCCCGGAACCGGGAAAAATCAACCCGTAAAGGGTCACAAAACCGTCCATCATAAACCCCTGTGACAAAGTCCTTGACCGAGGCCAACGGAGAAAGGAGACTTATCGAGGTTCCCGCCTCGCCGTCCGCGAGGCGAATGAGGGACAGTCTGCATTGTGATGAACACCAGGGCAGGGACAACGCTCGCCGCATTCGAGTGGGGCTTTCAGGCCTCACTGGGTCGTGTGCCCCAATGCGATCGGGTGGGGCAACTCGGCTGATCCAGTGAACCAACACTTCGCACACAAAGGGAGGTACTTATGGACCCGTGGAGAATGTTGAGGCACTACCTGAAGCCGGTGATGGTAGCCTGGACGGCCCTAGCCGCCGTGTCGGTTCATGCGCAACCCAACTTAGCCTTGTTCATCAGCCCCGCCGGCGATTTCATCGGACAGGGTCAAACCTACGTCACGCAGGATACGAACGCTTTTGGGGTCTCGGGATCGCCCGCCTTGATAACGGTGGGCGCGTTCGGTTACGGGTTCTCCTTCGCGGGCCCAGGCGGGACGCCCTTGACGGTGGGCGTTTATAACAACACCGCCCGATATCCGTTCAATGGGATCGACCCCGGACTGGACATTTCCGGCGATGGTCGCGGCTGCAATGCCGAGTGTGGGAGTTTTCAGATCAACGAACTGCACACGAATGATGCCGGTCAAGTGGATCGGCTATGGGTGACCTTCTCCAACAAATGCGAGTGCTCCTATCCGCCGATGACGGGCGACATTCGCTATCGCTCGCAGCTTGCGCCGCCGCTCCCGAGTCCAAGGGTCTTGCGTGTGCCCGCGGATTACCCGAAGATCCAGGCGGGGCTCGATGCCGCCAGCGTTTTGGTCTGCGATACGGTGCTGGTTTCACCGGGGGTATATCCGGAATCGCTGAGTTTCTGGGGAAAAACGGCGATCTTGACCAGCTCAGGCGGCCCGACGGTTACCTTTATCAACGCCCCATTTGGATCGCCGGCCCTCACTTTCAGCCAAGGCGAAACAACTAATGCGGTGGTCTGCGGCTTTACCATCACCAATGCCGGGATTTCCGTCTCGTCCTCATCTCCGACCATCCTCTCCAACGTTTTGGTCAACTGTGGCAGTGCAATAAATGTCATGAGTGGCTCTCCAGTGATCAAGAACAACTTTATTAGCGCCTGTTCCGCGAGTGGCATCAATCTGCTCGGCGCGGGCACTGCCCTAATCCAATCAAACGTCATTCAAAACAGTGGCGGAGGGGTTGCCATGGCTGGCGCCGGGTCGCCGACCCTGATCGATAATCGCATCGCGGGAAACAACGGTGATGGCGTTGGCATGATCGGTGGCTCGGATGCCAATATCATCCAAAATACGATTATTGGAAACTCCCGTTATGGTCTTTATGCGTTGGTGCCTAACGGCGCCAGGGGGCCATACGAAATCAATAATACCATCGTGAGCAACGGGGCGGCTGGAATCTACCTGGACGGGTTTAGTTCCCATGCGCTAATTGCCGGGAACATTGTTTTTGGCACCTCCGCCTTGTCGGTTAACGTCTTTCCTGGAAACCAACCGCCGATGCTCCAAGCCAACGATGTTTATTCACCCAATGGCGACGCGCTCAGCGGCACGTTCACAAATATCTCGCAACTTCCCGGCAACATCTCCGCCAACCCCTGCTTCGTCTGCCTTCCTGGCGGGGATGTTCACCTCTTTGCCGCCTCGCCTTGCATCGATGCCGGCACCAATGGCGCGC
>TBL_comb47_HYPODRAFT_10008089_pt1 | contig 10864 bp, 13 predicted proteins | sample TroBogypolimnion_40_FD_10682 | JGI IMG/M metagenome (IMG submission 10682) | reverse complement strand
ATTCGCGCTCCCCCTTCCCCCTGGTCCTCATACGCATGCCGCTCTCCCGCGCTCGCCCACGAGATGATAGGACAGGAGTGAGCGGTTTTGAGCGGCTTTGCTTTAGGCGTTTTAGAGGCTGTTCTAATTAAACATTCCTGCTCGTGATTTGAATCCGAGTCTTCAAAAAATATCCTTGGGTGTACTCCAAATAACGCAGCCACAGCGGCTAACTCGTCCCGGCGTGGCTCCTGCATGTCCTTAGTCCAACGCGAAACCGTTGGCTGGCTTACTCCTATCAGCTTCGCAAGTTCGGACTGACCAATATCTCGCTCAGACATCAGGCGCCTAAGTTGATGCAGAAATATATTCAAAAAAGAATAGGTTTCCTATTGACGGGCTATTCAAATTAGAATAACCATACTGATGATGTTACCGGAACACCCGAATAAAGCAACCAAAAGACGCGGCCCAACGCGCTATCCGGGAATCGTCAAAGCGGCTTCTGCTCTGGGTGTTTCCCGTATTCATCTGTGGTATGTGCTCACCTCGCAGCGGCAAAGCCCAAAACTACAGCAGCGCTACGCCGCGCTAAAACGTGATTCCGCATGATCCGATCGCACACTGCTCAATAACATGAAACACACTCAACTACAAACCACCACTACACCCCATCAGAATGGGTCAGAAAATGCAGAAACCCCAATAAAGTCACCATTACGCAATCGTTGCGTAATGGTTGACCCTCTCCGCGTCGCAAACGACCTGCGCACCATCGTTTTGGAGGCAAAAGTGGCCATCCACCACGGCGCTCAGAAGGCGATTGCGGCTGGCCAGGCGATGAACGAAGCTCGTGTCTTGCTCGCCCACCCACGCGGCGACAATGGCCAGTTTGACGCCACCAATGGCGACGGCTTCTTTGATTGGCTGAAAGCGAATGTGCCGGAAATATCTGAGCGCACCGCCCAGTATTGGATGGAAGCCGCCCGCAACATCCTCCGTGCGCTCCCCATGTTCCCTGGCGACGCCGCCGATGGCGTTCCATACATTGACATCGAAGGCGTCCCCGTCAGCGAGATTCTCACCCGGCCCGACACCGATCTCTCAGACACCGCCCGCGAATGGCGCCAGACCTGGATGGACTTCACCCAGCACAAGACCATCAAGGACTGCATCAACGGCCTCACCCAGGACGACGACGACAAATCCGACCGCCGCCTCAAGAACGCCATCAACGGCCAGAACGCCCGCCAGACCAGCGGCGACGCCCGCAAAGACTACCCCCTCTTCATCGCCCGCAAGCTCAAGCCCATGTCCAGCCCCAATTTGCCCGCCCATTCGCTGGCGTTCGCCTCCTGGCCCAAAGACCTCTGCCTCGCCATCAAAGAAGCCGCCACCCAGCGCCTCACCCAGACCGCCTAAGCAAGTCGCTGTAGCCCCAACAGGATGCCGCATGAAGACCGCCCGCCAGCACAACGCCAGCCTCGTCGGAGAGGTTCAGTTCTACCCCTCTTCCCTACCGGGTGGAAAAGCCGGTGATCGTCCGCGAGTGCCCGCGTGTAGGTTCATAATTGACCACTATTGCGAGTGGCTACTTCATGCGGAACTGCCTGCCAGTTGCCATTCCTACCGGGTCAAGGCCCTGCTTGCTTTGTTTGAGATTGAGCGTGTTTTGGGCTTTCCGCTAGGGTGCAAAGTTTCCAAGGTGAACAAGCTGGCTTGGCGCGAGGCGCAGGCTTGCCTCTATGCCTTTATGAGCCTGGCCTGGGGCGAAGCGACACCACCGTCTGCTGTTCCTCTCGGAAAACGTGAACAGTCCATTCTCCGACGGTTTCGGAATACCTCATTGGAGTCTTTAGAGCTTCAGATATACGCTGCACTAAGGGCCAGCGGACATCCACTGGCGGAATCATTATTGCTAGGAGTACCAGCAGGCAAAGGTTTTCCTTCTCATCACGACCATCCGGAATGCGTAGCTGCTAAGCGGAGGCAGACACCGTGAGCACCACTCGACCAGATACCACCGTGTCGTCAACGATGAGGCTGGGCAGACCAGCGCCTTTAAGCATCGAGGCATACTGCTCAAATATTGTGTTTTCCATAGGCGAGACTACCAACCGTCCACGCCTACAAACAGCCTCTTTTCTACCATGACCCTCACCCCGCCCATCAGAACCAGCCTCACCCAATTTGAATTTTCCGGCCCCGCTGCCGGAGCGGACCAGATGGTGCTGGAGGAGAACTCCAGACAGGCAGGAACATCGGCTGCATCCCGAGTTGAGTTGCCTCATGAAACACCCGTTGTTGTTAGCGGGAGCGTCGCAGACGCCTGGTCCGCAGAATCAGTCCCCACCGGAGACCCCCACGACACCACCGGCTCGCGGTTACAAGCATTTACGCGGCCCGCAGTGTCAGAGTCTCCATCAGCCCCCACCGAAACCACACCGGGAGCGCCGACTACAGCGGCGCTCCCTTCCCCTTCGTCCCCTTCGTCCCCTTCGTCCCATTCCACCCCTGCCCACCACACCGAAGCCGACCACCTCGCCGCCCAGGCCGAGACCGCCGTATGCGAGCAATTCCGCACCCTCCTCGCCCAGGGCCACAGCGGGCGCCAGGCCGCCGCCCTCGTCGCCCGTCCTGCCGCCTGGTGGAGCGGCACCAACGCCCCCTATCAGCGCTGGCTCCGCGAAGGCCACGCCGCCCTCCTGCCCACCCCTCGCCGCGCATCCGCGCCGGTCGGTGTGACCGCCGAGATTGAGGCCCTTGGCTGGGCCATCCCTGCGGCTAGATTTTTTAACCTCAACATCAACCGCACCGCCGACACCGGCAGCGTCCCCGAGGCCATCCGCCGCCTGATCTACCTCCCGGACCTACCGGTCGGCTGGTCCCGCGCCTACACCCGACAATTCCTCAAGGTCATCGGCTGCCCCGAAGTCCCCGTCTTTCCCGAGGCCTTACGCGATGCCATCCTATCCCGCCAGGCTGCCGACCAACCCCTCGTCCCAGACCGCATTGCCCGGCAGATCGGGATTTCCCCGGTCACCGTCGGCTTCCACCGCCGACCCCACGAATCTGACCTCAAATACCTCTCCTGTCCCGGCACCTCCATGTGGCGGCGCGACAACCTGCGCCCTTCGTTCATCAAGCGCGCCGGAGACGAACTCACCGCCGACGACGGCACCATCAACTTCCCCGTCTGCATCCCGTGGACAGACAGCCGGGGCACCCCCATCACCGCTGGACCGTGCCAGGACAAATACGGCGTCATCGTAGGCCGCTTCCAATGGCTGCCCGCAATGGATGTCGCCACACGGTTCTGCCCCGGCTGGGTCTTCATCGCCCGACCCCGCTCCTCCTATCGTGGCGCCGACGTGCTCACCCTGTTACGCGGCCTCATTGTGCAGCATGGTATTTGGGAACAATACGCCTTCGAACGCGGCGTCTGGAAGAGCAACCTAGTCACTCAGGCCATCAAACTCCTGCAAGCGGATTTGAAGACCGTCCACTCGCCCCATGCCGGCGGCAAAGTCTTTGCCGAAACCGGCTTCAATTACGCCTGGACCAAGCTCTCAGTCCATTTCCCACAGTGCGATCTGGGCCGCTTCCAGGGCGACACCGAAGCGACCAACCGCAGCGTGCAAGCCTGCCGATCTGGCGCCCAGGACCCCCGCCGCCTCTTCCCCCTGCTCTCCGACGCCATGCGCGCCTTTGACCTCATCAACCGCGAGCGCAACGCCACCCCCGTCACCACCGCCAATCATGGTTGCTGGGTCCCCGAGGAGCGCTGGCACCAGCAGGTCGTCGAGCGCCCCATGCGCCGCCTCGCCCCGGAACTGGAGTTCGCCTTTCAGCCCTACGCCATGACCTGGACCGTGCGCGGCATGTTGGTCGGCGGCCGCGTCCCACTCTTTGAAGACATGTCCGTGCCGTTTGATTTCAGCGCCCACTGGCTCGCCCAATATCAAGGCGCAAAAGTCCGCGTCCATTTCGACCCCGCCGCCCCCAAGTGCATCGGCACCGGAGTCCTGGCCGAAGCCTTCGCGGGCCGCCCCATCGGCACCATCCTCGGCACCTTGACCCAGGTCAACGAGACCACCGGCTACATTCGCACCCTGATGGGCTGGGGCGATGACGATCCCCGCGCCGGCCTGGTCGCCAAGCAACAGGCCGCCAAGGCCGTCCGCACCGAACTACGCACCATCCTGCCAAAGGGAGGCCACGGAACCAGCGAGAGCAAAGCGCACGACGGCCTGGCCACCACTACCACCATCGCCACCGACGGCCATCCGCAACCCCTTTCCCCCATCTGTCCCATCTCCGAAAACGATTTCGCCGCCCGCCTGAGCGCAGCGGACGACTGGGAAAAAGAACACGCGCTCGATCTCCTATAACAACGTAACCATCCACCCGAAAATGCACACCCCCCTCGAAACCCTCGCCCGCCAAATCCGCGACTGGCAAACCGCCCGCAACATCTACGACACCGAGCTATGCAAGCGCTTCAACGGCCTCGGCTCCACCAAAACCTTCAAGCGCATCCTTGAAGGCGACCTCACCGAACTCGACGCCGACAGTTGGCTCGTCGCCTACGAGCAAGTCCTCGTCCTCATCGACCTCGAATCCCAAGCCTCGAAACTGGACGAGCCCATCTATGATGACCTCTGGCACATCGCCGCCACTCGACTCGCCACCCAGACTGCCATGACCGAGCGCGGCAACAACCGACTCGTCATCATCGAAGGCCCCAGCGGCTCCGGCAAAACCACCGCCGCCCGTTGTCTCGCGGGCCGTTTTGGTCGCAAAATCGTACTCGCCGAAGCCGACGAAACCTGGAAGGACAGCGCCAACTCCATGCTCGGCGGACTCCTCCGCTCCCTGGGCATCCGCGAAGTCCCCACCGGCGCTGAGCTGCGCCTCACCAAACTCATCACCGCCCTCGTCGAATCCCCCGTCTGTGTGGTCATTGATGAAGCCCACCATCTCGGGCCGCGCACTCTCAACCTGATCAAGACGCTCATCAATCGCACCCGCTGCCAGTTCGTGTTCCTCTGCATCGAGACGCTATTCAAAAAGCTCGAATGCAACGCTTATGAAGAGGCGAAGCAGCTCACCAAAAACCGCCTGGCCGAGCGCGTCAAACTCAGCGGCCCGTCCCCCAATGACGTCGAGAAATTCCTCGACCGCCGCCTGAAGTGGGAGCCCAACACCATGAAGCCGTGCGCCAAGGTCCTCGCCGATCGCGCCCCGCTCTACGGCGGATGGAACTTCGTCAACCTCGTCACCCGCTCCGCCCGCCAGCTTGCCGGCAAAGAGCTAATTGACCAGGACACCTTCTCCAAAGCCATCCAAAAAGCCGCCGCCAGCCGCTAAGCGCCGCCCCATTCAGCCTTTAGCCTTTAGCCTGTAGCCTTTCCCTTGAGCGCTCCCCTCTCAAAGCTCCAGAAACGAAAGCTCTCGGTCCTCTCCCGCCGCGCCTGGCGGAACAGCCCCGACGCCGACGCCCTGGACGAGACCAGCTTCCGCCACGCCCAGGTAGTGGCGGCCGTCGGCTTGCCCGGCCTGCGAGCCTGCACCCAGGACCACTACAAACGCATCCAGGGCCACTTCCTGCTCCTGCTCGGCAATGACGCCGCCGCCTTTGAAGCCCATGTCCGCGCCGAAACCGAGCCCCGCCGCGTCGCCAGACGCAAACTCAACCAGGCGCTAGCTGAGTTCAATCTGCCCCTGAGCTACGCCCAGGCCATCTGTCGCCGACAAAACCGCGGGCTGGGCCTGGACGACGTTGGCCCCAAGACGCTCTGGTATNTCACCTTCACCATCCGAAACCGTGGCACGCGCAAGCGTGCCGCATAACTCCACAACTCCCATAGCTCCCATAACTCCCATAGCTCCCATAGTTCCTATGCAAAATATAACTACGCCCCCTCCCACCGCCGCCACCGAAGTCTCCCTCGCCACCATAGAGCTTGCCGCCAAACAATTCGCCTCCGACCGGGCCGACTACGCCCACATCGTCACCGATCTCAATGACGACATCGAGGCCCTCAAACGCCGCGCCATCCCCGTCATCAAGCGCCGAATCGCCGCCGCCGCTGAAAGCCAGGCCTCCCTTTCCGCCCTCGTGGACAAGTCGCGCCACCTGTTCATCCAGCCCCGCACCGTCATCTTCCACGGCATCAAAGTCGGCCTCCAGAAAGGCCGTGGCGGCATCGACTGGGATGACGACGCCAAGGTCATCCAGCTCATTGAAAAGCACTTCACCAAAGACCAGGCCGATCTGCTCATCAAGACCACCAGGAAACCGATCAAAGCCGCCCTCGAAGACCTGGACATCAGCGACCTCAAGAAGATCGGCTGCCGTATTGAAGAAACTGGAGACGCCATCGTCATCAAAGAAATCGGCAGCCGCGTCGACAAGCTAGTCGCCGCCCTGCTAAAGGACGCCGTAGAAGAAGCCACCGAATCGGAGGCCGCATGACCCGCAAACAGATGGAAGCAATTCCCTCTTACGTGCTCGACCGAGAGCTTCTCCGTCGCGCCGCCAAGCGCTCCGAGGATTCCATTCATCGCGCCCAGGAAGCCGTGGAAGCCCTCCAAAAAAAGCATCTCCGTCAAATGACAGAACTCCGCAAACTCCGGATTTAATAACTCCCCTGCCTCCCATGACTCCCCTATTCCTCAACCCCCCCTGGTCCGCCCACGAGCGCGACCAAGCCCGCGAGCGCCGCCACGAAACCGCCGCGCGCATTGTCCTATTCATCATCCACGCCGCCACCTGGTTCTTCGCCGGCTTCGCCCTGGGTGTAGTCCTCACCCACTAACGATCTACGGCCTCACCACGCTCGACGTTTAACCCTGCCCCCATGCCCCCCCCACTCACCCAGATCCAGCAACTCCACGCCACCTACCGCCTCCTCACCGGCCTGGCATTGCCCCTCGATAGCTGGCGCGAGCACCAGTGGTATGACTGGCTCCAAAAAGGCCACACCGAAGACGACCTCCGCACCGTCATCCGCTACCTCCGCGCTGGCATCGCCGACCAGACCCGCCAGCGCGGCGCCCTCCGCTTCCACAACCTCATTGGCCAGATCGACCTCTTCCAGGAAGACCTAGCCGACGCCCGCGCCCGTCACCGCGGCCAATCCCTCACCCCCGCCCGCGACGCCGCCCTCCGTGCCATCCACCACGCCGCCGGCTCTACGGACCACGCCCGCTCCGCCGCCCAGGTCACCGCCACGCTCCGCGACCCCGCCGCCGCCTCCGCCGCCCTCGCCGCCCTCCAAAAACTCCGCGACAACCTATGAGTAACCATATTTCCCAGACGGGAAAAAAGGTAGCGAGCCAGCCCGAGCGCGAAATGGTGCCAGTCCCCATTCATAATTCATAATTCATACTCATCCTTTCCCCATGAAGCCCATCGACCTCCGCAACGCCACCTGGGAAACCATCCGCGCCAGCCTCCAAGGCCGCCTCCTCGCCGTGTTCCAGGTTTGGCAGGCTCACGGCCCTGGCACCACCCGCCAGGTCGCCCTGCGCAGCGGCTACGACATTCTTTCCTTGCGTCCCCGCACCACTGACCTATACCAATGTGGCTTGATCGAGTTGGCGGGCCGGAATGGCGACGAAGGCATATATCGGGCTCGGTCAAAAGCCGATTGGGAAGTTTGGGCCGACGCCGAGCGCCCACCCGTCGAACAGCAGACCACGTTTTCCGGCTACCATTAATCAGTTGCCACCAACCTGACGCAGTATGGCCCACAACGGAAACCACACATCCATCCAGCAGGACCTGTTATTGACCGTCCGTGCCCCTACCGTCGTCGTCCCCACCATCAGCATTCGCCAGCCGGACGGATCAATCCTCTCACGCGCCGGAAAGCCCGTAATAATGGAGGACCTACTCAACACCGTCACCGCCGCGCGCCTCCTGGGAATGTCCACCCGTTGGGTTCAGTATCAGTGTGAAGTGGGCATATTCAAGACCGCCCACAAGCCCGGACAAAGCCCCCGTTCCCAATGGCGCATTGCCCGCCACGAAGTCCTCTCCCGATCAAACCAAGGCTAAACTAACGGCCCCTTCAGTTCCCCCTCCCCACTGGATGTTCGATGTTGGATGTTGGATGTTGGATGTTGGATGTTCGATGTTGGATGTTCGATGTTGGAGAGGGCGGCAAGGTTGATTTTCAGTTCCATCGGTTCCATCGGTTCCTCCGGTCTAATTCTGCATTCTTCATTCTTCATTCTGCATTCTTCATTCTGCATTCTTCATTCTGCATTCTCCCCATTCCCCTTCACGGTTTCGCCAACTGCCGCTCCACCGCCCTCCGTCCCGCCGCCCCAATCTTCTCCTCCGCCTTCGCCGTCAGCTTCCCATTCGCCACCGGGAAGAACGGCCGCGCCGGAATCGTCACCTCATGCAGCGTCACCCACTTGTCCCCAATCTTGAACTTCAACCACGGCTTTCCCGTAATCTTCCCCCCGAACTGGTGGATGGCCGCATAGGCGTGGACGCCGCTGGAGAGCGTGGCGCCGGTGCTGGTGACGCGGAGGGAGAAATTCTTGCAGAGGACGCCGTGCTTTTGAAGGTTGGATGGGGTGCCGTCGCGCTTGGCGGGCCAGGGGGCGGGGCGATAGTCGCTGGTCTTGAAGTTGCCCATTGTGAGCGAGAGGAAGGTGGTGCCCATAGCGCGGAAGATGGGCTCGGGGCGCTTCGCCGCATTGGCCATACTCGTCAACGCCGGGCTGATGTCGTTCTTGGTTACCCTGAAACTTATCGCCGCCATACGTCACATTCCTCCCATCCGTCCCATTCCCCTAATTACCAGTTCCACGAAATGCCTCCAGCCGCATCGCTAACCTCATCCTGGGTCAACGGGCGTCCTCGGTCTAAGGCGGAATGGAGCAAGGTCAAGAATTTGGGGTCATACATGAATAACGGCGTGCAAATGTCATCCAAGGCCGGTTCGCCGAACCTTTCTTGATACGCATCCATAACCGAATCCAATGGGGCCTGTGACGACATAAGACTACGGTAAGCTAAGCTGTTTACGAACTTCTGCAACCAGGTTTTTGAAAGTATCGAGAAAGGCGGAATCGTTGTCAGCAATGGCCCGGAAGGCGTGAGCAAAAGCCTCCATCGCCCTATGATTGCTTCTTCCCATGTAAGGCTTCGAATGGCCAATCCCGTATGCGCTGTGCGAGACGGCCATCAAGGTATCTGCGAAACCTAAAACTCTGATTCCATCTGCCGCTGGAGCCGCCGGGTCGAGCCGGCCAGTTGCATATTTGAAATCCTTGGCAATCTGATCCATTGGGTTCCTTACCCCGTAGAGTGTCTTCCAGTCCGCGCCGTGCTTCGTTTCCATCGTCTTTTTCCACGCGTCGAAATCGGCCCGCATTGCATTTAACAAATCCTGGGATACGTGGGTATTGTTCACGACGCCAAGATTGAAATGAACATTATGCCCGGCCTCGTGCAGCACGGTCAGAGGGTGGCCGTAATAGTTCTTGGGATCATGATAACACTGGACTGTGTTGTTGTTCGGATTGTAACAAACCTTACTTTTTGGGCTCCTGGCAAATTTAAGGTTCGCCATGTGGCGGCTTATTTCTGAGGGAAGTCCACCGACATAGTTAACCACTTCATCGGAAAACCCAGCGGCTTTAAGGCTGGTCTGAGTGCTATTCAACGGCGGGATTACGGGAGCGGAAAGCTTAGGCACCACCGGCTTCTGTGGCGGGGCGGCCTGGGGAATGGTAGGGCCGGTCGGGATCTTCCGATCGAGAATGTTCTTTGTTGTCCGGTCAATGCGCTGCCTTTCAGCGCTGGTAGGTTTAGGCTCCTTCCCCTCTAACCACTGCCAAACCGTAGTCCCAGGCTCCACCATCGTTTTCATCGCCCAAAGGTGAAACGCATCCCACACCGGCGGATCGTATCGCAGCTTCAGATCATCCAACGGAATCCGCAAATCATCGGGATGCCATTTGAAGGCGCGTTCGCCTTCTGGTGCGCTCACATCATGGCGCTGCCCACCCCGGATGAACGTCCCGTTCCTCAACTGCTCCAACGCCGGCCCATCTACCACGTTGCGGTCCTCTGGATTTGCCTTGGTGTCGTCTTTCGCCTGCTCTTCCGCCACGAGGTCTTCGTTCATGGGGCGGACGTAGCAGACGCAGCCGAGATGGCCCCAGGGGCCGGTGTGGGTTTCCCAGAAGGGGTCGTCTTTGGGCAGGACGATGCCGTCGAGGGCGAGGTGGCTGGGGGTGGGGTCTTTGGCCTGGTCGCCGTGGATGTATTGGAGGTGGGTGGTGTCGTCGTCGGCTTGGGAGATGTTCCAGATGGTGGAGGAGAAGGCTTGGAAGCCACTGGTTCGCAGCAGAATCTCAGCCCGCCGCTCAGATCCATCGCCGAGGAATGGATCCAGCTCATCCATGATCAACTTCTTCTGACTGTCCCACGTATAGCTTTCCCCGTCGGGGCCGAGGCCTTGCGGTAGGGCGGCGATGGCGTCGCGGACGCGTTGCAGGACGTTGGCGCCTTCGACGCCGGAGACGGTGAAGGCGCGGGCGCGGAGTTCGGGGAGGAGGCCGTAGAAGACGCTGGAGGCGACGGGGCGGAGGCCGGAGATGAGGGCGACAGCCTCGGTATTTGGGGCGAAGGCGAAGGATGTGTCCATTATGCAACCCTTTCTGGGTTGGGTGACTTGAGATTAGCGCCGACTGCCGTCGGCGGCTACGGCGGCGGTGGCGGAACAGAGTTGGAGGGCGTGGTCGAGTTCGGTGGTGAGGCGGGCGGGAGACCAGTCGAGGTAGAGGCGTTCGAGGCGGCGGAGGCAGTCGGCGCGATCGGTGCTGGCAAGGATGGCCTGGCGGAAGGGGGCCATGC
>TBL_comb47_HYPODRAFT_10008088_pt1 | contig 10864 bp, 10 predicted proteins | sample TroBogypolimnion_40_FD_10682 | JGI IMG/M metagenome (IMG submission 10682) | reverse complement strand
GTTTAGTAACCCCACCAGCCCTTGTTTACCTTTTTTCATCAAGGGACCATGGTATTCTAAGAACGATGGCAGACGAGACAGGACGGTATGTTCTGGTAATTCATCCTTGAATCGATCAATAATTTCTTCTAACTCTTTATTGTAAATTAACAAATTTTCTGGATTGTCCATGTTTAGATAAAAGTTGTTTGGCTAAGCCGGACCCGAGCACAGCTCGGTTACGCCACGGATAAGGCTGCTACGCAGAATTAGGGTTAAAGAGCAGTTATGCCCCAGGACGGTTACGCCACGGATGAGGCTGCTACGCAGGATTAGAGAAGATGCAGTTCAGCAAAGCATAGAACAGTTACAAGGCGTAGACGCGCTTCGCGCGTGAGTTATTCTAAAAAACTCTTAGAATAATGACATATAATTTAAACCTTTTTCACAGAGGTTTTCGACAACAACACTTCATACCCAACTTTACCTTCACCATTCATACGGGTAAAAAACGTATCATGGTTCTTGTAAGGAATCTCGTCCACGTAAGAAAACGCAGATTTTACCAAGGCGATCGAGTTCAAGTAATCGTCGTAAGGCATTTCAAATTCGATGGTGCAACCCTTCAACTTGATATTCTCTAACGATTTATAATCACTGTGGGCAATGTGTTTCAACACGGCTGGCGTAAACTCACGGAACATGTGTTGCTCCAACTGGTCTTTGGTAGGCTTCTTGTTGCCATGGAGCGGGTTGGCAATAAACGTGAGGGTAACATGCCAGCTTGAACGAACGCATTTATACACGTATCCTTTGGGACACGATTTAACGCTTCGACAACGGTTGGTCTGAGGATTTCTCACATAGCCCTTTTTACACGGTGATTTCACCTTCCTTGTGGACTTCCGTACGGACTTTCTCACAGATTTTCTCGAGGATCTTCTCGCCGATTTTCTTAACGATCTATTCATTTATTATATAGATTTTTTATAATAAATGAATAGATTTTTTATAATACGCGCTTAGCGCTTACTAAAATATTATACAGAGTCATATGAGAGGGCTAAACGGAATCAAGAAAGACACATATCAGGAAGATTTTTATGGTGTTATAAAAATAGTGTAAAATTTTATAAAGTTAATTATAAAAATGGTTGATATGATTTCTCGTTGGTTTGGTTACGGGAAATCAGAATTTGAATTACCTGGCGCATCATTACTTCCCGAAAATGAAGAAAAAACACAAGATGTACTTCATAATGATCCTCCGGCAGTGGTAAGACTTCGTGGTTTTGCGCGCAAACGTTATTCGGCTAAGGCGGAAGACATGTCGATAAAGGAGGCGATCGCAGCAGCAGAACCAGATCTTGCGTATAAAATGATTGTCGAAGAACAGGTAAAGTTGGCTGAAGCGAACATGGACATTGTCAATCAGATATGCACTGGTATCACCAAACTCGTGAAAAAGGCCGATGAACGAGGTGAAAAAATCGATATGAAAAAGGTACTAGCAAAATTAGGAGGTCAGTTGGGTGTAGCTGAAAAACTCATTCAAGGCTATCAACGTGAGGAAGAAGAATTTGAAAACCCATTTTGCAAGGCACTGGCCAACGCCTGTTATACCGCCCCCAAAATGGTTGTTGCCCCATTGTCGCTCGCTAAACACATCAAGGATTTGTATGACCGAAATGAGCTGCACGGATTTAATGCAAAAGTGCTTCGTGTCATGTACACCGTGTTAACACGTGGACATCCTTTTGCAAATTCCGTTGGAATGTACGGCCTTTCCGCATTGATTCATAACAGTCGTACCGGAGAAGCAGATATTTTCAGGGTTCCTATACTATCGGGATTAAACATTGCAGGAGTTCCATTAGGAGTTGTTATGTGTGGTCTAGTTCGAGCTGCCTATTATGGGGCGTGTATCGCGGATGGAATGTTGTTTCTTACCAATATATTGGCGGCAATCCAGAAAAAGATGATTATCGAGACGATAGTAAAAAGTACAATCGATGAAACAAATCGAATCAAAAGTGGAGTCGAATCCCTAGTGGACTTTATCATGATGACCGTTATCCCATCCGCGCAGTCCAATTATGAGGCATACCACACGATCCAGAGCAACGAAACCACTAATTTTATTCGATTAAGCAAAGCGTTGTTAAATACGACTGGAAATATTACATCGGCGGAAGCCCTCGCCTATGAAATGATTCAGATAGGCTACGAAGATTCCCAAAAGTTACTCGATAGTACGGTCGAAAAAATGAAGGAAGTTAAAGACTATATCATTGAACGTAGTATAACGAAAACGATGGAAATTGGGGATGAATACCTGCAGGCAATGCAGAACGCGATTGATTCGAACCCACGAATGGTAAAGATGATCAATGGTGCGACGGTTATCTATCGAACGCTCGATCGTGCTGGGCAAATGTTGATGAAAGTCTCTGACGCAACAGACCGGCTTGCAATTATTGTTAATAAACCACTTGTCCATATCGCTCTTAATACGGCTTTTGGTACAGAGGTGGTAGATACTATTAATGCCATTAGCGGTGAACTGCATATACCACCGTCCGAACGGTTGGAATACCACGCAAAAAAAATTGACTACGCTCAGCCAATAGGTAGTTCCTTGTCGTGGACACCATCAAATGCCTTGGCTATGAAACCTAAAAGTAAGCGTAGCCCCCCTACACGTAGCCCTAAACGTAAATAACGAAAACAATTGTTTTTTAAGGTTAAAATGACCTTAAAAATACATGTATAAACACCGGCGCGGAGCGCCGTCTTAATCGCTGGTGCGCGGGCGAAAGCGCGCTACTTACTTGGCACGGCACATAGCCGACGCATACGGGTTCATCTGGTTGGAATAGGCGTTCTTGGCCGTCGAATAGCCGTCGCAACGGTAGCCGCTCTTGGCATCAAACGGATCGATTCTAGCGCCATAACTGACACCGCCAAAATTACTGAGCAAGACGGTCTTGGTGACCGGAGTCGTTCCCGATTGAAAGGGGGCACCACCTTGTGCCTGACATAAATTACCTAACGGACGATACGACATTTATTAAGAAGAAAGAAAAAATTAAAAATTTAAACCTTAAGCGTGTAAATAAATTAAAACATGGACGACGATATCATTCCCGTCATTAAATTCATCGGCAAAATACAAAAGGGAGAAAAAATCAATGTAAAACACATGAATACCCATCAAGACAGTATCTGGACCAAATTGATACGTAGTTTTGTGTACACCGATACTCGCTCCAATGCCTACACGTTTATACAGAACTCTATCCGAAAAGGATTCGAAATTTTCCACCACCACCTGACTGGCGCCACTATGTTTGATAAGGCACTCTGTCAGAATCTTCTCATTGACCTACGACAATGTAAACAAGGATTGATGAATCTCCGTGAAACCTATGTGGAGGATCTGATGTTTTGTTGTCGAATGGACGCATTAATACAGGATACGGACGCTCGCCTGGATTCCCTAGAAGTTACACTAAAATTGAATAAAAAAGATGAAAGTAAGGAAAATAAAAAATAAAAAGTAAAAGAGGTATATCAATATGACATATTATTCATTCGAGATTATCCTCAACGATGTGGACGACTTGTCGACGGTTCCCGCTCTCGTTCGTTCTCATTTATCAGAAAAATGCGGCAAGGAAAAGGACTGTATTGATATCGGTATGGCCATGATATGGAAGTCACGTAAACACGTGATTCTGGACGTAAAAACACGTAGTACTGTCTTGAAAAAACAAATCCGAAACATGATCCACGACTGGATGGAGGAGGACATGGTCGTATCGCCTTCTATTCGTCTCGTGCCCACAACGGTTCCAGTTGATGCGTCAGATCGGTCGAAACAAGCCAAGGGGGATCATCGTTGGAAAACCCTTGAACACAATGGACCTTTTTTCCCGGTTGTCACCGTTGAACGACTCAACGTTTCCTTGTTGTACGATGGTACGGCCTATGAACTGAACGAGAAGGAAGAGCGCGTGGCTTCTTATTTTGCCAAACGGATCATCACGGAAGAAACCAGTACAAAAAAGTACTTGTCCAACAAAGAGTTTCTTACTAACTTTTTTACGGATTTCAAAACCTATTTGTCAGCGGAACACAAGAAAGTGTTTAAAAAATTCGAGAAATTGGATTTTTCTCGTCTGGTGAGCCGGTTAAAGGAAATAAAAGAGGCTACATTGGCAACGAAGGAGGCGTTTATAGTGGCAAAAGAGGCGTCCAAGGACAAGAAAGCGTCCAAAGACAAGGAGGCTAGCGCGCCTTCTAGCGCGCTGGAAGTCGCCAGTAAACAAGCGGTGGTTGCATCTCGTCTCATGAAACTTGAACGGAAACTCAACTACTCTTACGCATTTGTCGACGGTCTCAAAAAAGAGATCCGTAATGCTTCCGTTGAAATGCCCGGACTGTACGTCGGATCAGGAAACGTGATGACACACAAAGGAAAGATCAAACAGGAATATTTTCCCAAAGACATTACCTTGAACATTACCAAAGGCAAAACCCCTATCCCTCCTCCTGGTACCAAATGGGGTGGTATTGTTCACGACCATACGGCCATCTGGACAGCTCGGTACAAGGACAAAACCACCGGAAAGTACAAGTATATCTTACTAGCAGAAACAGGCGATCTGTTAAAGTTCGAAAAGGCACGCAAGTTGAACCGGTTTATGGAGGTAGTGAATCGTCGGGTAGATGAACTCTTGACTAGCAAAAAGAAAGTGGAAAACCAGATTGGGTGTGCCTTGTACTTGATCAAAGAGTATGGTATCCGTGTGGGTAACGATGACGGGGAAGAAGACGAAGATACGTCGGAAAAAGTCGTCGGGGCGACCACATTGATGGTCCAGAACATAAGTGTTGAAGACGATGGGGAATCCATTCACTTGACATTTAAAGGGAAAGACTCGGTAGTCTATGAAAACACTATTACTGCATCGTCCGTAGTTCATCAACACATGGCGCATTTTGTCGAGGACAAGGATGATGATGATTGTGTCTTTGACCAGATTACCTCTGCTGACGTCAACAAGTACCTGAAATCCATTGATGTGGATTTCTCTGCGAAAGTTTTTCGAACGCGTTTGGCGAGTAGTATCATGCACGAAGGCCTGAACGAGTTTGAGTACGACGAGGACGCTACCGATGAAGAAAAAATAGCGGATTTTAACAGCATTAACAGGCGAGTAGCGGTTCAATTGAACCACAAAAAGGGGCTCACTGACGCGGTCAAGGCTCGGCTGCAGAAAGATCGTGAGACCATTGATGGGTTGAAACGAGAGTTACGGAGATTGAAAAAAGAAGTAAAAGAGTCGGACAATTCTAAAGAAACCAACAAATTAAATAGCAAAATAGACAAACTACCGAAGCAGATCAAGACCAAAGAGTTGAAACTACGAGAACGAGATCAATCCAAGGAGATTGCCCTTGACACATCGAAAAAGAACTATATCGATCCTCGTATTGTCAAGGCATGGGCGGAGCGTGTAGGATTACACAAAGACGATGAGACGGACGATGGGACGGACAATGAGGACGAAGAAGAGCGTGTTCATGGTGTAAAAAAGGTCTACACTAGTGCTCACATGAAACAGTTCAAGTGGGCCATTGATAATCCAGCATTTGACGCAGACTGGGATTACGTGGATACCCCACTAGACCCGGTAGTTGGTAACAAACTGACACCGAGTGTGGTCTAATAAACCGCATCCCCATAATTTAAGGTTAAAATAACCTTAAAAATTAGACAGAAAATTAAAGTTCTTATAAATAAATGTGGTTAGTCAGAACGGTACGGAGGGATATGGATTGATTCTACTATCATGGAAAATGAAGAGCGCAAGTGAACCATTTTTTATCTCGAAAGGAATAATTGGAACAGCATAAAAGCCATATTGTATCTTATTCGAACACCACACACTAATAATATTCCTGTTATTAAATTAAGGGGAAAGGAAAGAGCTGTAATGACAATGCTTATTGGTTTTATGAAAAATGGTAGTATATTGGATTATTCAATTAGCCTTCCTATACCTATATAAAAAGTCTTTCTCTCTACAAGAAACACGCAGATGATGGAGGAATTCTACATAAAACATTTCATGTCCATGACAACTCGTAATCACCCTGTCCGGTTTATTTACATGAAAGAGATTCGAGACATCTACATTAATCGAGCCTTAGTCTCTAGATACACCACTTTTTTTGAAGAAAAGCCCCAGATGGTCGATGATAACATTTACATATTACCATTTCCTATAAATATTGCGGTAGAATGTATTGATCACGTTCATTCTCTTTTTACACAATTGATTCACACTAAGCATATTCATACCATGTTTGATCTACTAGAAGGATTTGACTATTTTTGCGTTGACGTAAGGGCTATCTACACGCATATTTTGTCGGTTGTGAATACCAACTTTATCCCGACGTTACGGTGGACACAAGACGCATTACGTCTGGAAATGGTACCTCTTGCCAGGGAGTTGATCGATTACGTGTACGACCATATACTCTCCATCTCTATTGTGTATAGTTATACAAGTGTCGATTATCCTGTACTTGAGTTTTTGTTATCACGCAAATGGATCATTCAACCACAAACATACACACAGACCATAAATTTTTGTGTTCAACTAGAACGTGACCTGTACTGTTGCGTGATTAATTACATTGAGGTTTGTTCGGATGAAGTAGGTTATATTTTTCCATGCATCTGGAAGATGATGCTACCTTATCATTTATCCAACGATATTCTGATCCATCTATCGAACACTCGTTTGGCACCGTTTATCCATAACGAATTGCGTGTGTTACTGGATCAGAAATTAGGACTATTCTCTAGTACTACACCAACCTTGTCATTTCTTACTCGGTTTCGTCTAGAAACTGAACATATAGACCCCACTACTGTAGTACCTTTTCAGAAAATCCAAGTGTTCCACACAACACATAAAAGATGGTGTAACGGAACAGTGATTAGTATAGGAGACGATGTGTGTTCAATCAATACAGATGACGATGAGATCATTGATATCACTATGAATGTGGATGAAAAATATCGATTGTTCCCTTTTCAAACAATCTCATCAGGTAAGGTGTGTCCATGTGATGGTTGTATTGGAAGGCTCCCTTAATAATTTCACACTACGTTTGGTTATTTTCGTGCTTGTTTGGGTACGGCCGGCATATAAATAATTTACTACAAAAAATATGATTAAATATTTTTAAGGTTAGTCTGAACTATAAAATTCTTCTCTCTGTAATAAAAGATGGTAGTATATCTCTATGAAATACTATCAAAATGTTTCAACATGGATGGTATTGTTTATGAAGAGTTTCAAGCAGACCGTATTAATGACATCCATGAAGATCTGAAAAACTATGATATGAAAACAATAGTACTAACTAGATAAGCCCGCTTAGCATCCGGCTGTACCGCACGATATCAATCACGGTAATGCCTTCATCTTCCTCTTGTTTACACCACTCCTCAATGTTCATGCCAGGTATGATGAGAGTTGTTTTTAATTCAATTTTCTTATGACCGCTACTCACAAAAATGTACGCAATAACAAACGCCTTGGGGTTTTTATATTCAATGTTTTTTAACCGATCAATGTATCGATTCATGTCGGCTAGGTCCAACCCCGAAAAGAATTTCTCGTTTTCATACAAGTACTGACAGACGGCTTTACGAAACGATTCCTCCCCCGTCAAGGCTCCTAGTAGTTTTAAACGTTTTCGAAAGTCCATGCCTTGACCAGCATCGTTACTAAGGTTTGGACAAATCGGGTTGGTATAAGACATGTGCTGGTACTGTGTAACTCCGGTCACATACTGCGGAGATGTTGAACGAGACCGTTCGCGTTCTATATCTCTATCTCTGGTGTGCCGAGATCTAGAGAGGATATCGTTGCCAAATAATGGGACTCCTTCTTCATCGTATTCACCGGCATCCTCGACGTTTCCTTCTTCTTCATAATACGCATAAATATCACCAGCAATGTCATAATCGGAACCGGTATTGTCATCTCCCCCTTCTGAATCTGACATTTTTATTATAACCTATTTAAAATTTAAATGGTAATAGAAAAGAATAAAGACGAAGGATGGATAACTCTACTATTTTGATCTTTAAGGCCATCACCACGTTTATTACAGATCTTCAAACCGAATTTGGAGCACGCCAAAAAAGCATTACATTGTACCACCGCTTGCTGGAAAAGACCGGTATTGTCCATACTGGTCCCGTTCTAAAGCACATTGATTGTTTTCGCGCGTTCTTTAATGTCAACCAAAAAGCCATGGAGACCCAGGACAAGGCCAGTTTGACGGAAACGCGGATCTCGTATAGCGAGCGGGTGTACATTGACATTACCCTGGTCTTTGCCCAGGCCGATACCGAGACCACTCCCATCATCTGGCATCACCTATTGACCATTTGGGGCTTGATCGATCCATCTAGTCAGGCAAAACAGACCTTGCGCGAGATGATCCGGAACGAGGACGGCTCCGAAAACCGAGAAGCGGATTTTCTGAGCACCATCATTGAGAAGGTGGAACACTCCGTTGATGCCAACCGAATGTCTGGTGGTGGTAACCCGATGGAGATGGTGTCGGGCTTGATGCAGTCGGGGGTGTTTAATGACCTGATTTCGGGGATGCAAGGTGGCCTGTCGGACGGCTCTTTGGACATGGGCAAGTTGATGGGAAGCGTTCAGGGCATGATGGCCAAGATGTCACCGGATGGACAAATGCCCCCGGAGATCGCCGGCATGATGAACATGATGGGACCAATGTTGAGCAAGATGGGAGGAGGTGGGGGTCGTAAGTAGTGAGCTTTCGCCCGCACACCAGCGATTAAGACGGCGCAGAGCGCCGTCGATAACTAAAATAAAATATTTTTAAGGAGACGTGTCCTTAAAAAATTATACTAGACTACTTTTTGGCGTTGGATTAATTATTATCCAAAAAATTTTTAATTTTTAGAATCTACCAAAACTAAAAAGTAAAATTTTTTGGTGACCCCTTGTTTTTGCAAAATGAAAAAGTTCCACACACACACCACAAAAATAAAACAATTTTTATAAAAAATGTGTTAGGATAATAGCTTTAAAAATTTTTAGTTGTTAACAATGACTATATTATATCTTATTTTACCCTTATTATAGTCTTTATTTTACATAATAAATATAAAAATCTGTTAAAAAAGTGTGTTTTTAACAAAAAAAAATGTTTTAAAAATGTGTTAAAGAAATAATCTTTATTATAAAGATGAACGTCTGTAAGAACTGTAATAAATCATTCGCAAGAAAATTCTGCCTTGACCGTCATATAAATTCTAATGCTTGTAAGGAAAATAATGAAAACTCAAAAACATGTGAATTCTGTTATAAAACTTTATCAAGTAAACAACGTTTACTCAGTCACATTGATATCTGTAAAAAAAATAATAAAAACAATGGTAGTGGTGAGACTAAAAAGAACGCATACCATGAAGAAATACAAGAACTTCGTAAGGAAATAAACCAGTTGAAAGAAAAACCTGTTACTACCACTATTATCAACAACACCAACACCGACAATTCGGTAAAGACCATCAACCAGCACAACTACTCTAGTTTACTCGACTGCACCACCGAAAGTGTCACGGAAACCTTTCGAAAGCACTATAAAACAGTTCAACATCTCCTAGAAAGTGACCAGAAACAACTTGCAAACATTACAGTCGAACACCTCCTATCTGGCAAGGACCAACCGATGTACTTTGTCACCGATCGTTCCCGTAATAAATTCATGTTTACCGATCGAGAAAACAACGAAAAAGAGGACGCCAATGCCAACCTCCTTCGAAAACTCGTGTACAAGGGCCTCAAACCCATTATTTCCAACCTGTATGAGAAACAGCTGTTGAAACTGAACGACGACCTTACCCGATACCTCCGCAAGGACGATGGAGGCCTTATCGCATGTGCGAGGGACGAGATCAAGGAACTGGAAGAGTCTTACAAAAACGCCAATATACTGAAGGAAGGCGAGGATTACATTGTGCAGTTGAGCAAGTGTCTCCCCACGTCTATCAAGGACCGAATATACCATGATAGTCTTGGTCTGGAGTCAGACGATGAGGATTCCGAATTGGAGTTTCAGCTGAAACTAAAGAAGAAAATGCGAATGATCGGCAATTATACAGCAAATGAACTAAAGGATTACAAACGGCAATTCATGGAGAACCGAGAAGTGTACCTACCGAAAGAGATCGTGTCGGATCCCAAACAGTACCGGGAAGTAATGGCATTTTTTAGGGAAGTTGACGAGTGATCTAATCATTAATTTAATTTACAAGTTTGTAAATTATTTAGACAGCATAGCGGTCTTATCCTCCGAAAGTCAGCTTATTCGACTAGGGCTTCACTTACTAGCGGTGTAGGATTCATCAAATTTTAAATTTTAAAGTAACCTTAATATTTATTTTATTCATTCCCATACCGATTTACGAGCTCTTCTTCTGATGCACGTAGAAAAAAATTGTATTCTTTCATTAACTCTTCGGATAAGGCAAACTCGTTTGGTATTTTCTTTGTTTTTGTATTTTTATACATCTCCCTGTTTGGCCATAGTTCATCGATGGTATAATTACCGATGCAATTACACCTCATACGGTAGCATCGTTCCTCATATGAAAACCAAGTCTGACTCCGATGATTGATTAGTTTTACAGGAAGATTCTGTTCATCGTACGATGATGGTAAAATTTGGTCCTCCTTATCTAATTTTATTGTCTCGGTAACTTTTCTAGTTGTCTGTACATAATCATTGTATTTTTTTAATGATTCGTCTGGTA
>TBL_comb47_HYPODRAFT_10008087_pt1 | contig 10868 bp, 9 predicted proteins | sample TroBogypolimnion_40_FD_10682 | JGI IMG/M metagenome (IMG submission 10682) | reverse complement strand
TCATCGCCGCGGTTCAAGGGCTGGAAAGTTTGACGAAGCGGCTGGGGCCGGTCGGCGGGCGGGCCGCGTTGAACAATCTCAACAACGTGGTGTTCATGCGCTGCCGCGAGGCAGAGACGGCCATGTTCGCCTACATGACCATGGGCATGCGCCGCGACCGGATCCGGCCCCGGCGCGAATCCGGGTGGACCGAAGGCAGCCTGTTCCCGGAGGGCTATCGCTCGTTCGAGATCGAAATGCCCATCTGCCCCATCGGTTCGCTGGGCCGGCTGGACCAGCATCAGGCATTGATCGTGTTTGCCAACGGCGAGCGGACACCGCAGCCGGTGTGGTTCGTCCCGTGGTTTGAACTGCCGCAGCCACCGCTGCCGGAAAAACCGAAACCGGCCACGAACGCGGAAACCCATTCCACCGCACACCATGTCGAGCAGTTGATGCAACAGTCCGGGTTCAAATCCGAGAACCTTTACCAGCTGGTCAAGGCGGCCGCTCCCGCACTCGCCGGGAAACGGAAACACAAGCGTGTCCTCAAGACCGTAGAGAAATTTTTCCTCGAAAAAGCGGCGCTGGTGCCCGAGGGGCTAGACTCGCTGCCCACCAACTGGATCGCCGCCTTGCCGGGAATTTTATGGGCCATGCGCAAGCCGCATTGGATCAGGCTGCCTTTCTTTATTGACCGGGTGGCGATGGTCGATGGGGTGCTGCTGTTGCACTTCGCTCAGGAACTCCCCAACACTGAAAACCGACTGACGGCGTGGGACAAAATCCGCATCGCGGTGAATGCCGCCGTTTATCCCAGCCGCTGGCGTCCCTTGTCGCGTCGGCACCGGGCGGAATTATGTCGCCAACACCCAGAACTGCGCCCGCTGCTGGAACCACCGAAACCGGAGGTGATGTGATTTGGTTCACCGGGCTACACTCAACCAAAAACTATTAGCTATTTACGCAGCCAGCCAGCCGGTTGGCGCGGGCTGATTACAAAGTAATGCCCATTGCTGGCAATCAGCGAAAACCGCTGTCGCGAACCACTCAAAATGTTTTGCTGGACGACTTCCAGAGAATTGGTCGTGACTTCCGAGACGATGGCGACATGGCCAAACTTCGTGTCTGTAAAAACAATCAAATCGTCCGCACTAGGTTTGTTGGTAGAGCCGTTGTGGTATTGAACAAGTCCACGACGCTGGTTGAGCACGCCGTCGGGAAGGTTTTCGTCGAAGAAACTTTTCGCGTGCCCCATCACGTCCGGCATCCGGTGATGTTCGGTTTCGTAGTAAAACCGTTTCACAAACTCCACGCATTGCCATTTCTGGCCGAAGTAATAGCCGTTTGCGCTGTAATTTTTCCCGTAGCTGCAGAAGAAGAGCAAGCCATTGTCATAAATGGAAACGCCCTTGTAGCTGTCGAGTTCGCGCCCGATTTTTTGTGAGTTCCAAAAAAACAACGATGCAATCGCAACTCCGAACACTATCGAAACCGCAATCAAAAATTTAGCCCGTCTCATGGTGAAAGCGGCTCGTAGATGTAGAATGAATTCGTTTCGCCATCCTCAACCGCGACGGCGGAAAGCGAATAGCACGGCCATAGGAACTCCTGCTTGGTCGCGGAATTGGCTTCTGGATAAACCAGTGTGCAATTTGTAATAGTCACGCTTTCGGGAATGGTCGAGTGAAAACTTCTGCCTTTACCTTTCTTCAGCATGGCAATCAGTTCTTTGCTGGTTTTCGGCAGTGCGTCGCCAACACGTGTGACATTGCGAAAGGTCATTTCCAATTCCGCCAAATGACCTTCGCTGATGTAGCCAGCACGCAACATTCCGCCGCCGCCGATGGAAAGCACGGATGCACCGTCCTGAATTTTCTGCCAGAGTTGGATATTGATTTGCCGGACATATCGCTTCCGCTGCAAGTTGTCATGGCGGTCATTATACCAAGTGCCTTCGGTGTTGCTGGCATATTTCAGACTGCCATTGGGCAAGTGTTCCAAGTCATTTGTGGTGATACCCAAAACTTGCAGCATTGCCAGCGTCCGCTGTAACGCTTCCCTTTCATCGGGGACGCCTTGCGCCAATGGCCGGTGATTTTTCAAATCCCATCGGTGATTGTCCTCGCCGCTGCCAAACGTGATTGAACCGGAGCGTTCGGAAAACGCGATGGATTTCCATGAAGATTTGTTTGTCGGGTTTGGCTCTTTGATCCAATAACCCGGCGCGTCCAGCATCATGCTGGCGGGCATCTTTTTTGAGTCTCCATGCACGCCAAAATAATCAGCGAGTGATTTGAAAAACTCCGGGCTGAATCGTTTTGGCCGCACCGCGTAGATGAGCAGGTTCGTTTGCGGCGGTTGGCCAGCCTGCCATTGCACAGACTTGATTGGTGACGACAACTTGTCGCCGGACAAATCTTGAAGTTCCGTTTCCGTTGGCGGGCGGGGTTGCCCGCTTGCGCGGATGTTTAAGGCGCAAACGAGCATCAGTGCACAGCATCCAAGCTTACGGAGTATGATTTGCCATTTGGTCATCTTCCAGCAGGTCGGATGATTGGACATTTGACGGGTCGGGGTCAGTTTGCGATCCGTAGCCGTAGATGTGGTCGCCAGAACATTCCGGCCAATAAATTGAACGGCTGACGTTGGCGTCGGTGGCTGATTCGAGCGGCTGCGTTTTCTGGCAAACATAACGCCACGCGCCCAAGACAGTGTTGTCACTCGACAATGAAGTCGCACCAATCAAAGCCACAGTCCAAAACAATCCCATGTCATGCCGGACGGTGACTTCCGTGGCGTAGGCTTGCATGATGTGCAGACTTGAATTCATCGCAAGATGGTTGTTGTTCTTCATCAAGGTGTAGCACCCGTTCGCGCGATAAGCGTCATCACGAAACAGGTTGCAACTATAAAATGCCATCCACTTGAGATTGTCGCTACCCAGGTTCATGTCGTTCATGCCAACCCAAGTCATCGTTCCTGCGCCGCTGTCATAAACCGGGATGTAAGTCTGCGGATGGGCCAGCGCAACAATGTTTTCCTTAATAGCCACGCTGTGACCAACATACAAACCAAGGGTGACATCGTTCAGAACATTCGATCCGCCGAGCGAAGATTTTTGAAGCGCAGCGGCTTTGAAATCATCGTCGCCATAGACAAAACCCAGTGGATAGCCAGACACGGGAAATCTCACCGCCACGTCGTGAGCGATACGTTTCGCGGCCTTGAGTTTCCCCCACGGCGGATTGTGTCCGGTGGCAACAGTCGCTTGTCCGAAGGGTGTTCCGCGCTGCGGACGGTTGGATGGAGAAAATAGCGGGTGGTGTCCTTGATACAACATTCCGAAAGTTCCAAAAGTTTTGTATGTCCCATAGGTAATGAATGGCGAAGCAGTGCCACCAGAGCCGCCAGCCCCGTTTGGAGTCGAACCGCCAAATGATTTTTGCAAGGAAGATTTGGAGACCGAAGCACCAAGGAGGTTTTTGTCTACCGCCGAATCCCATGTTGCCGTGCTCGGATTGAATAGCGTGGCCTCTTGGATTACTTCTGGTGTGCCGCTCGACCAATAATTTGTATCCCACGGCAAGGGCGGAGGTAGCGGAACAGAGTCAGTTTCTGCCGCCAGAGTGCGGCTGGCTGAAAGGCTGTTGCCTGACGCCAGCGAACTGAAGCTGCTTTGCGATGATGCGCCTAAATCGTAAATAACATAAGCAATCCGTTGCGGGTCAAGCGGGTTTCCATTTGAATCCAAACCGTCCCAAACGACAACAATGCTAGTCCCGCTCCCGCCAAAGGAACGATAAATTGTATTGGTATCATCCGCAAAAGTGATATCCACTTGCCAGTCACGTGGCGAAGACCAAGTTCCGTGAATGGTTTGCGTCTGGCCGATTTCAGGGCGGAAGCCTTCGTATTTCAACCAGACATCGGACAAAGAATTGCTGAAAGTGACGCTGATGTTCTTCGCGGCATAGCTCGCAAAAGAATCTGAACCGTCCGACGGCACGCCTGGGTCATCACCGCCGGTTGTGCCTGAATCACCATTGTCCTCAACCGTAATCGAAAGCCGATGCGTTCCATTCAGATAATACCGTGTTTCCAGCGGAAAATTATAAGCGTCGCCTGAATCAAAGGCGACATCGTTTCCATCCACGCTCAACTTTCCTGAAATTAAATTTGAAGGCGATGCTGCACCGGCAATGATGTCTGTAAATTCTGAAAGCACCGTCCCATTGGCGACATTGCTGAATGTGATTGTCGCCGGAAAAGAATTGGACGTGTAACCCTGCACTGAAAGCCGATAGAATCGGATTGGCGCATCGTAATCTGCGGACGAAGACCTGCTGCCAAGCCCCGATTCCGTTCCAACGTCGCTCCAAATCGTGTTTGTTCCTTGATTGGCAAAGTCCGTCGCAGCCGACAACCAGCCGCTTGCCAAATTGGTGCTGTAAAGGATTGAGTAGATTTCGTTTGTTTTACTGCTCCAAGACAAAACAGCTAGGTCGGTCGTGCCATTTTTTGAAATTTGCAAGACCGGCTTGTTGGTGCTTTGACCGTAAGCATGAACAAGTGAGACGATGAGGATTGCGAACGACAATATCGGTTTTAGATTTTTCATTTTTTCTTTCGGGCGTTCCCATCTGCCAACGAAGAGGGCGGGTCTTACTCGCGCCTCGACACGGGCACTGGTATGGCGTCACTGGAACGCATTCGGGCACGCCCAGTTTTGTGTCGGACCGCAGCCGAAGCCGCAAATTGTTTTTGTTACATACAATGTTCTGTTGAACTGACTAGATTTCAACAAACAGTGGCAGCTTTTGCAAGCCGCGTTCCAAGTCATTTCCATAGGCTATTTGCGGCGTGCAACGGCTCCGCCGAAATAAAGCCAAACGAACATGACTGAATTCAACCATGACGAACATTGGCGGCAGCTGGCCAATCCCGGCCACCATCACACGCGGGATGCCATCCTGCCGCTGCTGGCCAAGGGCCAGCCACCGCGCGTGCTCAATTGCGCCACCGCTTTTGGACCGGCCAAAAACCTGACGAACTTTACGCTGCCGGCGGGATTGTCCATGGCGGAATGTTTGCAGGCCGGGGCTTCCGGCCTCATCCCGGACAACCTGCGCACGTGGAAATATTCCCCGCGCATCCGGGCTGTTAAACAACTGCCATTTATGCGGTCGCTGCCGGAAAAATTCAGATCATTGCAATCGTTGCCATGGTTTGAACACCACTCGCCGGTGCGCGGCCTGGGCCTCAACGCCCGGCACCTCCGTTACAACCACGAGTTATGGCAGCAATTGCGCCCCAAAGTTCTGCGCGGGGTGCACACGACCCTGGTGCTGGCCATGCCGGAGATCGGTTACGCGCTCACGCCGCACATCCAGTTGGACAAATCTTTTCTCTATCTGGGTTCGCTTGCCCGCGGGCTGGGCGCAACCCAGCTTTTTCCCGCGCGGTATCTTTTTCCCGATGCCAATCTGGGCGGACTGGCCGATGCGCCCGCGCCCATTTTCGCCGATCTGCTGCCGGCAACCTGCGGCTACGCGTGGCCATGCGTGGATTTGGAACCGGATCCGTGGCGGGTGCTGACCCACTACGATCGCTCGGACCGTTACTACGGTTATCCTTTTCACCGCACCACCGGCCTGGAAGATGCGTCGCTCAAAAATATCGAAGCGGGTGCGATGTTGCTGCCCAACGGCAACAAAGTCTGTGCGCGCCAGAGCGAGTCTCTGGCCTATGCCACGCATGACCCGGGATTGCACCGCCAGTTGAGTTTGAACGCTGATGATTTCGAGCGGGAGACCGGCCTGTTGCGTGGAACGGTCACGCACGACGGCCTGCCTTTCCTGCTGCCGGTGCCGATGCAATGTCTTGTCTATGCCGTGATCGTCGGCACTTGGGAGCTGGAACTCGACCGGCCGGGTGATTTGACGAACTACACCCTGCTCACCCGGCACGCGGCGATTCGCGGCCCTCATTTTTATCAGCAGCTTGAGCCGCACTATTCCAACTTCATGCGGCTGGTTGGCTCGGTGGCAAACGATCCGGATTTCCGCGCCTACCCGTTGGCTAGCCATCTCACCGATTCCTGGCTGGGCGGCAACGTGTGCCTGTCCAACCGGCTTTCACCTTCCGAACAGGAATTCCAACCGGAATTCATGCGGGCGCTCTATCACCAGCAGCTCGACTGGCAGCTGGGCGTCACCAATCTGATGAACCATCTCGCGTTCCGCACGCGGCGGGAAGGGGGCCGATTGATTCCCCTGTCCGGCGAGGAGGTTGAACGGCAGTTAAATATTGATGGCTTGGTCTTTCATCAGCTGCAAAGCCAGTTGCGTTTTGACAGCCACCTGTTTCCGCGACCGATCCGGCCGGTCTCGCTCTGGCCGGGCCATCATCCGGGTTGGGCGCAGTTGGACCAACATCTGGCGGGCGTCACCCTGCCCAAACTGTGAAACCTTTTTATGCCAGAAATGTTCAACCCGAAAATCTACATCCTCAACCCCGGCTGGTCCCTGATCAAAACACCGGTGCCGGACACTCACACCATCGGGATTTTTGCGCCGCTGGCCCAAGCCAATGGCGGCCAGTTCAAATCTGACTTGGGCATCACGGACGTGCTCGTGGACGCGCATCTGGGTCACGCCTATTTCGCTTTCCGGGTGAATGACGAGCCAGCCGCACTGGCGACGGCGGTGTGGGAAGCGTCGGCACAAACGACCACTTGGAATGACCTGCTCGCAGCTCATCGGGAACTGATGAAAAATTCCGAATCCGACACCACGGTTGCGGCGACTGTTCCGCAAACGATTCCGTGGCTGGTCGTCTCGATTCATCAAGAGTGGGCCAAGGCCGCCGATGAATTCTGCCGAAAGCAAATCATCATCCAGCTCTGGGCCATGTCCCTGGCCATTCACGCCCATCAGCAGCGGTCGTTGGCGAAAAATTAATTGGCGAAGTTTTACGGCTCGGCCAGCACCCGTTTCACCGCCAGTTGGACATGGCCGGCATCCTGTTCGATGCCGATGCAGCTTCGGTTCAACCGGGCGCAGGCGACCGCCGTGGTGCCGCTTCCCAAAAACGGATCAAGCACTAGGTCACCTTCGTTGGTCGAGGCCAGCAGGCAGCGTTCAATCAACGCCATCGGCTTCTGCGTGGGATGTCTGCCGAGAGATTTTTCTGTCCGTCCCGGCGCAGAAAATCTCCAGACGGTTTTCATCTGTTTGCCGGTCACTGCTTTCATGGCCGCGTAGTTGAAACGGTGTTTACTCTTCTCGCTTTTGACCGCCCATAAAATGGTCTCGGTGCTGTGGGTGAAGTAGCGGCAACTGAGATTGGGCGGCGGATTCGGTTTTTCCCAGGCGATATCGTTCAGAATTTTGAAGCCCAGTTGTTGCATGGCGTAGCCGATGGAAAAAATGACATGGTGCGTGCCGCTGACCCAAATGGTGCCGTCGGGCTTTAACAGGTGCTGGCAGCGGCGCAACCATTCCAAATTGAATTCATGATTCAATTCCGGCCCGCGCGATTTATCCCAGTCGCCTTTGTCCACTTTTACCCGGCAACCGCCGTGGCAACTGATGCCGCCGTTGGAAAGAAAATAGGGTGGGTCGGCAAAGATGGCGTCAAAGCAACCATCGGGATGCCGGGCTGAAATGGCATCCAAGAGCTTCAAACAGTCCGCCTGATATATCCAGACGCCCGTGGCCGGATGATGCCGGGAGACAAAGCCGGTGGCGGCGGGCAACGGCCTGACGCCGTTCCGCCTGCTCACCGGTTGTTTCATCGCCTTGGACATCTGAATGGGCTGCTTCCTTCATTTTCCTGACGAAGTTATTTCCCCCTATTTGCTGAATGACTATTTCGAGAAAATATGTCGTCCAACATTTTGAAAAATGGATTACAATGAGGACATGGCTGAATGGAGACCATCCGGTGAGGCGCTGGCGCAAGCCAGGTCGCTGGTTCGTCGGCATCCCTCGGCAACCATCCGCCGGCGGCTGGTTATCCTGGATGCGCTGGTCGCCGCACCCGGGGCGCCGATGCGGGAAATTGCGCGCGCAGCCTCAACCCGAACCCGCGTCGTCCGGAATCTTTTGCGCCGCTGGCGGGAGGAGGGTTTGTCCGCCTTGACCCATTTTGGCCGGCCGGATGATCTGGATGGGACTGGCCAGCGGGAGCTGCAACGAGCTATCCGTTCGGTTCCGCTGCGGTCGTTGACTGAAGCCAGCCAATGGCTGATGCAAAAGAGGCATTTGCGGTTTAGTCAACCGACGTTGCGCCGCTATTGCCGCGAGCTCGGGTTTGATTTGCCGGTGAGATACAAACCGCCGAAATTGGTGAAGCCAAAACGTCCGCTCCGGCAGTGGACGCCGGCGCAGGTCGCGGATTTGAACCGGTTCAAGCCGGCTTTACCCCAACGCATCACGGCGATTCTACGGTTGGGGTCGGCCGGTCGTGGCTCCATCAACCGCGTCGCGCATGACTGTGGCGTGCCAGCCAGCACGGTCCGGCTCGACCTCAAGCGCTTCGAGCGCGGCGGAGCCAAAGCCGTCGTCAATCATCTCCGCCGGGAAAACCGGCTGCGCCGCGCCGGCGTTTGGGATTCATTCACGGCTTGGTGCCGGCAACAGCATGAACAATCCGGCATCTGTCCACCCGCCCGGCTCGCACGAAAATACCTCCGGCAAACCCACGGCATTCATATGCCGGTTCGCACGGTTTACACACACCTGACACGGTGGCGGCGCGAGGCCGGCATTCCACTCCGCCGGTGGAGCGTCCGTGACCGGTTCACGCCGAGCCAGGGACTGATGGTCAGGTCAATTCACGTTTGATTGCTTCAGGTGGTTGGACGGCGGCAATCATGCCGGCGGGTTCGCTTCACTGCTCATGAAATGAGAAATATGCCAAACACATTTCATATGAAAAAGCCCTCCAAGTCATTGCTCAATCAACTCATCAACCAAGGCAAAATCCACGCCGAGACGAACCTGCGCGGTGCCGGTAGTGTGCCGCCAGTTTTGTTCGGCCATACCACCGACGGCGAGTTCATGCTCATGCCACCAAAGTTAGATGCGGTGCCTAGCAAGAACGAGTTTGCACTCATCGCGCGGTTGCATTGCCTCGCCCATGAGACCAAGGGCGTGGCGTTTGTCTCCGAGGTCTGGGTCGCACCGGAGTCGCCGGACGAACTGCCCGATACACCGCCCTGCGAATCAGTCTTCCGGAAAGAATACGTCATGGTCAGCGTGGAGATTGCCGGCGGAAGCGCCCAACAAATACTGCTGCCCATCATTCGCACCGATGCCGGAAATTTCTTCGGCCTCGGCGAACCGGCAATGCTCTCAACCAAATCCAGCAAAGGCCGGTTCGCCCGGTTTCTGCCTGAAGAAAAGCCGACCGCCAAGGATCGGGTGGTCGCCCGGCTGATATTACAATCACTCCAAAAACAGCCGGCCAAGCACCGCAACCAGCGAACGAGGCGGCGCTAAATCGAGCCAGTTATTAGGGATACAGTTCCCCGCGCTGGACGGTCGGCCGCTCACCAAATCCGCAGCTCACCGTCCTTCTCTAAAGGCCAGCGGTCCTTGCACCATACGGTCGCCGTCCAGCGCAGGTTTTTCAGTTCATTTTCCGCCAGCAGCCCGCTTCGTTTTTTCTACCGTCGTTTTCTGGCATCACGCGGCTTTCACCAAGCTCCGCTTAAATGACCTCAATTGTTGCAGTCAATTAACCAACAAACATAAAACAAATGAACACTGAAACCATCAACACAACCAGCCACGCAACCTCAACTCTCCCACCCATAACAGAGCCGCCGCCGGAGACGGCTTACACCAACCTTTCGCACCTCGCCGCCACCTACGGCATCCACGCCTCGGTGCATCTGGAACAAAGGGTGTTGGCGGAATTTTCCGAGCTGGATCCGATGTTCGGCGATGACACGGCGGGACTGATCCTGGCCGTGCTGGCCTTCCACCTCCACACCGGCACCATCGGCAACGCCGGACGTCTGCCGGTCTGCCTCCTGCGACGCGAGGATCAGCAACTGGTCGAGGTCGACCTGCTGGTGCTTTGTCACGAGCGCGAAACCGGCGCACACATTTATCTCCGCACCGTCGGCATTCGCGAAATCGCCAACCCCGCCCTCAACTAAAAATCTTTGCCAAACACAAACCACAATGAAAACACAAACAATCGCTCCTGAAACCGAACCGATGCAACAACTCTTCAACCGCGCCGGTCTCCACCACCGGGTGACCGTGTCGGAACGATTGCGCGAGGCCTACCAGATGTCGGATGACTTCAGCCAGCCTGAATGGGTGGAGTTGGCTTGGATCGTGAACCTTGTTCTCAACCAGTGTGTGCCCTCCGTGGAACTGGCCACACCACGCGGCCATGTCCACATCGCCGAGTTCAGTTCGGTTCCAGTCGGACAGGGCGACACGGGCGAACGCCAGATCGGCGTGTTGCAGACGGATTCAGCCACGCTGCACGTTGCCTTGCCGGAAGAAATTTGCCCCGCCGACAAGAGCATCCTGATGGTCGAGGATGATAAGCATCTGCGCGAGGTCATCAGCCAGATTTTGGCCACGGCGAAGATTCCGCACACCTGGGCGGTCAGCGGCGAGGAGGCTTTGGAAAAAATGCGCACCCGCCTGCCCGTGGCGGTGGTGTCGGACATTGAGATGCCCGGCATCAACGGCCTGGAGCTTTGCCGACGCATCAAGGCTGATGCGCAAACGCGTTACATCCCGGTGCTGCTCATGTCGGGCAATCCGGATTACGAACACCGTGCCCAGCCGGCGGGTGCGGCGGGATTTTTTGCCAAGCCTCTGGACCTGCTGAAATTCGTGGCCCGGCTGAGAAAACTC
>TBL_comb47_HYPODRAFT_10008086_pt1 | contig 10868 bp, 8 predicted proteins | sample TroBogypolimnion_40_FD_10682 | JGI IMG/M metagenome (IMG submission 10682) | reverse complement strand
GCCCCAGCCCCAGTTCGAGCCTAGACAAGCGGTCTTTGGATCAAGGCCCACAAGGATTGATTTTGAGCAAAGATTATGGAGGCAAGCCTCTAAAAAATGGCTTCAATTACTGCGATACTCTTTTTCCTAAGGCTTGAGGGGTTGTTTGGCTTGGGGTTTTGTTAGGGCCTTGGTTTCGTTGATTGTTTTTGCCTTATTGTCTCTATGGAGTTCTCTTCAATGAGTGAATCGTCTCAGTCTTCTCACCCGGGCGCAAGCCCAGATTTCAGTGGGCTTTTGTCTCAAGCCTTTGAGAGCACCTTGGCGCAGTTCAAGGGTTTTTCCATGTCGGGCGCGCCAGTGGGCTCGGCCTTTGATGCGGCCAAGCTCGAGCGCATTCAACAAGACTTTATTGCACAAGCCAGCGAGCTATGGAACCAAAGCCTCAATGCCAATTTAAAGCTCAAAGACCGCCGCTTCAGCAGCGACGCTTGGGCCCATCAACCCGCCTCTCAGTTTGGTGCGGCACTCTACATGTTGAGCTCACGCACCATGGTGAATTTGACCGACGCCTTGGAGATCGAACCCAAAACCAAAGCCCGCATCAAGTTTGCCGTGGAGCAGTTTGTCGCGGCCAGTGCACCCAGCAATTTTTTCGCCACCAACGTGGACGCCATTGATTTGGCGCTCAAAACCCAAGGGGCAAGTTTGTCGCAGGGCCTGGAGAATTTGGTGCACGATTTGCGCCAAGGCCATGTGTCAATGACCGATGAGAGTCTCTTTGAGGTCGGCAAGAATGTCGCCACCACCCAGGGACAAGTCGTCTTTGAAAACGCATTTTTTCAACTCATTGACTACACCCCTTTGACCTCGAAGGTTTTTGAAAAGCCCCTCTTGTTGGTGCCGCCTTGCATCAACAAGTTCTACATCTTGGATTTGCAGCCGGAGAACTCCTTCATTCGCTATGCGGTGGCCCAAGGGCACCGCACCTTGGTGGTGAGTTGGAACAACCCCAAAGAGTCCATGGCTGGGGCCACTTGGGAAGATTACATCGAGCACGGCGTGCTCCAAGCCATTGAGGTGGCAACCGATTTGTCACCCAAAGGTCAGATCAACACTTTGGGGTTTTGCGTGGGTGGCACCATGCTCACTTGTGCTTTGGCCGTTCTTGCAGCCAGAGGTGAGTCGCCCGTGAGCAGCGCCACCTTGCTCACCACCTTGGTGGACTTTAGCAACACCGGTATTTTGGATGTTTTCATCGACGAGCCCATGGTTCAGATGCGCGAGATGCAGTATGCCAATGGCGGCTTGCTGCCTGGGCGAGACTTGGCCCAGACCTTCAGTTTCCTCAGGCCCAATGAGCTTGTGTGGAATTATGTGGTGGGCAACTATTTGAAAGGCCAAACGCCGGCAGCTTTTGATTTGCTCTACTGGAACAGCGACGCGACGAATTTGCCCGGTCCCTTTTACGCTTGGTATTTGAGAAACACCTATTTGGAAAACCGCTTGGTCAAGCCCGGATTGGTTGAGATTTGTGGTGAATCGATCGACATGGGGGCCATCCAACTGCCGGTCTTCATTTATGGCTCACAAGAAGACCACATCGTGCCGGTGGAGGCCGCCTACGCGTCTACACAAATTTTCAAGGGCCCCAAAACCTTTGTGATGGGGGCCTCGGGCCACATTGCTGGCGTGATCAATCCACCCGAGGCTCATAAAAGAAGCCATTGGGTGAGCACCAAGCGCAGCTTTCCTGCAAAATTACAAACATGGGTTGAGTCAGCCAAGGAAGTACCCGGCAGTTGGTGGCCCCATTGGGCCGAGTGGTTGCAAGCCCAAGCGGGGGCGAGGGTGCCAGCACCAAAGAGGGCTGGCAACGTGAACTTCAAGCCCATAGAATCAGCCCCAGGGCGCTATGTGGCTGTGAAAGTTTGAGAAATGTCGGTTTGAATAACAACAGTTGAATCAGGAGAAAAATGATGAATGATATTGTGATTGTGTCTGCTGCCAGAACAGCGGTGGGTAAATTTGGTGGCAGTTTGGCCAAGGTCTCCACCAGTGACTTGGGGGCGACCGTTATTCGCGAAGCTTTGGCTCGCGCCCAGGTTGATCCAAGCACGGTGGGCGAAGTCATCATGGGCCAGGTTTTGGCCGCAGGCGCTGGCCAAAACCCAGCACGCCAGTCCTTGATGAAATCGGGTATCGGCAAAGAGGTGCCCGCCCTCACCATCAACGCCGTGTGTGGCTCAGGCCTCAAAGCCGTCATGCTTGCTGCCCAATCGGTGGCCTGGGGTGACAGCGAGATTGTGGTGGCAGGTGGTCAAGAAAACATGAGTGCCTCTCCCCATTTGCTCATGGGCTCTAGAGACGGCCAGCGCATGGGTGACTGGAAAATGGTCGACTCCATGATTGTGGACGGCTTGTGGGACGTCTACCACCAGTACCATATGGGGATCACCGCCGAGAATGTCGCCAAGGCCCACGGCATTTCGCGCGAGATGCAAGACGCTTTGGCGCTGGCGAGCCAGCAAAAGGCTTTTGCGGCTCAAACGGCGGGGAGATTCAAAGATGAGATTGTCTCGGTGAGCATTCCCCAACGTAAAGGGGATCCCATTGTCTTCAATGCCGATGAGTTCATCAATCCCAAAACCAATGCCGAGGCCTTGAGTGGCTTGCGACCAGCGTTTGATAAAACCGGCAGTGTGACCGCGGGCAATGCCTCAGGGATCAACGATGGCGCTGCAGCTGTGGTGGTGATGTCGGCCAAAAAAGCCGCTGCCCTCGGGCTCACGCCCTTGGCACGCATTGCCTCCTTTGCCACGACCGGCTTGGACCCCGCCCTCATGGGCATGGGGCCTGTCTCTGCTTCGCAAAAGGCTTTGAGCCGAGCTGGTTGGACTGCAGACTCGGTCGATTTGTTCGAGCTCAACGAGGCCTTTGCCGCACAAGCGTGTGCTGTGAACCAAGTCCTGGGCGTCGACCCGAGCAAGGTCAATGTCAACGGCGGTGCCATTGCCATTGGTCATCCAATTGGAGCCTCAGGTTGCCGCATTTTGGTGACCTTGCTCCATGAGATGCAGCGCTCGAACGCCAAACGGGGTTTGGCTGCTTTGTGTATCGGTGGCGGCATGGGTGTGTCCTTGACTTTGGAGCGTTGAGCGCACCAAGGTCTTGCGTGATTTTGTCAAAATGAAGCAAAGGCCGTGTTGAGCCCCCACTGAGTTGAGGTGGGGGCTGAGCACGCCGCTTTTGCACCCGGGTCAATCGATCGATTGTGTTTGCGTCAGTGTCAACTAACTATAAGAGAGACAGTTCATGAGTAAAAAAGTAGCGTATGTGACTGGGGGAATGGGCGGCATCGGAACGGCCATTTGTCAGCGTTTGCATAAAAACGGTTACACCGTCGTGGCCGGTTGTGGTCCCACACGGGACTTTGAGAAGTGGTTGGCCGAGCAAAAGGCCTTGGGGTTCACCTTTTATGCCTCAGTGGGCAACGTCGGGGAGTGGCAGTCGACGGTGGATGCTTTTGCCAAAGCCAAACAAGAACATGGCCCCATCAGTGTGCTGGTCAACAATGCCGGCATCACGCGCGACCGCATGTTCTTGAAAATGACCCGTGAAGACTGGGATGCGGTGATCAACACCAATTTGACGTCCATGTTCAATGTGACCAAACAAGTTGTGGGCGATATGATCGAGATGGGTTGGGGGCGCATTGTCCAAATCAGTTCCGTCAATGGTGAAAAAGGCCAATCCGGCCAAACCAATTACTCTGCTGCCAAAGCGGGCATGCACGGATTCACCATGGCCTTGGCCCAAGAGATGGCCACCAAAGGTGTCACGGTGAACACGGTTTCTCCTGGCTACATTGGAACTGAGATGGTGCGTGCCATTCGGGAAGATGTCCTTGAAAAAATCGTCGCCACGATTCCTGTCAAACGGTTGGGCACGCCAGATGAAATTGGCTCCATCGTGGCCTGGCTTGCCAGCGAGGAGTCGGGTTTTACCACCGGGGCCGATTTTTCTTGCAATGGCGGCTTGCACATGGGCTGATGAAAACACTCGGCTCTTTTGTGGTTCGCTCTTTCGGGGTGCAGTTCTCCATGTTGGGACTGCATCCCTTTGCCTTTTTGGGGCTTCTTGTGATGAATCTTTTTGACTTCTTTGAAGGCGTGATCCATTGAACCCCTTGGAGCGCAGGCTCAGTGTCGCGCCCATGATGGACTGGACCGATCGACACTGTCGGTATTTTCATCGGCTCCTCACGCGCGAGACTCTTCTCTACACGGAAATGGTGACGACGGGTGCGTTGATCCATGGCGACATTCCACGCCACTTGGCTTACTTCGACGCGGAGCACCCCTTGGCTTTGCAGCTCGGCGGCTCCGAGCCCTTGGACTTGGCGCACTGTGCTCGACTCGGAGAACGCTGGGGTTACGATGAAATCAACCTCAATTGTGGCTGTCCGTCTGAGCGCGTTCAGCGCGGTGCCTTTGGCGCGTGTTTGATGCTTGAGCCTCAAACGGTGAGTGACTGCGTGAAGGCCATGAAAGACGCCGTGAGCATTCCTGTCACCGTCAAACACCGCATTGGAGTGGATGCCTTTGAGGGTTATGATTTTGTGCGGGATTTTGTAGGACTGGTGAGTTTGGCGGGATGCGAGGTCTTCATCGTGCATGCGCGATCGGCTTGGCTCAAAGGCCTGTCGCCGAAAGAAAATCGGGAGATTCCACCCCTGCGCTACGAGGTCGTGAGTCGGCTCAAAACCGATTTCCCCCATCTTCAATTCATCTTGAATGGTGGCGTCACCGACAACGCGGCCATAGAACAGCTCTTGAGTCCTGCCCCCCCAGTCTTGGCGAGCATTGACGGCGTGATGGTCGGGCGGGCGGCCTATCACACCCCTTATATGATGAGCGACTGGGATGCCTTGATCCAGGCCCACGGCGAGAATCGGGCCGCGGGATGGGACTCACCTTCAAGGCCTGCGCGAGAAGAAGTGGAGCTGGCTTATGTTCACTATATGGAGCGCTTTATCGAAGAGACGTGCGACGCCTCGACTGCGGTCGCGCTCGCGCCTTATCAACACATGTCTCGGCACATGCTCGGGCTCTGGCACGGACAAGCGGGGGCTCGGCGTTGGCGGCAGGTTTGGAGTGACCCCAGTCTCAAGCACGAGACGGTGTGGACGCGCATGCAACTCGCCACCCAAGCCAGACTCAAAGCCAGTGCCCAAGAGCCTTAGCGCTCAGGCCTGAGCGGCTCAGGGCCCAGTCTTTTGGCCTAAAAATGACTTCTTCAGGTCGAACTTTTCCTTCGTTCTCGACCTCTCAGGTGAAGGGTTTATATGGGGTTTTTGTGACGTTGCGCAAATTTTGCTTCATTAGAATGTGTCAACACGGCCCTTTTATTCCAAAATGGTGTCCAATTCAGCGGCTTTAAATTTATGAACCCAAAAACCCCCCCGACGAGTCCCAAAACTCTAGACGATTGGCAAAAGGCGGCGCAAAAGTCAGCGCCTGGGGGTGATGTTTCAAGCCTCAGCTGGGTGACCCCCGAGGGGATTGTGGTCAAACCCCTCTACACCCAAGAAGATTTGAAGGATTTGCCCAACGCCAACACCCTCCCTGGGTTTGAGCCTTATTTGCGCGGTCCCCAGGCCACCATGTATGCCGTTCGCCCTTGGACCATCCGCCAGTATGCGGGGTTTTCAACGGCCGAGGAGTCCAACGCCTTTTATCGCCAAGCCCTCAAAGCAGGTGGCCAAGGCGTCTCGGTGGCCTTTGACTTGGCCACCCACCGCGGCTATGACAGCGATCACCCCAGAGTCGAGGCCGATGTCGGCAAGGCAGGGGTCGCCATCGATTCGGTGGAGGACATGAAAATTCTCTTTGATGGAATAGACCTCGCCCGTGTCTCCGTCTCCATGACCATGAATGGGGCGGTCTTGCCGGTGCTCGCGGGCTACATCGTGGCCGCCCAAGAGCAAGGTGTGTCGCTAGAGCAGCTCTCAGGCACCATCCAAAACGACATCCTCAAAGAGTTCATGGTGCGCAACACCTACATCTATCCGCCCGAGCCCTCGATGCGGATTGTGGGCGACATCATTGAGTACACGGCGCAGCACATGCCCAAGTTCAACTCCATCTCCATCTCGGGCTACCACATCCAAGAAGCAGGCGCGAGTCAAGCCTTGGAATTGGCCTTCACCTTGGCTGACGGCATGGAGTATGTGAAAGTGGCCCTCTCCAAAGGACTCGACATTGATGACTTTGCTGGTCGTTTGTCTTTCTTTTGGGGGGTGGGGATGAACTTCTACTTGGAGATTGCCAAGATGCGGGCCGCTCGCATGCTGTGGTGCCGCATCATGAAGGATTTTGGCGCCAAGTCACCCAAAAGCCTGATGCTCAGAACCCATTCCCAGACGTCGGGGTGGTCCTTGACCGAGCAAGACCCATTCAACAATGTCGTGAGAACAACCATTGAAGCCATGGCTGCCGTTTTTGGCGGCACGCAGTCCTTGCACACCAACAGTTTTGACGAGGCCATTGCACTGCCCACGGCTTTTAGCTCCCGCATTGCTCGCAACACGCAACTCATCTTGCAAGAGGAGACCCACATCAACCGTGTGGTCGACCCCTGGGCGGGCAGTTTTATGATGGAAAAGCTCACCCAAGACATGGCCGACAAAGCGTGGGAGATGATCGAGGAAGTACAAGCCCAAGGTGGCATGACGCGAGCCGTGGACTCAGGCTGGGCCAAGCTCAAAATTGAAGCCCAAGCCGCGCAAAAACAAGCCCGCATTGACTCAGGCCTTGATGTGATTGTGGGGGTCAACAAATACCGTCTCGAGCAAGAGGACGAGCAAGTCCCCACCTTGATGGTGGACAACGTGCGCGTGAGGTCGGAGCAAATTGAGCGCCTCAAGCACATTCGCGCCACTCGCGACAGTTTGAAAGTTGATCAAGCCTTGCAGGCCTTAAAAGATGCGGCGCACTCAGGCACGGGTAACTTGTTGGCCCTGAGTGTGGAGGCGACTCAAGCGCGTGCAACGGTGGGCGAGATCTCGGATGCCTTGGAGTCGGTTTACGGGCGCCACCGCGCCGACACCCACAAGGTGAGCGGTGTCTATGCCAAGGCCTATGACAGTGCCCAAGGCTGGGCGCAGTTGCAGCAAGAGATTGCTGACTTTGCCAAAGAAGCCGGCCGCAGACCCCGCGTGCTCATTGCCAAGCTCGGTCAAGATGGACACGACCGTGGCGCCAAGGTGGTATCGAGCGCCTATGCGGATTTGGGCTTTGATGTGGACATCGGCCCATTGTTCCAAACCCCAGAGGAGTGCGCTCGTCAAGCCATTGAAAACGATGTGCATGCGGTGGGGGTGTCAACCCTTGCCGCTGGCCACCAGACCCTGGTGCCCGCCATCATGGCCGAGCTCAAGCGCCAAGGCGGCGAAGACATCATTGTCTTTGTCGGCGGGGTCATCCCCAAGCAAGACCACGCTGCACTTTATGAGGCCGGCGTTCAAGGCATTTACGGACCAGGCACACCGATTCCTGCCAGCGCCAAAGACGTGCTCGAGCACATCAAAAAGGCATTTCTTTGAAAGCAAGCGAGTTGGCCCTCGGGTTGAGGTCTCCTGACCCCATCGTGCAGCGCCGCTCGATGGCCAAGGCCATCACGCTGCTTGAATCGACCCGAGCGCAGCATCGCTTGCAGGCCGATGCGTTGCTGCAGTGTCTACAAGGCGAGCCAATGCTGAGTGCTTGCGCTTCGCGCGAGGGGGGAGCGTTTATTGACACCTTGCGCGTCGGTGTCAGTGGCTCTCCGGGTGTGGGCAAGAGCACCTTCATTGAGTCCTTGGGCTTGGCCTTGATTGAGCGTGGACACCGGGTGGCCGTTCTGGCCGTTGACCCCTCTTCAACAATTTCTGGGGGCTCCATCATGGGCGACAAAACTCGCATGGAGCATCTCTCGGTTCATCCCCAGGCCTTTGTGCGGCCAAGCCCATCGTCAGGCAATTTGGGTGGTGTGTGTGAAAAAACCCGTGAATGCATGATGGTGTGTGAGTACAGCGGCTACGATGTCATTTTGGTGGAAACTGTGGGGGTGGGCCAAAGCGAAGTGGCGGTGGCGAACATGACGGACGTGTTTTTGCTCTTGCAGCTGCCCAACGCCGGCGATGACTTGCAGGCCATGAAAAAAGGCGTCATGGAGTTTGCTGACTTTGTGGCGATTAACAAGTGTGATTTGGATGCGGACGCGGCCATGCGTGCGCAAGCCTCGATGGTGAGCACCTTGCGGTTGATGGAAGCCTCCAAATGGGTTCAATCCCGCGTCAATGAAAGCCTCGAGGATTTGGGTCTGCATGCCTTGGCGCCTGTACAACATCCGCCGTTGCAGCTTGCGGGCGGGTCGTTTTCAGTTGAAGAGCGGGTCCATCAAATCAGCGCCTTGAAACGGCTCGGTGTTCACGACTTGATGGAGGGTCTTTTTGCGCACCGCGCTTGGATGAAGGCGCACGAGCGGTGGGCGCCCAAACGCCAAGCGCAGTCTCTCTCGTGGCTTTGGGAGCGGGTGTACTCGGGCTTGAAAAGCAGTTTTTTGGACAACTTGTCCGTCAAAGATGAGTTGCCCAAGGTGCTCGCTGATGTTGAGCGCGGTGTGTTGGCTCCTTCCACGGCCGCCCGGTTTTTGCTGGGGCTTTATTGGGACCCTGCGCCAGCGCTCAAACCCAAGGATCCATTCCTGTGAAGCGCCAAGGCGTTCCTGTTGACAATTGGGTAAGATAGACCTTGGGGCTTGAATTTCCCATCCGACCTTTTTAATTCGCAAGGACCAATTACGCCTTGTGGGTTCACCTTGCACGTTCACCTTTCAAGATTCACCATGATCCCACTTTTCCCATTGGGCGCCACGCTATTCCCAGGCGGGCTGATGCCACTGAAAATTTTTGAGCCGCGTTATTTGACCATGACCCGGCAGGCCTTTGTCTCAGGTGAGCCCTTTGGCATGGTGGCCCTGCAAAGTGGCGTTGAGACGGTGGTGCCTGAACAAGACGAGGTGCTGCACAAGATGGGGGTGATGGCGCACATCGAGTCGTTTGAGGAATTCAATCCGGCTTTGTTTTTGCTCCGGGTCAAAGGCGGTGAGCGCTTTCACATTGAGACGGCTGAGCGACAAAAGAACGGTCTTTGGATGGCCGAGGTGACGAAGGTGGCGGCGGACTCTGAGGTGATCGTGCCCGAGGAGTTGCAGTCCAGTGCCAACAAGTTGGGGGCCTTGATTCGCTCTTTGCAAGAGCACGGTGTAATGGAAAAAGACATGCCTTTTGCCACGCCCTATCGGCTCGATGACTGCGCCTGGGTCTCCAACCGATGGAGCGAGATGCTGCCACTTGATGCGGCGCAAAAGCAAACCTTGCTCGGGCAAACGCACCCGCGCTTGAGGCTTGATTTGGTCTCAGAGATTTTGGAAGGGCTCAAAATTTCTGTTGATTTCCCTTGAATGCATTGTGTCTGGTTTTGTGGTTTTTTTTAATGGGACAGTTCAATCATGATCGATATCAATCAAGAACTCGAAAGTAAGCGTGCCCGTGCCCGTCTCGGTGGTGGGCAGCAGCGCATCGACACCCAACACGCCAAGGGTAAATTGACCGCCAGGGAGCGCATTGAAGTTCTCCTCGATGCGGACAGTTTTGAAGAGTGGGACATGTTTGTTGAGCACCGCTCGAGTGACTTTGGCATGCAAGAGCAAAAAATACCCGGTGACGGTGTCGTCACCGGGTACGGCTCGATCAATGGCCGCTTGGTCTTTGTCTTTAGCCAAGATTTCACCGTCTTTGGGGGCGCTTTGTCGGAAGCCCATGCCGAGAAAATTTGCAAAATCATGGACCAGGCCTTGAAGGTTGGCGCTCCAGTGATTGGGCTCAATGATTCGGGCGGGGCCAGAATCCAAGAGGGGGTGGCATCTCTGGGGGGGTACGCCGAGGTGTTCCAGCGCAATGTGATGTCTTCTGGGGTTATCCCACAAATCAGCCTCATCATGGGGCCTTGCGCGGGCGGCGCGGTCTACTCACCGGCGATGACGGACTTTATCTTCATGGTCGAGGGCAGTTCCTACATGTTTGTGACCGGCCCCGAGGTCGTCAAAACCGTCACCCATGAAGAGGTGAGTGCAGAAGAGCTCGGCGGCGCTTTGAGTCACACCAGCAAAAGCGGGGTGGCCGATCGCGCCTTTGACAACGACGTTGATGCACTTTTGATGACGCGCCGACTGTTCAACTACTTGCCCCTCAACAACAAAGAGAAGGCGCCCGTTCGGGCAAGTCTTGATCCGACGGATCGCCTGGACGTGAGTCTCGACAGTTTGGTGCCCGCCTTGGCCAACCAGGCCTACGACATGCGCGAGCTCATTGACAAGATCGTGGACGACGCTGACTTCTTTGAACTTCAACCCGATTATGCAAAAAACATCATGGTGGGTTTTGCCCGCATGGCGGGCATGAGTGTGGGAATTGTTGCCAATCAGCCCTTGGTGCTGGCGGGCTGTTTGGATATCAAAAGCGCCATCAAAGCCGCGCGCTTTGTGCGATTTTGTGATGCCTTCAATATCCCGGTGATCACTTTGGTCGATGTGCCCGGCTTCATGCCAGGTACGGCGCAGGAGTATGGCGGCATCATCAAACACGGAGCCAAACTGCTCTACGCCTATGCTGAGTGCACGGTGCCCAAAATCACCTTGATCACCCGAAAAGCCTATGGCGGCGCCTATGACGTGATGTCGTCCAAGCATTTGCGAGGTGATGTTAATTTTGCCTGGCCGCAAGCTGAAATTGCCGTGATGGGGGCCAAGGGGGCGGTGGAGATCATCTTCAGGCAAGACAAGGC
>TBL_comb47_HYPODRAFT_10008085_pt1 | contig 10869 bp, 5 predicted proteins | sample TroBogypolimnion_40_FD_10682 | JGI IMG/M metagenome (IMG submission 10682) | reverse complement strand
CTCGTTTTAGCTTGAAATCGAAAACCCGAAATTATATTAAACCTCAGAAACCGGAACCTGGGTTCAGAACGACTGGCTTACTCAGAACCCCCGGGTGTCTTTTCTCCATGAGTCAACGGGTGCCGGGAATGGACGGTTACGCGGTCTGCCGCCAATTAAAGGCCGACGAGCAGTCACGTGGGATCCCCGTAGTGTTCTTAAGCGGGTTGGCCAACGACTGTGAAAACCGCCTCAGCACCTCGCAGGCGGGCGCCCAAGGATTCCTGACCAAGCCGGTGGACGCCGAGGCGCTGGTGGCGAAGATCCGCGCCATGGCCCAGCTCAAAACCACCAACCGCCTGCCCCAAATTCCCCTTGTCCCCTAACTTTCTCTTTGACTTCATGGGCCCAACTTGATATCCTGCGCCAATAATGAGTGAGACCGGAGCCGATTTTCTCGCTCGCCCGTTTGGCTGCTTCAGGCCGTGCGAGCGTGGAGAATTCGTTTGCGCCCCAGGATTCGTAACCCTATTCAACCCCATGAAACTACTCTCGTTCCTCACCAAAGCCCTCGGCCCAGCCCTCTGGTTAGCCTTAGGGATAATCTGCATTCCGGCTCTGGGCGCTCAACCCCAACTCTCGCCCGGTCGCTCAGTCGGACTGCGGCCGCTGGCTCCGTCGGCCATCCCCGACACTGGGACCTTTTGGTTGCTGAAGGGTGGGGATGGGAGCGGCACCTCGCCGCCGCTGCCCGCCCTTCCGCCGATACTCAAGCGGCTCAACCTCCCGGTTTACAATCTGGGGGGAGGCACCCTGGTGATCGATGACACGAGCGTGAATTATGCGGCGCTGGCAGGCCTCGCGCGCGCCGCGGCTGCATCGGGAGCTATAGCCACGTCCTCCAGTCTCTCGATCCCCCTGCCGGGTGACGGGGACCCCGGCGATGGCGGCGACGGTGACACCAACAATGTCCCCTTCGTTTGCAACTACATTTTCAACACGAACGGTCTCTGGCTGGAACTCACGAATGTGGCCAACGGCATGACCGGTTTGAATCTCCATAACGCCACCAACTCGGTCTATGCGATCTGGAGCACGACGAATCCCCTGGCGGGTTGGCAGGTGGAAGCCGAGGTGTGGCCTTCGAATTCGCTCGTGATGCCGATCACCTTTCCGACGCTGAGCCGCCCCATTCTGCTAATGCGGGCAGAGGACTGGACCGGCGTTAACAGCTATGGGGATGGCCTCCCCGATTGGTGGAACTGGCTCTATTTCGGCAATCTGAGTCAATCGGCCACGAATCTGGACAGCCAGGGAAACACGCTCCTTTACGATTACACCAACGGCCTGGATCCGAACGTCATCGCCTTCTCACTCTCCGCGACGAACCGGTACGTGAATCAAAGTGCGGCGCCGCTGCAGGTCGCTCTCCAGGCGGGTACGCCGAGCTATTACGCGGTGCTGGTCAACGATACCAACCCAGCCGACGCCAACTGGCAGCCCTACTCGGGAACCAATCTCACGGCGAATCTGGCCTCGGTGGATGGGGTCTATGCGGTGTCGGTAGGCCTGCGCGGGCTGCCGTCGTTCGGGCGGCAGACCTGGCAAACGGTGCAACTAATCCGCGACACCGTGCCGCCAACGGTGGTGATCACCGCCCCGCAAGGGCCCAGCACGGCCCGGCCTACCATTCAGTTGCAAGGCTACGCCACCGAACCTCTCTCCGCCGTCAGTTATGACCTCACCAATGCCCTGGGATCGGTGAGTCGCCAGCCGGGGTACGTGAAACAGCAATACCTGGATCCGACCTTGATCGCCTTCACCACTAACTGGATTCAATGCTACGACATTGACCTGGCCGCCGGGTTGAATCGGATCACCTTGCGGGCGACGGATTGGGCCGGCAACACCACCACCACCAACTTCAATCTCACGCTGGACTATTCGACGGCGACCAACCCGGTGGTACAGGTCGTTTGGCCGCCCAACGGCGCGCAGATTTGCGCCGGCACCTTTACGTGCCGGGGCACGCTGGACGACCCCACCGCCACCGTTACGGGGCGTATCACGGACACCAATGGGAACGTCAACCTCGTGATCGGAGCGGTGGGAAGGGACGGGAATTTCTGGGTGGAAAACCTGCCGCTAAACGGGGCAGCCAATGTCCTGACGATCGCTGTGACCAACGCGGCGGGCCTGGCAACGGTAACCAATCTGACCTTGGGCCAGGGTGCCCTCACGCTCACCATGAATGCGGTCGCCGCGAGCCAGTTGTGGCAGCCCACGCTCAACGTGACGGGGATGGTATCGGACGCCACTTGCACGGTATCGGTCAATGGTACGACAGCCGTCAACCACGGGGATGGGACCTGGTCTGCGGTGGGGGTGTCGTCCTCCCCGGGGGGCATGGCGGCCTTTGACCTGGCGGCCCAGGCCGCCGGCCTCACACTCCTGAACAACACTAACCTCGAAAAACCGGCGCAAATTGTCATCACGCGGTATGAGCAGGACTGGACCGCCGCTTACGTCCCCAACAGCGGAACCGGCTCCGGCGCGCAGCCCAAGGCCGCAGTCCCCGCCCACAGTGAGCAATATCATCTGCTCTGGATCGAGGACGTCGGCACCACTGCTTTTGACGCCATCGTCGAATCGGACCTGATCTGCACCACCAATTACACTTGGCCCGCAGATGAGGCTATTTTGAACATCAGCGCCCCCAGCCGGAACGGAGTGGTAACTTATACGTGTTCACCGAACACGGATCCCACCGGGCCGCCGGGCCTCCAACTGGAACACTGTCATGTGTCGACCAACCTGGTGGGATCGGCGGGCACTGACACTTACACGCGGGCGGCGCAAACTTCGCTAACGTTGTTCACGGGGGGAAAAGGGCAGTCGCATCTGCAAAGGCTGTTTCAGGTGACCGGGAGCGCTTTTGCCATCACCAATCTCATCGGCTACGCGGGTTATTCGGTGCCCCCGACCGGCGTGGTCATGGGCGCCTTGGGGCCTTTAGGGTTGGATGGCAACCTGTGGGTCCCCTTGCAGGACAATGACGTGAAGGACGTCACGGATCGCGTGTTGGGAACGCTCCCCCTCGATTACTACTCTTTCACCGCCAGCCAAATCAAATACAAGTTGCGGGTGCTGATAAATGGGACCCAACCCCTGGCGGAAGACCGAATCGTGCCCACCGCCAATTATTGCGTCGGGCAAGGGATGAATTTCTCGCCGATCTGGACGCCTAGCTTGCCGGCCGTTCCCACCTCGACCGTGAAATGGAGCTTCGGCGGGACTTACGTCAATGACCATACCAACTCGGTTCCGGGGGGCTCCTCGCCCGGGAGTTCGGAGGTTTATTTCCTGAACCCGAACCGGCTCTCGGCCACCACCGTGACCAACTGGTGGGTTTCCGGCGCCGCCGGCTGGCCCGGGGCCCAATATTCGGCTACGGTCAGCGAGAAGTGACCTTTGCCAACGGCCAACAGGTTAGCCTGGCAGACACCGGCCTGTTCGCCATGTACCGGCCGACCCTGCTGAACTGGACCCAGGCCGGGCAAACCCTGATAACTAATTACCTCGTTGGCCAGGGAATCGAGGAGATCCGCCTCGGCACCCCGGCCGGCAATAACGTGATGAGATTCTCGGCCCAGATCGTTTCGGCTTACCCCGGTCTGGCGGGTTTTACCCAGGTGTATGACGATGCCTCCCTCCCGACCCATTACGGCCCGGATGTGCTCGATATGGCCGAAATGTACCCCTACACCGGCCCCATCGCGGTGCTCACCAATTCGGGAGCGGCGAATGTGCTGTCCTTGACTGCCAGCCCGACTTCGGACTCCGCGCCGGGTGGCCAGTATGTCTCCTTGCTACGGCAGTTCAGAGATTATGCCCGCTTCATGCCCAGCGCGGGAGGCCCGAACATCTATGTAACTCTGGGTGAAGCCACGTGGTCCGCCGTGGCCATGGCGACTTGGACCCAAGGCAATTGGGTGCTGACTGCCGGCGGCCCGGTCGTGCCTTTGTGGAATTCGAGTGCAGAGTTCCCTTCTTGGATCATCATTGGCCCCAGCCACTGAGCTAACCGACAAGATCTGAAACTATCATGGCAAGCAGTCAGCCGTTGACGTTTCTTCTCCTCCCCAGGCCGGGGCTCTCCGTGCCCCATGAACGCGTCGGACCTCATCGTCCCGGGGGAATGCCTCGCCTTGCCAAACTGCCCTCCAGAGGGGACGTCGGCCACTCTGGGCACCCGGTCCCATGAATAACGCGCTGCGCATCTTGGTTCTGGAGGACGAACCGGAACACGTCCAGTTGGTGAAAATGTTGCTGGAACATGACCAGCTTGCCTTCGAGCTTTGCCATGTCATGACGGAACGGGACTTCCTGGAGGCGTTGGACCAGTTCCAACCCCATATCGTGCTGGCGGATTACGGGCTGCCGGAATACGACGGTTTGTCGGCGGTGGCGGCGGTTCGAGAGCGGACCCTGGACGTGCCCGTCATCATCGTCTCCGGACAAATGGGCGAAGAATTTGCCGTCGAGTCCCTCAAGTGTGGGGCGGCCGACTACGTCCTCAAGACCAACCTCCAGCGGCTGCCGTCGGCGGTCCGCCGCGCTGCGCGGGAACGAGAGCAGCAACTTGCCTATCACGAGGCGCAGGCCGCGTTGCGCCGGGCGCATGATGAACTCGAGCAGCGGGTAAAGACCCGGACGACTGAACTGATGCTGGCCAACTCGTCTTTAATCGAGGAGATTGAGACCCGTCGGCGCACGGAGCGAGAGCTGATCGAGAGCCGCACGCTGATCACCGCCGTGTTTGCCTCGCTTTTCGGCAATGTGGCGGTTCTCGACCGCACGGGCGCCATCATCGCCGTCAATGAGACCTGGCTGCGATTTGCTGAGGAGAACGGCGGACAAAAGGAACGGCTCGGCCCGGGGGTCAATTACCTGGGCATTTGCCGTTCGGCGGCCCAGGGGGGCGACGTTACCGCTGGCTCGGTTCTCGCCGGCATGGAGGCCGTGCTAACCGGCGCAACGCCTGAGTTCTCGGCTGAGTACGCCTGCGACGGAGCGGGACCATCGCGCTGGTTCCGCATGGTGGTGACGCCCCTGAAACGCCCGGAGGGCGGAGCTATCGTAACCCACATGGACATCACGCGGCACCGTGAGGCCGAACTCCAAGTCCAGCGGCTGAGCCAGGACCTCGCCCACGTCGGCCGCGTCAGCATGGCGGGCGAGCTGGCCGGTGCGCTCGCGCACGAACTCCGCCAGCCCTTGACCGCCATTCTGAGCAATACGGAGGCGGGATTGGATGTAATTGCGGCCGTCGGCATCATTGATGTGCCGGAATTGCACGGAATCATGACGGACATCGCCACCAGCGCGCAACGCGCCGCTGAGGTCATCCGCCGGCTGCGGGCTTTGTTTCGCAAAGGCCCATCGGAATTGCAGCCGCTCGAGCTCGACGATCTGGTTCGCGAAATCCTGCCTATCCTTCGCGGGCAAGCGACCTTGCACGCCGTCACCCTGCTCACCGAATTGGCCCCCAAGCTTCCCCGCATCCGCGGTGACCGCATTCAGTTGGAGCAGGTCCTCATGAACCTCATCATCAACGCCATTGACGCCCTCAAAACCGCCCCTCACAGCAGCCGGCGCCTGACGATACGAACCAGCCTGCCCACCCCGGGGTGGGTGGAGCTGTCGGTCCAGGACACGGGAATAGGCATCCCCCAGGCCCACCTTGATCGCATTTTCGAGTCCTTCTTTACGACCAAACCCGCCGGCATGGGCATGGGACTTTCCATTTGCCGCTCCATCGCCCAGGCGCACGGCGGGCGCATTTGGGCGGAAAACAACCCCGGTCCCGGGGCCACGATGCACCTCCAACTGCCCACTGACGGCGCCCCGGATGGACCGCCTCAGCCAACGGTTGGCGCCAAAGGCGCCCAATCACCACCCGCCCTCTCCGTGTCCCTCCGCTGATGCTCTATGGTACTCCCTCCTTACCTGGCCGTGGTCGACGATGACGAGTCCGTGGCTAAAGCCCTGAAACGCTTGCTCAAGTCACTCCCTTGGGACGTGCGGACGTTCGGCTCCAGCCGGGATTTTCTTCGGGCGATCGCCCAACGCCTCCCGGAACTCGCCATCCTGGATGTTCAGATGCCCGAACTGAGCGGCCTGGACCTCCAAGAACACATCCGCATCGGGGGGTGGTCCTTCCCCATCATCTTCATCACTGCTTTCGATGACGAAGAGATCCGGCGCCACGCCTTGGAGCGCGGAGCTGTGGGTTTCATCGCGAAGCCCTTCAACAAAGGATCCATTCTCGAGCTGGTGGGGGCGGCGCGCAAGGATGCCGTCAAGCAACCGACCGCAATGAAACTCCGCCTACAGCCATCCCCCGTGGCACGGAACCAAGTCGCTCCGGCCCAGGGCCACGCTGACTTCGAGCTCAGTGATCTGCAGCCTTGTCCCTTCTGCTGTGCCTATCCACGGATCGACAAAATTCCGTATGTGGACAAACACGGAAAGGATTGCTACCGGGCGCGCGTCGCCTGCCCCCGCTGTCATGCCGAGGTGGCCTCGGATCCCGATCGGGGTTTTGCCAATGCTGTCAGCGCCGCCAACGACGCGATGAACCGATGGAACCGCCGCCAAAGGGCATCCTGAACCGGTCAGGATATTATCGCCCCATTCCCGGCCGCGGAAAATTCCTTGCTTCCCGAAGGGATGTCAGTTACCGTTGCCTCCGCTTTTGGTTTGGCCGGCGGTCGCTTTTCCCCGGTGCCATTCCGCGCCACACGAGGTCGCAAGACGTCCGGTGCTGGTGTCCCTGTGGGTTGGTAGCTCAGTCGGTAGAGCAGCGGCCTTTTAAGCCGTTGGTCGCGGGTTCAAGTCCCGCCCAACCCACCACTTCAAAACCCAGAAAACCCGCATAAACAAAGGGTGAAACTCACTTCTCGGAAATCAACACGCCATACGGCCCAACCGTGGGCAAACGATGGGGAACCGGGGCACGGGCTTCAATAGGCCGATCCGGATTAAAGGCGGCATGGCCGACAAGCCAAAACGACGGTGCTTCGGCGATCCGGTCAACGATCAAACCCTCCGCCGCCCTGGCTGCCCCTCGGGGCCAGCCGAAATCCGGCGTCCGGGTTGGTATCGGGCCGCCCGCAAGGGTTGCTGGGGTCGGATTGACCCCCACGCGTCGAATCCGAGCGCGGCGGGGGATCCGATGGCAGCGCAGGGTCCGGGATCCGCTCCCTGACGGGCTGCCGTATGGCCATCGGATCAACGTTTCGCCACAACCAGGACTGGCCTGTCACCGACTCCCGGCCGGTCCCGGAGATTCGGCTCAGGAGCGCGTAGGCGGCATCCGGGGCCGACTTGTCGGCATGGAACATGCGACCGCAGCCCACGATTGACCAGACCCCGAGCCCACAAACCCACCACCAGCAGAGTCTTGCATGGCGTGTCACAGGATACCTGATAGCAGAAAAGCGAGTTTTGTCGCCCCCGTTCTTGCGGAACGAGACTCACGGCCGGGACCTCGCCAGGCCCGCCGGCTCTACGGGCGGCTCTACGGGCGGCTTGCAACGCGGGCGGCAACGGATAGACTGCTAGCCGGAAGACGAGTCGTCTCACCAGCTTATGTGGATTGTCCGACTGGCCCTGAACCGGCCTTACACTTTTGTGGTCGCCGCCTTGATGATTTTACTGGTCAGTCCGGTGGTCATCCTGCGCACCCCCACGGACATTTTCCCGAACATCAACATTCCCGTCGTCAGCGTCGTTTGGGGTTACAGCGGCATGTCCGCCTCGGAAATGGCTTCGCGCATTGTCACCGTGAGCGAACGCGGGCTGACCACTACGGTCAATGACATCGAGCACATCGAGTCTCAATCGCTGGCGGGAATGGGGGTGATCAAAGTGTTTTTCCACCCGAACGTAAAACTCGAGATGGCCATCGCACAAATCACGGCGATGTCGCAAGCCGCGGTGCGGCTACTCCCGCCCGGCATCACGCCCCCGCTGATCATCACTTACAACGCCTCCAGCGTTCCTATTCTTCAACTGAGCTTGAGCAGCAAGACGCTCTCGGAGTCGCAGGTCAACGACCTGGGCATGAACTTCCTCCGGGTCGGCCTGGCCACCGTGCAAGGCGCCTCGATGCCTAATCCCTATGGCGGCAAGATGCGCCAGATCATGGTGGACATCGACCTTTCCGCCTTAAATGCCAAGGGGCTCTCACCGGCGGACGTGGTGAGTGCCATCAGCGCGGAGAACTTGATTCTGCCTTCGGGCACGGAGAAGATCGGCAGCACCGAGTACGCCGTTGAACTCAATGGCAGCCCGACCTCCATCCGGGAACTCAACGACATCCCCCTCAAGCAGGTGAACGGCCGCATGATCTATATCCGGGATGTCGCCCATGTGCGGGACGGGTTCGCGGTTCAACAAAACATCGTGCGGAGCGACGGGATTCGCGCCTCCCTGCTGACGATCATCAAATCCGGGGCCGCGTCCACGCTGGATATTGTGGCACGGCTCAAGAAGGCGGTGCCGCAGGTGGCCAAGACGCTGCCGCCGGAGTTGGAGATCCGAACCTTGCTGGACCAGTCCTTGTTCGTGCGGGCGGCGGTGCAGTCGGTGATCAAAGAGGCGGTTATTGCCGCTTGCCTAACGGCGATCATGATTTTGGTGTTCCTGGGCAATTGGCGGACCACCTTCGTGATCGTCATTTCCATTCCGCTGGCCATCCTTTGCTCCATCCTTATGCTCAGCGCCCTCGGGGAGACCATGAATATCATGACCCTGGGGGGGCTCGCGCTCGCCGTGGGCATCCTCGTGGATGATGCCACGGTGGAAATCGAGAACATCGAACGGAATCTCCGTCAGGGCAAGGAACTCCGCACCGCCATCCTCGACGGCGCCGCGCAGATTGCCGTACCGGCTTTTGTGTCAACCCTCTGCATCTGCATCGTGTTCGTGCCCATGTTCTTTTTGACCGGCACGGCCCGCTACCTCTTCGTGCCGCTGGCTGAGGCGGTGGTGTTCGCGATGCTGGCCTCCTATTTCCTCTCGCGAACCGTCGTGCCCACGCTGGTCATGTATTTCCTCCGCCATCACGTCCATGACACCGGCGGCGAAGCCAAAGGCCGGTTCGGACGGTTTCACGCCCGGTTTGAGCAGGGCTTCGAGCGGCTCCGAGACGGCTACCGGGGTTGGCTGGCCGCCTGCCTGCGTCACCCGCGGGTGTTTGCGGTGAGTTTCCTGGGGTTCTGCGCGGTATCCTGCCTGCTGACGCCCTTTCTGGGAGAGGACTTTTTTCCCAAAGTGGATGCCGGCCAGATGCGGTTGCATGTGCGGGCCAAGACGGGCACCCGGGTAGAGGAAACCGCCGCCTTATGCGATCATGTGGAGGCCCTGATCCGGCGGACGATTCCGGCCAGGGAACTGGAAAGCGTGGTGGACAACATCGGCCTGCCCACCAGCGGCATCAACGTCTCGTATAACAATGGCGGGACCATCGGGCCGTTCGACGCCGAAATCCTGATGTCCCTCAATCGCGAAAACCACCACCCTACCGAGGGGTATATTCGGAAGCTCCGCCATGATCTCAACCTGGCATTTCCGGGCGTTTCGTTCTTCTTTCAACCCGCGGACATCGTCAGCCAGGTCTTGAATTTCGGGCTGCCCTCCCCGATTGACATCCAGATTGTGGGCCGGGACCAGGTCGCCAACTACCACGTAGCCAACGACATCGCGGGGCAACTTCGCCAAATCCCCGGCGCGGTGGATGTCCATGTCCAGCAAATGTTCGACTTGCCGAGCTTGCAGATTCGAACCGACCGCACCAAGGCCCATGAGGTCGGGTTTACCGAACGGGATGTGGCCTCGAGCCTGTTGGTCGCGCTGAGCGGGAGCTTTCAGACCGCTCCCTCGTTTTTCCTGAACCCGGTCAGTGGGGTGAGTTACCAGGTGGCGTCCCAAGTCCCCCAGTACCGCCTGGATTCCTTGCAGGCCCTGGCCGGGATCCCGGTCACCGGACCGAGTGGCGCCACCCCGCAGTTGCTGGGGAACGTCGCCACCATTTCGCGCGCCGCCGAACAGGGCGTGGTGAGCCACTACAATGTCCAACCGGTGGTGGACGTTTACGGGGACGTTCAAGGCTGCGACCTTGGGGCGGTGGCCAAGAGCTTCCAGCGCATCGTGGATGCCGCCGAGAAGAAATTACCACGCGGCAGCTCCATCATTGTGCGCGGACAAGTCGAGACCATGAGATCGTCCTTTATGGGCCTGGGCCTGGGTCTCCTGTTCGCCATCGCGCTGGTCTATTTGCTGATCGTCATCAATTTCCAATCCTGGAGCGACCCTTTCATCATCATCACCGCCTTGCCCGGCGCGTTATGCGGCATCGTGTGGATGCTGTTCCTCACGCGCACCACCCTGAACGTCCCTTCCCTGATGGGCGCCGTGATGAGCATCGGGGTCGCCACCTCCAATAGTATTCTGGTGGTCACCTTTGCCAAGGAGCGCTTCGGCGAGGCAGCCAACGCCTTCACCGCAGCCCTGGATGCGGGCTATATCCGACTGCGGCCGGTGGTCATGACCGCGCTGGCCATGATCATCGGCATGGTTCCGATGGCGCTCGGGTTCGGCGAGGGCGGGGAACAGAATGCCCCGCTCGGCCGTGCGGTAATCGGCGGACTGTTCTTCGCGACAGTCGCCACGCTCTTTTTTGTCCCGGTGGTTTTTTGCCTGATGCGAACGCGGCGCAATGCCGCATCGCTCGACCTCGCGGGCGCTGCAACCTCGACGATTTTGAAGCCATGAAGCAAACAGCAAACGAGCCCCTCGGCGGGCCGCCTTCGCCCCCCCCCCCCC
>TBL_comb47_HYPODRAFT_10008084_pt1 | contig 10870 bp, 10 predicted proteins | sample TroBogypolimnion_40_FD_10682 | JGI IMG/M metagenome (IMG submission 10682) | reverse complement strand
GCCAACGATAGTAATTGTCACTGAGTCCATCGAGGCCTTCACTTGAGTAATTAGCTATAACAGATGGAACAGAGTGTGATGCTCCTGGCGCGATGATGATCTCTCCGGGGAGCATAAGTTCGCCAGCACCAATTGAAACATCACCAATTGCTAATTTCTCTACATGATGAGATGAATTGCCACTCCATGCAACAGATAGTGCCCAGACTTCGCCGTTCTGAAAATTAGTGTCACTGCTCATTGCTAACTGTGCAATCGTGTAATCGTGCCCGGTTCGACCTTCACGAATTTCGCGTGTAGACAATCCATATTGAATCGTGTGGCGTTGTGGATGGCGTTCGTGGGACCACCTACCGGTGAAGTCCATAACTTCTGTTGCTCGATCGGGTAGAGGAAGCCAGTACGTAAATTCTTCAAGATTGTATGGTTCAGTTCCAGCATTTGTCAGAACTGCGGCGATGCTTAGCACTCCAAATGAGTTTAGTGAATATTTTAATTCAAGTTTCAGGTGTGCCGAAGAATCTGCAAAGTGAGCGGTAAGAGACTGCTTGTCATGGTCAATACTGGAAAGTGTAAATTGAGTTGACCAATTTTTGCCATTGCGGTGGCCACTTATTGAGGGATGCCCCAAAAAGCCACGAGAATGCTCGCGTAAAACTCCAGATTCGAGCGGTTGGTCCCAACTACTGTTTGCAATTGACTTTGCGGTAGAAGCTAGTAATCCCTCACTGAACGTTTTTATTTCTCTGCCCCAGTACCGGATTACCAATTTATTGTTAGAAGTATCAAAGGCAATTGAAGAAGTGGGGGATGAAAGATGGACCAAATGACTATTTTCCACGATCATCCTTTACTAAGCGGGACAAGGGTTTTAGAGTGAGCCAGTGCGAATCGCGCTAATTCCTTCATACTACTAGGAAAGTTTTTTGGAGCAAGTTTCATGGATGATGTTGGCAAGCGCTTTACGAATCTTTTTGGTGGCAATCCTGAGGTCATCACCACTGCTCCAGGTCGGGTAAACCTGATCGGGGAGCACATTGATTACAGTGATGGCTTTGTTCTGCCTTTTGCGATTAAAAATGTAACTACCGTTGCGATGGCCCGCCGGAACGACAATATGATCCGAATTTCTTCTTTACAAAAAGCAGGGGAAGTCGTGTCAATCGACCTGACATCCCTGGCTCCTCAAGTCGGTGAAAGTTGGACCAGGTATGTATTGGGAGTCCTCTGGGTCCTTAAAGTAGATCGAGGTTTAGATATTCTGATCGATGGCCGAGTTCCACTCGGCGCTGGCCTTTCATCGAGCGCTGCACTCGAATGCGCTGTGGCAATTGCAGTTGATCACCTCTTCGAAAAGAATTTAGATCAAGCACAGCTAGCACTTGCTGCCCAAAAGGCAGAGAATGACTATGTCGGGATGCCATGTGGAATCATGGATCAGTCTGTCTCGTTGATGGCCAAAGCCGGGTCTGCTTTATTGCTCGATTGCCGGGATCTATCAACCACAAATATTCCTTTTGATATCGCGCCACAAGGACTCGAACTCCTGATTATCGATACACAGGCACACCACAAGTTAGTTGATGGTGGCTACGCAGAACGCAGAGCGTCGTGCGAACTTGCAGTTAAAGTGTTGGGAATTACCTCACTTCGAGATATTTCGGTATCTGATTATGTTGCGCGGAAATCCGAATTAGATCCAACAACATACATTCGTGGATTTCATGCGGTAACCGAGATGCAACGTGTACTTGATGCGGTCCAAGCACTCAAAGAGAATAATTTTTCGAAGTTGGGCAAATTACTAAATGAATCACATAAATCTTTACGCGATGATTACAACGTCTCGTGCCCTGAACTAAATCTTGCGGTGGATACCGCTTTGGAACATGGAGCGCTCGGTGCGCGTATGGTCGGTGGTGGATTTGGTGGCAGCGCGATTGCATTGATCAAAGCGGATCACCTAGATGCTATCCAATCAGCGATTGCTAGCGCTTTTGATGCTGGACATTTTAAAGCTCCGCGTTTTTTTACATCCCTACCAGGAGATGGTGCCCAAGTTATAGCCAGTTAAGAGTGCGTTCGATCGCCTTCTTCCACTGGATTAATCCCACGGTTGGTAACTGTGATTCGGGATTTGGCTTCCAACGTTTACTCTCTTGCCACTGACCCTTTAATTCGTCAGTGCTTTTCCATACCCCCACTGCTAATCCGGCAGCATAAGCAGCGCCAAGTGCAGTTGTTTCCGCAATAACAGGCCTAGATACATCTATCTGCAAAATATCTGCCTGCATCTGCATGCAGAGTGAATTTTGAGTAATTCCGCCATCCACTTGCATTTGCTTGAGACTAACGCCGGTCTCACTTTCCATGGCCCGAATTACATCCAGAGTCTGGAAGCAGATGGCTTCTAGTGTTGCGCGCGCAATGTGTGCCTTTGTCGCGGCGCGAGTCAAGCCAACAAGTACTCCGCGCGCATCGTTTCGCCAATAGGGGGCAAAAAGTCCTGAGAAAGCTGGCACAAAGTAAACGCCACCATTATCAGGAACCGATTCGGCAAGTGATTCAATTTCTGATGAAGAAGCGATGAGTCCTAATTGATCTCTTAACCATTGAACCGCAGAACCTGTTACTGCCACAGATCCCTCCAAGGCATAACGTGCTGGTTGATCACCCAATTTGAAAGCAAGAGTTGTCAGCAATCCGTTTTTGGAACGAACAATTTCTGTTCCTGTATTTAGTAACGCAAAATTACCAGTGCCATATGTTGTCTTGGATTCACCTTTTTCTAAACACAATTGACCAAGCAATGCAGCATGCTGATCTCCCAAGATGCCCGCAATTGGTATTTCCGCTTTCAATGGCCCATCACTTGAAGTAACGGCATAAATTTCGGAAGAACTTTTGATTGTAGGAAGCGCAGCTTCTGGAATCCCAAATATTTCTAATAACTCCGAATCCCACGCTAAAGTCTCTAGATTCATTAAGAGCGTACGAGCGGCATTTGATACATCTGTGACATGGTTGTGATCTTTGGATAGATTCCAGACGAGCCAAGCATCAACAGTTCCGAATAGGGCTCGTCCTGATTGCAACGCCGCGCTTACCTTGGGCAAATTTTGGATCATCCAACTCATCTTGCTGGCCGAAAAATACGGAGCAAGTGGTAATCCCGTTTTGTAGGTAATCCTTGCAATTTTTTCATTAGGTATTGCATCCAAAATATTTTGGCTGCGAGTGTCTTGCCAGACGATGGCGTTGTGAAGTGGTTCCCCGGTCTGTCTATCCCAGACCACCGTGGTCTCACGTTGATTTGTGATTCCGATCCCACTTAGCTGCTGACCCGTCAGATTTGCTTCCCGGAGCGCACCTGTTATTACTTCTTGAACCGCAATCCAGATTTCGGTGGCATCGTGTTCTACCCACCCCATCTTTGGCAAAATCTGAGTGTGTTCTTTCTGGGCGGAAGCAATGACCTTGCCTGATTCATCGAAGATCATGAATCGGGTACTCGTAGTTCCCTGGTCGATCGCACCAATGAATGACATACCCGTATTCTACGTCTGTGGCCAACGAATCGTCAGTACTCAATCCTGCGCAACGTGAGGCCGATATAGCCAAACTCAAGAACACGGATTTCGACATCCTTGTAATTGGTGGGGGAGTTGTAGGAAGCGGTATTGCCCTAGACGCTGCTTCGCGCGGGCTATCGGTTGCACTCGTTGAAAGTGATGACTATGCGGCAGGTACTTCATCTCGTTCAAGTAAGTTGATTCACGGTGGCTTGCGCTATTTAGAGCAATTTGATTTTCGCCTGGTCCGCGAAGCATTGCACGAACGTGAATTGATGATAACTCATCAAGCACCGCACTTAGTTAAACCTCTTTCATTTTTATATCCACTCCACAGAAAATATATTGATCGTATTTATGTTGGTGCTGGATTACTTCTATATGACATGTTACGTGGGATGCAACGAGCCGTTCCATGGCATTCACATATTGCCGTTTCAGAAATGAGTACGGCGGCCAGATCTTTAAACCCAGAAATTGTTATTGGAGGGTTGCTTTATTACGATGCACAAGTTGATGACGCTAGGCACACAATGATGGTTGCTCGTACTGCAAAAGCGCATGGTGCAACAATGGTTACAGGTGCCAAAGTTTCACAAGTTATTCGTAGCAACAAAAAGATCATCGGCGCAACCGTAAATATTGATAATGAGAGTTTTAAAGTAAAAGCCAAAGTAGTTATCGCCGCTGCTGGTATTTGGAACGAAGCTATTTATGAGCAATGCGGGATCACCCCTGGCTACAAAATAATGATGAGTAAAGGTGTGCATATCACCTTGCCAAAAGATGCCATTGATTTAAAGACTGGAGTAATTCTTAGGACACCGGTCTCAGTTCTATTCATCATTCCCTGGGCCAATGAATGGTTACTTGGCACCACCGATACTCCGTATACCGGGGATCGCGAGCGGCCGGTTGCTGAACCAGAAGATGTCGATTACATCATCGATCAGGCAAATAAAGTTTTGATCCCTAAAATCAGTCGCGAGCAGGTATTGAGTACCTATGCCGGGATACGCCCGTTGGTATCACCCACGAAAGATTCGTCGACTACCAAGATTTCCAGAGAACACACGGTCGATCACCCCATTGATGGCTTTGTCAGTATCGCCGGTGGAAAGTACACGACGTATCGAATCATGGCCCAAGATGCAGTGGATGCTGCGGTTAAGGATCTTGGATTTAATGTCTCAAAATCCAAAACTTCTAAGATTCCGCTATTGGGNGCAGTGGGGTANGACTCCTTAAAGAAGAGCGTTACAAGCCTTGCCGAATCGTATTCAATGTCTACTGCAACTATCGAACATCTGCTAAATCGGTATGGCACCGCAATTAGTGACATTTTAAACTTGATTTATAAAGATTCGGATCTTTCCAAGGAATTACTCCCTGGTTCTTATTATGTCCGAGCTGAAGTACTTTACGCAGCAACTCATGAAGGGGCACGATCTCTAGTTGATGTACTTGTTCGCCGCCTACGAGTAGCGATGGAATCAAAGAATCATGGCCTTGATATTTCTCAAGAATGCGCCGAATTAATTGCTCCTGTTCTGGGATGGAATAAAGCAGAGATAAAGCGCCAGGTACTGGCCTTCGAAAAATATGTCACATTAGAGATGTCAGCCATAAATTAATGACAATTTTATGGGTTCCACCCAGCGATGAAGAGATCACTAAGATTCTCAAAGATTCCAAGAACGTCGCGATAGTTGGTGCTTCTGATAATAAAGAGCGCCCTGTTTATGGCGTGAGTGAGTGGCTACTTGATCATTCGCATTACAACCTATTTTTTGTGAATCCAAGAATAAATACCTTATTTGGTCATCCCGTCTATCGATCCCTAGCAGAAGTACCTGAATGGATTGATATCGTGGATGTCTTTAGAAATATTGCAGATATGCCAGTTGTGTTGGATGAAGCGATTGCGATTCGAGCTAAAACTATGTGGATGCAGTTAGGACTATCAGATCAGGTGACCGCAAATCGTGGTGTGAAAAATGGATTAAATGTAGTTCAGAATCGATGCTTAAAGGTTGATTACGATTTACTTCTGCGGTAACTAGCAGTGATATGTAAACTGGACCCATGAGAAAAAAAGCAGAGACTTCAGTAGACCTTCATCCGATCCTGGCAGAACGATGGAGCCCGCGTTCTTTTGATGGTAATTCAACTATTTCAACGGTAGATCTGACCGCGATGTTGGAGGCGGCTCGTTGGGCCCCGTCGTCAAATAACGGCCAACCTTGGCGTTTTGTTGTAGCTAAGCGTGGTGAATACGAATTTTCCAAGATGATCGACCTCTTGGCAGGTTTTAATCAAATCTGGACTCCAAAAGCTGTTGCATTGATCATGGTTGCAACTAAGACGACGAATGAAGATGGATCAAATCGTGGATCGGCCTTGTATGACGCGGGTTTAGCAGCTTCATTATTAACAGTAGAAGCGCATCACCGTGGGTTTGTTGTGCGCCAGATGGGTGGTTTTGATCGCGCAGCAGCTGTTACGGCTTTTGAATTACAAGAGGGGATAGCACCAATTGTGATTTTGGCTATCGGAAAGCAAGCTCCAGCAGATAGCCTTCAGGATCCTACTTTGGTGGAGCGAGAAATTGCAGATCGTACTCGGATTCCATTGCAAGATTTAATCGTGGGTGGTTCGATTTAAGTTAGTGAAGAATATTTACTGCGCGTGCGATAACCAAACCGACTGTGACCAAAGAAGTTGCGCTCTGCATTAACATCAACATCTTTGCCCAACGAGTGAGTGGCATTACATCTGTCGGACTAAAAGCACTGGCATTTGTATACGAAGTAAAGAGATAATCAAAGTAGGTTGGAGCCCAATTTTGGGGCGCATATTTAGGATCAGTCATCTGGGGAAATAGGAAATCAGGATAGGGATCCAGAGCTTCGGCGCGCGCACCAGGTCCGCCACGATCAAATTCCCAATACCAAAGGCTAAAGACGACCATATTGGTTAGCCAGATAGATCCACCGAAAGCCAAGAGATTATTGGGGCTCTTGATGGTGCCATCAAGCAATCGTTGAACCAATTGAACTGCCGATGCAATATTGCTTGCGGTCATTACTCCAGTAAGAGCAACGCCAGTCCACCACGTCGACCTGCGATGCGATGCGATTCTTCCGGGACTCATCGCGAACAAAACGAGAGTGAGTATTAATTCCAGAATACAAATTTCGGGCTGAATTTTTAAGGAGAGCGAATTCGGTAAGAGAAATTGGAGAAGAATTACAACGCCAACGACGAACGAGACTGGCCATCGATGCTCACCCATATGTGGTTTGAACCAATGGGGAACATCTGGGAGATGAAATTCTGGTCGCTTCATTTAAGGGTCGCTCCAATATGCGATTGTTGCCAGAGGGTAAGGATTTGAAGAGTAGTTGATTGAACGATCGCCTGAGAAGATGGCGAGTATTCGCTATCGACGCAAGATTCCATGAGGTTGCACGTCCATGTAGTCATACCTGCATCGAATATCGCCGAACCCGAAGGAGTTGTATACCAACTCGTTTCAACCACTGGATTGAGCGCCCTCGCTCCTCTAGAAAGAGGTCGACGCAGGTTAAGTGTGCCCGAAAAAAGAATATGAATATTTGGAGGTGAAGCAACATTATTTTGCACTGCTTCACCTTCGGTATCACTGCTGATTTCAGAGATGGATGAATTCGAGGGCAATGTCAGCCATTGCGGAATCGTGACGGATTTAAGAGTTCCAAAAACATGTACGCCAACGGTTGATTCACCGGTGAATAAATTTGGTGGCGTGTTTATTCTATTGTCTGCGAATTCGATCGTGACTTGGTCAATATTGGTATCTGGATCTTGTGTCGCTAATCTATAAATAACCATGTGGCGATTTGGACCGACTTTCGAAGGTTCCATTCGAATCTGCCAATTTGCAGTGTTGGCGCCGAGAAATGCCAAGTTTGTACCTGAATTTCGGAGCGCAATCATTGTTTGGAACATGCGATGCGTAAAGTATTCGGCGTGACCGCCAAGAATAAATCCGTTGTAATGCAATGCGAGTGAAGGATTTTGATCAAGATCTAAATCAGAAATCTGATCGATATTGAGACCATGCTCTTCTGAAAATTGAACAAAAGGTATGGCATCGCGTTGAATGCTAAATGCGCCACTACCGACGATTGGGCGATCAAAAGATCCAATACGACTTCGTTGTGCCAGATCAGCAGTAGCGTTTTCTCCTGGGCCGTTGTAAGTTGATCGTCCACCAAAACTGTTGTATGCATTCCACGTTAAGAATGAATGCATCATGACTAGTTTCGAAGTTCCTACGGGACTGCGTACGACCAGTGGCGCAGCATTTTCAATTTTCCCAAAAGGGGATAGTGAGACGATCAGATAAAAACCAGGTGTCCAATCATTGCCAATCGTAAATTTTGTGCTAACCGGCCAGAGTGCTTCTGTAAAGCGCGTTGCCTGACTGCTAGTTATAGCTTTTCTGCTTTGTAAATCAATCGGGTTAGATCGCCAGATTTCGCGGGCGCCAGCACCACCGTAATAACCAATACGCCAGGCAGCAAAGGTTCTTGGACCTGAAGTTTGTTGATCTGGGTATGACTGATACAACGCGGCATGAATATCAACAGTATCGCCGCATGAGACCGAACTTTGATTGAGCCATAGTGCACTTCCAGTTGCCGCGGATAAATCAAGCTTCTTCCAGTCAGCAATCTGCATGTTAGGAAGTCCTGCTTTTTGATTTTCATCCTGGACCCAGGTGGGAGAAAGAGCCGGGCAAGTTGAATTCACAACTGGACCGCTATCGATGGGTAAAGTGGTCAAAAGGGATTGTTGGTAAGTCTCCATGGCTCGATACGGAATGTCTGCGTGAGTTATGAGAGCGGAGAATTTCTCGGGGGCAGAATTTCTTGCAAATAAGAAATAACCCAAGCCGGTCCCAAGCACGAGCGCCCCGATAGTTATGGCAGAAATCAGCGCAGCGAGTGGGCGAGAAATGGGGAATTTCATTGTCCATCGATTCTACCTGTAGCCTTGCGGACTGCAGGATCAGTGTTCGCCCCCCTAGCTCAGTCGGTAGAGCGTTTCCATGGTAAGGAAAAGGTCAACGGTTCGATTCCGTTGGGGGGCTCGAAACGAAGTTCACTCTTGGCGGGGTAGCTCAGCTTGGTAGAGCATGCGGCTCATAATCGCAGTGTCGCCGGTTCAAGTCCGGCCTCCGCTACCAGTACTTCACGCTCGAATTGAGCGTGATTTAGACGAATACAAGCAGATGAAGTAACCTTCACACCCTCAGAAGGTTAATAGCTGAAAGATAACTGAACGACACAAAAGGAGCACGACCATGGCAAGCAAGAGCGCGGATGTCCGCCCTAAGATCACTATGGCCTGTGTTGAGTGCAAAGAGCGTAATTACATTACAAAGAAGAATCGTCGCAACGACCCAGACCGCATGGAACTTAAGAAGTTCTGTCCACGTTGCAAGCTATCAACGGTTCATCGCGAAACTCGTTAATTAATGCTTAACCCCGACCTAGTCGGGCGTACCTTTGTGGGTACTACCAAAACAACTATTTCTCCAGAATCGATTGCATCTTTTGCTGATGCACTAGGCGAATCAGAAACCACGGTAGCTCCTCCAACTTTTGGGATTACGATTTCATTAGAACAGTCGCAAACCTTGTTACAAGATTCAGGGCTTGATTGGTCACGTGTAGTTCATGGTGACCAACGATTCGAAATTTTCACCCCGCTAATTGCAGGCATGCAGGTTCGGTGTGATTGCACAATCGAAAGTGCTCGCGTTGTTGCAGGGAATGAAATTGTGACCGTCCGTGCAGATTTAATTATTGAAACCAAGAAAGCCGTATCCACCTGGTCAACTTTGGTGTTTCGAGCATGACAACATTTATCGCTGGCCAAGAGTTGGCCCCCAAGGTATTTACGATCAATCGAGCACGATTGATTCAATATGCGAATGCCAGCGGAGATCAAAACCCAATCCACCAAAATGAAGAATTTGCAAAGTCGGTTGGCCTGGAGAACGTTATTGCCCATGGCATGTTCACGATGGGCCTTGCGGGTCAATACATTAGCCAAATTGCAGGAAGTAGCGCGAAGGTTAAAGAATTTTCGGCAAGATTCATCAAACCTGTTATCGTCCCTGCTGGCATTGATGTGTATCTAAGCGTTAGTGCAACTGTAGTAGATGTTGATTCCGATATTGCTCGGCTCGAGATAGTTGCGATGTGCAGTGAGGTAAAGGTTTTAGGAATGGCAAAAGCTCTAATATCGCTATGAAAAGCTATTCACGCATCGGCGATCTCCGTACATTCTCCAAGAATGTATTTTCTGTAAGTATGGTTTTAATTGCTGATGGATTTTTGGATGATGTTTCAACGTCAATTGATGCAATAAAGAAATTTGAACCAGATAATTGTGCAATTATTTTGATGATTTCTGGCGAACCGGATATGGGCAATATTGATCAGCAATTAGATGCCCGAACCTTCATTGTGCAGATACAGGCAGGAGTTGGTTGGGGAGAAGCCGCCAATGCTGCACTTAAATTCGCACCGTCACCATATGTGATCATTATGGATCCATCTACGATATTGACCGGGGATGCAATTACCCCCGCATTGTCACAACTAGCCGATGGTGAATTCTCTGCGGTTGGTTGGCGTGGCGGGCTTGTAAATGTCGAAGATGAATGGCGTTCGGTTGATGACAAAGGACCTGGCGAAGTTGATGTTCTCTTTAGCTATTTTCTCGCGCTCAATCGTGAACATGCAATTGGCTGTGGTGGTTTTAATAATCGTGCAATTTATTATCGTAATGCTGATATCGAATTTTCACTCAAACTACGGCAATCCCAAGGTCGTTTATTGCAAATCGACCTACCTTTGGATCAGGCCAGGCACCATGGCTATTACGACGTCGATCCAAAGTATCGCGATGAGCAATCGAAGAAGAATTACGATCGAATCTTGGAGAGGTTCCGAGGCAAGAAAGATATCTTGGTCCCACGACGCTAACCTTGCACCATGACAAACCTTTCTGAGCTAACCACCCTGCACGTGGGTGGTCCTGCCACAAGGATTATCCACGCCAAAACAGAAGCCGAATTAATTGCTGCTGTAAAAGAATGCGATGACCAGGGTCAAGAATTATTAATTCTTGGGGGCGGTTCAAATGTTTTGGTCTCTGATTTGGGTTTCGCAGGGACCGTCGTCGTTGTAGAAATTCAAGGTAATTCTTATGAGATTGATGCCTGTAGCGGTGGAATGTTG
>TBL_comb47_HYPODRAFT_10008083_pt1 | contig 10871 bp, 4 predicted proteins | sample TroBogypolimnion_40_FD_10682 | JGI IMG/M metagenome (IMG submission 10682) | reverse complement strand
GCTCTTCCAGGACCGGCGGGGTGAAGTCAGTCCAGCAGACCTATCAAAGGGGGTTTCGAGAGAGGGTGGATCGAGATTCTTGCCCCGCCTTACGTGAAGTCCTGTACCCAACTGCCGTTTTTAGGGTAAACCCACGCTGCTTTCCCCACTCGAGCTGGACGGCCAACCCGGAGCGTCGAGCCACAGTTCCACGTGACCTCATTGATTTCCGTCAGCCTACCCCGGCTCCGTCGGCTGGCGCGGCGCCCCTGATACCGCCCGAAGGAGCAACTCCCTGCGGTGTCACTCGGTCTTCGCCGCCGGGCGGTTTTCCAGGTAGGTGCGCCACAGGTTGGTTTGAACGTAGACCTCAAAAAAGACCCCGGGGCGGAACTCGTAATAACGCGGCATCTGGTGGGTCTTGGCTTCGTCCAGGCCCGCGTGCAAGGTTGCGGCAACGATCATGACTGGGGCATAGGGATCCGCGGGCGCCGTTTCCCACCACCCGATCTTGGAGAAATCGTGGAAATACCAGGGTAATGGCCAATAGTCCCCCCCCGGGGCGATGACCTTCACCAGCATTGCGCGTTTATCGGGGTGGAGATCCGCCAGCAATCTCACCTGTTCGACTAATTCGAGCGCCCCGGGAAGGGTCTGGGCATAGACATAAGGGTTGCGCGGACTGGAAGCCATGGGGACGGCGGCGCGCCAGGCTTGAGCGGCGAGATGGCCGATCCCCGCGAGCAGGAGGCTCGCGGCGGCGGCCCGGACCGGGAGGGCGGTCACACTCCGGAGAATCACCACGGCGCCAAGCCCAGCCAGCAGGATGGCCCCATGCCAGAAACTCAGCAGGCACCAGGGTGTTTTGTAAGCGATCAGGCAGTAACCGGCCGTCAGGGCACAGGTATAGAAGGTCAGGAAGCGGATGAGCCGGGCGTCGCCGTCCTCGAGGTGCCGGCGCGTGAATCCGGCCACGGCCCCCACGAGCGCCAGCACCGCGATGAACGCCTCCGTCCAGAGGGGGCCCTTGGGCGCCCGGAACCAGAGCAGGCGTTCGAAATAGAAACCCCAGGGATGGATATGGGGTGACGCGCCACCGGCTCGAGAAAGCCAGGGCTTGTAAGTGCGTATCGAGTCGAGGATGCCGTCCGCGTTGGTGAAGAAGGAGGAGAAGAGGACCATCGTCACCAGCCCCCAGGCCAGGAGCGCGGCCCCGAGGTGCCCGTAGGGGATCGGCGCCGCTTTCTGCGGCGGAGCGCTGGCATCCAACCATTTCGACCAAATCCAATTCAGGCTCAAGGCGAAAACGGCGGCGGCGAGGCTGAGCACGAAGGTCTCCTTGGTGGCCTGCATGAGGCCCACACCCACGCCGGCCAGCACGGCCCACCCGAGCCGGGGCGTTTGCCAGTAACGCCAACCGGCACCGCCGGCCAACAAAGCAAAAAAGACCAGCGGCATTTCATGGATGTAATACCGGCTGTAAAAGACCATGGCCGGTGAGAGGGCGGTGAGCAGCGCGGCACAGAGCGTGGCCCGGCGGCCAAGACCGTCGGCAACCAGCGGCAACAACAGAATCAGACCTACCCCGAAGAGGACATCCACCAGCCGAAACCGAGCGTCGGTGAAGGCCTCTAAACCGGCCGCGCCGGTCAACCGCGCGAGGACGAGGGTGGCATAGGGTAAGGACGGGCCGTGATGCTCGTTGGGATCGTATTTGTAACCGGACCCCGTCGAGAGTTGGGCGAACTTAACCGCGTTCACCCCCTCGTCGTTGTGGAAGGGGCGAACATCGGGGGCCACACAACGAAGCGCCAGAGCCACCAGCATGGCCAGCAGCAAACCGGCGAAATAGGGCCAAGTGATTCTCATCTCAGCCAGGGCGGCGTTGCGCGCCGCCACCCACCGCTGGCTAGAGCGCCGCGGGGAGGCCCGGCATCCCGTCCTCCCCCGGGCAGTTTACTTGGCCGCCGGGCGGCCGTAAACCTCGATCTCGGTGTACTCGTTCATGGCGCTTTCGGTGCTGCCTTTCGAGTAGAAACGGAGGAAGCGCGTCTTGACGCCCTTCGCGTTGATAAGTCGGCCTTCGTTAGTCTCGAAGTACTCGCGATCCGTGCCGACTCCCAAGCCGGAGGTGTTGTTCTGGTCGTTGTTGAAAATGGTCTGCACATGCTCGATGAAATCGGGATCGTCGGCGGCCTGGACCACGACGCCGTGATACACCTTGGCGGTATTGTGAGCGTGCCAGACGACGATGGCAAAGATCTCATTGACGCTGCCCAGATCCAGTTGAACCCACTGCACCCCTTTGCGGAGAAAGACCACGCTCTCATCCTGGGCTTCCTTGTTGCCGTCCGTGATCTTGGCCAGGGCGTCGGCCGGAGCGTTCTTGTCGCTGCACGTCAGCTTAGAGCCGGGAGCGATGTTCTTGAGCCCGGCGGGCACCATCATCGGCGGGCGGGGCTTGTCGGAGAGTGGCTCCACCGTCTTCTTGAGGTCGTCCGGCAGATCCTTGGGCGTGCCCTTAAAGGCGGCGGCAGGAAGGGTTAGCAGCAGCGGCACCGTGTTGCCGGCGGCCGGCTGAACGGCCGTGTCAGCGGCGGTGGCGGTTGAAGAACCAGAACCGCAGCCGCAGACCAAGGCGGCGAAAGCCACGCAAACAGGAAACGACAGCGACCTGCGCCATCCATTCGTAGTGTAAGTTTTCTTCATATTCTCAGTTGATGCAGACAGTCTAGATCCATGCTTGGCCCCGCGACAAGTGCGAAGAACCGTCAATCCAGACGTTTCACAGGCCCGGCGTATTCGATGCGAGGCGCGACGACAATGGCCACTAAGGCTGAGCCACCGCGCGATAGAAGACACGACTAGCCGCTTGCGGGTTGACCGGAAGGACCGANGGTATCGCCGTAGCGGTGTTGGTGGAGACCGAAGTCCAGGTGCTCAGGTCGGGCGAGGTCTGCAAGAGGTAGGTGGTACCAGGGACGCCGATTAAGACCACTTGGAACGTGCCACTGGCCAGCGGTTGTATCTGCAGGCTCGGACCGGCGGAACCTATGGGGATCACGGTCGTCAGGTCCAGATCCCAGCCGGCGGTGATGCCGCCCGAGTCTCCGGACTTGTGGTCATACACGTAGAGGGACCAGGCACCGTTGGGGTTTGAGCCATTAAAGGCCGCCAGGGCGGAGCCGTAGGGCGCCCCCGGGGCCGGCGAAGGTAGGGAGCCAAGCGGATTGTAAGCCGTGGGCTGGTAAGTTCCGCTGTGCAAGGCAGCGAATTGGGGTAACGGCGCAGGGGCCGTATCATCAAAGGAGATCCGCAAGCCATCCACGCCAAAACTATACCCCGCGTTCGCCATGAGGGCCACCGCCTGGCCGGCTGGACTGACCAGGATCGCTTCAATATCACTGGGGAAGGTGTGGTACAACCCATGGACCGTGGCGACCGTCTTGCTGATGATGCCAGAGAGCCCTGAGACATTTACCACCGAGGGATAGGGCGTGGCGGGTCCGATCGTCGGGATCACGATATAGGCCGAATTCGTCTGTTCCAGCGTCGTAGCCAGGGAGAAGGTGTAGGAGACGGAATACTGATTGGTCACCGTGACATTGGACGGGAGGGTCTGGACGTCAGTGAGCAAGAGGGTGGCGACCACCAGACCGCCCGAGACGCTCTTGGAGGCGGAATTGGTGACGGTGAAGGTGAACGGAGTGGCGACCGGACTACCGCCGTGCGGGATAATGCCGTAAACCTGGCTGGTGTAACCACTCGGCGAGATACCACCAGAACTCTGCAATGAGGCCGTCAGGTTGGTCGAGGTGTCAAACGTGCCGGCATTGGTGATCGCCAGCAACAGGGTGACGGTATCGCCCAGATCAAGAGCACCGTTGACCGTCCCGCGTTCCGAAACCAAGGCAGCCCCGGCGGCGCGCAAAGACGGCGACGGGTTATTGACGGGGATGAGGTTCGTCACGCTATTGTTCGCGAGATTCGGATCGATGGAGGAACTGGTGGCGGAGACGATGCTCAACAAAGGAGCGTTCGTCCCGACGCCCGAGGCATCGGTGCCCGTCGCCAGGAGCACCAACGAGACCGAACCCGAGGCGTTGGCGGGCAGGTTGCCAAACCCGCAGGTAAACAGTCCGCTGCCATTGGTGGACGGAAAACCATTCGTGGAGAGGGCCGTCACGTAAACGGCGTTGGTGGGCAGCCAGCTTGACACCGAGGCATTCAGGGCCACCCCGTTCCCGCTATTGGTCACCACGATGTTGTTGGTGAACATAAACCCAGCCACAGCAGGATTCGGTGAAATCATACTGCTCACCGCCAGGTCGGCTGCCGGCAGAGAGTTTAACGTGACGATAGAAAGCACATTGTTGATGGGATTTAAATCAACCTCCGTCGCGCTCACCGAGGCAGTATTGGTCAGCAATCCAGTCGCCCCGACCGAAGTCGCCACGGTTACCGTCACCGTTGCGGTTCCCCCCGCCGCCAGGGAACCGAGAGTCCCGACAACCGCGCCATCGATCAAACTGAGGGCGCTGGGGGAGGCGGCCACAAAAGCCACGCCGGCGGGGAGGGCGTTTGAAAAGACCACATAACTGGCGGAACTGGGGCCGCTGTTGCTGATGGTGTAGGTATAGATCAAGTTCGCCGGGATTGTGCTGCTAGCCGGTCCGGACCCGTATAAGGCGAGGTCGGCCAGGGGGTTTACCGGCGTGGCCAGAGTGAGGGCCAAGCTCCAACCATTGGTGATGCCACCCGCATCGCTCTTGGCGTCGTCTTCGACAAAGAGCTTCCATTGGCCGTTGGGGTTGCCGCCGAAAACACTCGAAAGACCCGCGGTGTACGGACCGGCGGGGGCTGGGCTCGCAAAGACCGGCGCCAGGCCATAAGCCGTAGGGTGATACGTCCCGGTGAGCAACGGCCCATAAACCGGCAGATAGTTGGAGGAGGTATCGTCGAAGGTCAAATTGGCCGAGGAAGAGACGCTGTTGCCAGCGTGAGACAACAGCAGGGCATTGGCCCCGCTCGGCGCGACCAGCAGCACGTCCACGTCCTTCGGATAGGTATGTCCGAAGTTCGACAGCGTGGCGGTAACACGCGCCAAGGTGCCCGTGACGCCAGAAACGGTAATCGGCGATGGATAGGGCATGGCACTGGCGTCATCCACGATGGCGATGGCGCCGTTATTGGAAAACGTGAGGATCGTGGGCAACGTGAAGTTGAAAGCGATGTTGGTCGTCAACCCGCCCGCATCCTTGACCAACAGGACCGCCGAGATGGTGGCGCCCGGGGCGCCATTGGCGGTGAAGGTGAACGAACGGCCGGTCGGCAAGCCACTGGGGCGCAACACCCCGAAAGACTGCGGGTTATTGGGCGCCACCGGCGTGACTCCGTTGGTGGCGAGGAGGGTAGCTTGCAGGTTAGTGTTGGCCACGTTGCCGGCATTGCGCAACCGGAGGCTCACGGTGACCGTCTCACCATTCTCGATGATTCCATTCGGAGGCGAGAAACTATTGCTGGTGAGGGTTGCGCCCGCCGGAACGATGGTGACAAACGGATAGGCCACCTGAGTCGTCACCGCGACGCTATTGTTGGATTGGTTCCGATCCGGTTGCTTTCCGACCACCGAGGCAACCGAGACCACCGAGCCCGGAATCCCCGCCGCTGCCCGGAGGGTGACCTGCACGGCGCCGCCGCTAGCCATCGTGCCGATGACGGCGGTCCAGGTGTTTCCATTGAGGCTGCCGGTCCCCTGACTAAGGGAAGCAGAGACGAAGGTGAGGGAGGGATCGAGGGCGAACGTGAGCAACACACCCGTGGCCACACTCGGCCCTCGGTTGGTGACCGTCACAAAATAGGTCAAATTACTGTTGAGCACCACCGGGTTGGGGTTCTCGACCACGCTCACGCCCAGATCGGCGGTTGGCCCCACCACCACCACCGTGACGCTCGCGGTATTGTTACCCGCGACGGGATCAGTCTGATCCGCAGTGACTTGGGAGGTTTCCATCAGCGCCCCCTCCGCCACTGCCTGAACTTTGAGGGTGGTGACCGCGGACGACGCGTTGGTGAGCGTGCCCAAAGAGCAAACCACCTGGTTGCCCAGGACGGTCACCGTGCCTTGCGAAGAGGTGGGGGAGATCAGAACGACTCCCACCGGCAAGGTATTGGTCAGCAACACTCCGGTCGCCGAACTAGGGCCGTTATTGACCACGGTCACCGTGTAAGTGAAAGTATCGCCGTCGAAGATCGTGCTGGGATTCACGGAGAGCGAGACCGCCAGGTCGGCCGTTTGAACATGAACGTGGCTCACCGCCGCAGCGACGTTGTTAGCGGGATTATAGTCCGGCTGTTCGGAGGAGGCGGTGGCGGTGGTGGTGAAGGTCCCTTGGGCGATCGCCTGGCCAATGACGGTAATGGTGGCCGAGGACCGCGCCGCCATCGAGCCCAGGCCGAAGGTCAGGACATTGCCGGAGAGCGTCCAACCACCCTGGGAGGGCGAGGCGGAAACCAGGGAAATACCGCTCGGCAACAACTGAGTCAGAGACGCCGCTTGGACGCCGCTCGGTCCCCCATTGGTGACCGTAATGGTATAAGTAACGTAATCACCGATGATCAAGGGGTCGGGCGCGGCCGTCATCGTGACGCCCATATCGGCACCGGGACATTCGCCCCCGCCGTCCGTGCAATTGGCCGGCGTGAGGATCAGCGACCAGCATTGAATGGTAGCTCCCAGCCCGTACAAGTCCAGTGCCCGCAGTTTCCAGGTGCCGTTGACATTGGTGCCGGACTTGCCGATCAGACTGGAGAGCGGTTGCTGGGGTTGATAGGAACCACTGAACGGCGCGAAACCACCGGCGATGGTGGTGGGTCCCGCGTCATCGAACGTGGTGCGGGCGGTTTCCGGACTGCAGGCCACGCCGAAATTCTGGCCGGATCCACCGTCGCTGGCGGTCAGGATATTGGTGCTACCGTCGGGGGCGACCAACATGAGCTCCAGGCCGGCGTCATAAGCACTCATCGCAAAAACGCTGACGACCGCCTTGGTGAGCGCGGAAGGGAAGTTGGATACGGTTACGGCGGAGTTCACGGTGCCCAAGGAGGGCACAGTGACCGGGCCCGCGCCGTCGTAGCGCAAGGGGGTGGCCGGCGAACCCGAGTTGAGCTGGAAGTTGAACCGAACGGTATTGAAGGATTGGTCGGAGGTAACCGCCAGATTGAAATGAACCGGGGTTCCGCACGCAAACGTGGGAGCCGTGCTGATGCGGAAGGCAACCAGGTTGGTGCCTGCCCCATTGGTCAGCATCGTCGGGTACAAAGAGGTCGGTTGGGCGATCACCACTCCGGGGGTCGTGGTGGAGAGCGTGGCGCGCACGCCGGTGGCCGTGACACTTCCGAAATTGGTCAGCACGATGAGCATGCTGTTGCACTCGTTGGGGTCGATCAAACCGTTGCCATTGCCACCGACGAGATAATTGGTCGCGTAGCGCAGGAGGGGAACGAACCCGGTGGGCGGGGCCAGCAGATTGATGAGGTAAGTGCCGGCCGGAGTGCCCCAACCGGTGCAAAGATCGTAACCGGGAACGGCGTAATAGAGGTTGGTCATCACGCTATTGGTGTTATTCCCGGTGGCAATATCGTGAAACGCCTGGCGATACAACGCGGTGTTCTTAGCGATCGAATAGAGCGCGGGATTAATGAACCCGACGGTCTGTTGCCCATTGGCGACGGCCTGCTGGTTGACCAGCGCGGTGAAGGCGGCCCACAGGGGCGCGGCCGCACTCGTCCCGCCAGTCCCCGGTTCCACCTGCCCACCGTCCGCTACCACCACGATGTTATCCGCGGTCAAGGCCACGTCGGGCAGGTTGCGCATGGTGGCCGATCCGCCATTGGTGGTCATATTGACCCCTTTCTGCCAGGACGGGATGGTGTAGTAGGAACTGACCCCGCCGCCGCTGCCGGTGTCAAAGCCCCACTGCCAAACCGTTTCCGAAACCCAGGCCCCGCCCGGCCCCGAGGTCGTCAAAGTGGTGCCACCCACCAGGGTGATATAAGAACTGCCGATGGGCGCGTAGGCATCGGCCACACCCGGCGGCCACGCGTCATAATCGCCAGAGGCGTTGTACCAACTCTGCCCCTGAGCGGCCATCTGCTGGAAGATCTGGTCGATCAACGGGCTCGGCCCACCACCCCAACTCCAGGAACAACTGACTTGGCTCGCGGCGTTATCCACCGCAATCTGATTCACAATACTCTCGGCGATGTTTCCCTCATAGACCAGAATCTGAGCCAGTCCCGGGGCCATCGCCATACACATCTCAATGTCCAGGGCTACTTCCACATTTGCAAAACCGGGGGTGCCATTGAAACCGTCCAGCAGAATCGTCTGCAACGGGACGTTGGGTAACCCGGCCATGGTGGCGTATTGGGCGATGTCGCTTGGGAAGAAGCCATCCATTTCGTAGAGTGCCACCGACTGGCCCACGCCGGTCAAGACGCTTCCCGGCACGTAGGCAGCGCGAAAGTCGTTCCCCATGTAGTTTCCCTGGGGTCCGGAGCCCGCCATCGGCGTGCCGCCGTTGCCTGAACCTCCCATGGGAACGCCACCCTTGGCTTTCAAAGAGGATTTCCTCAGGTTCATCGGGTGCGGCAGCATCGAATTCTCGAGGCCACTGATGCGCAACACGGGAACTGCCAGGTCCAGCGTCGGCTCCGCGTCGGGCGCATAAAACTGGCGCGCCTCGGTGGGGTGCTGGTAGGTCCTCAGGGTCACGTGAAAGGCGTTCTCGATGTCGGACACGGCCCCTTCCACATTCAGGATGACCCGATTAGGAGATGGTCTTAGTAATGTTCAGGTGACGGGCCGTGGCAAAGGCCATGACGGCCTGGTAATCCTGCTCGGTGGGCCCGAACCGTTGGGCGAAGTCCTGGGGGGTCAAATACGCGTGATAGACCGGGCTGGCGGGATCATAGAGCTGCTGCAAGAGGAGGTTGAGTTCTTCCTGGTTGCGCAAGGGCAAGCCGATGGCCAGCTTCATCCGCTGCTCGGCGGGGAGTCGTCCGACGGAGGCCTGGTTGGCGGCTAAAGCTGGAACATGACCAGTCAGCTTCTGCCGGTCGACCGCCAGTCCTGAACGGGCGGCGGCGCAAAGCAGAAGTGGCAAGGCCAGGGCCAAGAGGCGGCCCCGCAGGGTGCCGGGCCAACCCAGCAGCATAAGTGGTCGCCGCCGGGTCACTGTCGATCGATCCAGAAGAGGCTTCATAGTCAAGTTCGAGAAGGGAGATAGGTAGCGGCGCTCAGGTGGGGATTAGGGAGTCGGGCCGTTGAGCCGGAAGAACAAGGTGCCACTTCCGGCGGGATTGGTGTAAAAGTAATCGCTGCCCACCGCCACTGGCGCGTTGGTCGAAACCGTCCAGGTGACTGGCGGAACAAGATTGGTGGCGGACTGGAGGTTATAGCGCCCCAAGCTGGCCGGCCAGGAGAGCACCATGTTGTTGCCGGTAAGCTGGAACTGAAGGCGCGGCACACCGACCAGCGTCTTCACGCTGTTGTCGTTGTTGGCCTTGGCCGGGTCGATCACGCTCGAGGAACAGGTGCCGAAGGCGCTGTTGAAACCACTGTTAACCGTGGACCGCACCCACACCGTGACATTGGTGGATTGGTTGCTGCCCAGATTGCCCAGGTTGGTAAAGGTGAGCAGGCCGTTAACCGGCGGTCCCGCGCTGGGCATGGTGGAAACCAGCACCACGTTGGGATCCAGCATGAGGCTCAACTGCACTGCGGTGGCCGTGGCGGGGCCGGCATTGGCAATGGTGGCCACCAGGGAGTAGACCTGGCCCATCGCCACAAGATTCGGCACACTGGTCAGACCCAGCGCCAGGTCGGCTGAGGGATCGATCACCGTCACCCAGGCACTAGCTTGATCGTCCGCCGGATTTAGGTCACTGGTGCCAGAAGAAACTGCTGACACAAAGACTGCTGGCCCCGAAGTCGGTGGCCAGAGGGTAAACGCCAGACTCGCTTGGGCGCCCTTGAGCATGGTGCCCACATTCCAGACCCAGACGGCCTGGCCAGCGGCATTGGTCGCCAGAAACCCGCTGCTCGCGCTGAAGGGGACTCCAGCGGGCACAAGGTTGGTAACCACGACGTTATTAGCCACGCCCGGACCGTAGTTGACCACCGTAACCGTGAAGGTCACGTTGCTGGTGGCAATCACCGTGTCCGAGGAAGCCGTTACGGCGACACCTACATCGGCGGTGGCCGGCAACGGGGTCGAAGTGGTCAGGGTCAGAAACCATCCGTTGGAGATGATGCCGGAGTTGAGCGGGGTATCGTCATAGACAAACAGCGACCAGGTGCCGTTGGGGTTATTACCCACGAAGGTCGTCAGGTTGGTCATATAGGGCCCCACCGGCGTGGAGGTGGGCGGAAACGCCGGCGTGGGGCCAGCCAAGGAGGTCGGCTGGTAGGAGCCGTTGGTGATGGCGGCAGTCGAGAGGGCCGTGGCCGCCGCATCATCGAACGTCACCGTGACATTAGTGATGGAGTGACTGCTGCCGGTCTTGGCCATCAGGTAAGACTTCTGGCCGGTCGGAGACATGAGCAGGATGTCGATATCCGCGGGATAAGTATGGGCGAGGTTGGTCAGCGTGGCAGTAATCTTGGTGACCAAGTTGCCCACGCCGCCGACCACGATTTGCGCCGGATACGGGCTGGCTGCGGCATTGTCGTTGATGAAGATCGGTGCGGGATTGGAGAAGGTAACCGTGCCGGCGCCCAGGATGAAATTGAAGACCACATCGTTGAGTTCGTGGCTGCCATCCTGGAGGTGGAATTGGGGACTGATGTTCTGCCCATTCGTGCCCGTGGCAGTAAAGGTGAAGAGCCT
>TBL_comb47_HYPODRAFT_10008082_pt1 | contig 10872 bp, 9 predicted proteins | sample TroBogypolimnion_40_FD_10682 | JGI IMG/M metagenome (IMG submission 10682) | reverse complement strand
ACCGCCGAGATCGTGAACCAGGTCTGCGCGGTGCAGCGCGACCAGCCGGTGCGCAACATCGTCTTCATGGGGATGGGCGAGCCGCTGGCCAACCTTTCGGCCGTGGTTCCCGCCGTGCAGATCCTCACCGACCCGGACGGCTTCCAGTTCTCCACCCGCAAGGTCACCGTTTCCACCTCGGGCCTGGTCCCCGAGATGGCGGAACTCGGCCGCCTGGTGACCGTGAACCTGGCGGTCTCGCTCAACGCCACCACAGACGAGGTGCGTTCGGCGATCATGCCGGTGAACCGGCGCTACCCGCTGAAGGAGCTCCTCGCCGGTTGCAAGGCCTTCCCGCTACCGTCCCGGCGCTGGATCACCATCGAGTATGTGCTGATCCGGGACTTGAACGACACCCTGGAGGACGCCAAGCGGCTGGTACGGCTGATCAGCAACATCCCGTCCAAGGTGAACCTGATCCCCTTCAACGAGCACGAGGGGTGCGAGTTCCAAAGCCCCAGCCAGGATGCCATCGACCGGTTCCATAAGTACCTGCTGGACAAGCACGTGACGGTGATCACCCGCTCCAGCCGCGGCTCCGACATCTCGGCCGCCTGCGGCCAGCTCAAGGGGAGACTGGATCAGCCCCTAAAAGCGGACTTGGGCAGAGAGGACCGTGGCACGGAAACACCACGGTAAGGTGAAGCATCGAGCAGAACCGTACTGACTAAAAGCTTTAACGCAAAGACGCGAAGGCGCAAAGACGCAGAGGGTGAAGCAGAAGCCGTAAAACGTTTAAGCCAATATATCAATCAGGTATAGCTGGCTTTCTTGGTGGCTTGGGCGTCTGTGCTCATACTGATATCCATTAACGGAGGGTTCACCATGGCGGGCGAGGTAATCGGCGTAATCGGGGGGAGCGGGCTGTACGAGATGGAGGGGTTGACCGGCATCCAGCAGGTCACCGTCGACACCCCTTTCGGCAGGCCGAGCGATGAATACACAACCGGGATGCTGGACGGCGTTCCCATGGTCTTCTTGCCGCGTCACGGCAAGGGGCACCGCTTCACCCCGAGCGAGGTGAACTACCGGGCCAACATCTACGGCATGAAGAAGCTCGGGGTGACCAGGATCATCTCGGTATCCGCCGTGGGAAGCCTCAGGGAGGAGATCGTCCCCGGGCACATCGTGATCCCGGACCAGTTCATCGACCGCACACGCGGCAGCCGCAAGGACACCTTCTTCGGAAACGGCGTGGTGGGTCATGTCCAATTCGCCGATCCGGTCTGCGGCGAACTCTCGGCCCAGCTGTATGACGCCGCGGTCGAGGTGGGGGCGACGGTGCACCGCGGCGGCTGCTACGTCTGCATGGAGGGGCCGGCCTTCTCCACCCGCGCCGAGAGTCACCTGTACCGTTCCTTCGGCGCCTCCGTCATCGGCATGACCAACCTGACCGAGGCAAAGCTGGCCCGCGAGGCGGAACTCTGCTACGGCGTCATCGCGCTTTCCACCGATTACGACTGCTGGCACGACGCCCACGCGGACGTCTCGGTCGAGGCGATCATCGCCATCATCCAGGCAAACGTCGCCACCGCCAAGCTCATCATCCGGCGCGCCGTGCAGAGCATCGTCGGGAAGCGCAGCTGTCCCTGCGACTCGGCCCTCAAGTACGCACTGATCAGCGACACCTCCATCATGCCGGTGGAAACCAGGGAAAACCTGGAGCTCATCATCGGCAAATACCTGTAAAGCTTTTGCATTAGCACGAAAAACGTAGGGTGGGCACGCCGTGCCCACGCGGGAATCTCCGGCGCGGTGGGCAGGGGGCTGCCCACCCTACGACTTAACGCAAAGACGCGAAGGCGCCAAGACGCGAAGAAAGGCTGAGAAGCGAATCTTTCAGTCCTTGGAAAAAACAGCATGGCCGGTTGGTTTTCCCCTGTTTTGCTTGGGTTCTCTTAGCGTCTTTGCGGCTTCGCGTCTTTGCGTTGAAGCTTTTGACTTTGTTTTTAGACTTTAGAATAGGCCAATAAACCGGGTGCCGCGCGGTGCACCGGAACGTGAATTCTTGGGAGAAAATAATGAGCATACTCGTCGTCGGTTCCGTCGCCCTGGACTCTGTGGAAACCCCTTTCGGCATCAGGGAGCGCGTGCTCGGTGGTTCGGCCACCTACTTCGCCACCTCGGCGAGCTTTTTCACCGATGTGAACCTGGTCGCCATTGTGGGCGAGGACTTCCCCGAGGAGCACACCGAGTTCCTGAAGTCCAGAAATATCGACCTGACCGGCCTGTCGCGGGTTCCCGGCATGACCTTCCACTGGAAGGGGCGCTACGGCTACGACCTCAACGAGGCGCAGACCCTGGAGACGCACCTGAACGTCTTCGAGACTTTCAAGCCCGTCATCCCGGAGGCCTACGCTGACGCCGAATACCTGATCCTCGCCAACATCGACCCCGAGTTGCAGATGGAGGTCCTGAACCAGGTGAAGAAGCCCAAGGTGGTGGCCTGCGACACCATGAACTTCTGGATCTCCTCCAAACCCGAGGCGCTGAAGCAGGTGATCAGCCGCGTCGACTTCTTCATCATCAACGAAGGGGAGGCGCGCCAGCTCTCCGGCGAGGTGAATCTGGTGCGCGCCGCCAAGGCGATCCTCGCCATGGGCGTGAAGAACCTGATCGTGAAGCGCGGTGAGTACGGGGTGCTGATGTTCAACGGCCATTCCGTGTTCGCGGCTCCCGCCTACCCGCTGGAGGAGGTGTTCGACCCCACCGGCGCCGGCGACACCTTCGCCGGCGGCTTCATGGGGTACCTTGCCAACACCGGCGACCTTTCCGACGAGGGAGTGCGCCAGGCAGTGGTCTTCGGAAGCGTCATGGCCTCCTTCAACGTGGAGGCCTTCAGCCTGGACCGGCTCAAGTCCCTGAGCTACCAGGAGATCGAGGCGCGCTACCGCAGCTTCAAGCGTATGACCCACTTCGAGGGGGTCGGCGAGATCTGATCCAGCTTCCTCGCCGGAGCCTCCCGGTGAGCCGCCTTCATTGACAATGCGCTCTTAATCTGTTAATTTTATTGGCGGAAGTTGTCGTTTTTTCTTAAGGTGAGGGTATATGACCCGTCTAATCGCTTTCATGCTTGCCGTGTCACTGCTCGTCCCGGGGTGCGCCCTGAACCAGGCGGCGAAGAACAAGTCGCTCTACCATTACCAGATGGGGCAGTCCTTCTACGCCGAGAACAACTTCACCGGCGCCCTGGTGGAGTTCAGCGAGGCGGAGAAGCTCACTCCCAAGGACCCGGTGCTTTTGAACGACCTGGGTCTCACCTACTTCCGGAAGGGGCGCTTCGACCTGGCCGAGGTGAAGTATCTGAAGGCGATCAAGATCAAGTCCGACTTTTCCGAGGCCCGCAATAACCTCGGGGTTAACTACCTGGAGATGAAGCGCTGGGACGATGCCATTGACCAGTTCAAGACCGTCCAGGACGACATTTTCTACCAGGGGCAGGAGGCGACCGCCATCAACTTGGGACTCGCCTACCTCGGCAAGGGCGATAATCAGCAGGCGCTGGTCCTGCTGCGTGCGGCGGTCAGCAAAAACCCCTCGGACCCGCGCACCAGGCTGCACCTGGGGCGGGTCTACTTCGCCATGGACAAAACCGAGCTGGCGATCGGCGAGTACCGCAAGGCATTGGCTCTCAACAGCTCCTATGCCGCGGCCCACTTCAACCTCGGGCTGGCGGAGGTGAAACTTAAGGAGAGCGCGGCAGCCAGGCGCGCCTTCAAGGAAGTGATCCGCATCGCTCCTGACTCCGAGATCGGGCAGCTCTCCAGGGAATACCTGGACCTGCTCAAGTGAGGGAACGTGGCTGAGGCAGATGTAGAACAGGGCGCCGGGCTCCCGGTAGGGGAGTACCTGAAAAGCGTCCGGGAGTCCCGCGGCATCCAACTGGAAGAGGCCTCCCAGGTGACCAAGATAGGGAAGAACTATCTGGCGGCCATCGAGGACGGGCAGTTCGACAAGCTTCCCAACGCGGCCTACATAAAGGGGTTCCTGCGCCTGTACGCCGGCTTCCTGTCGCTGTCCGGCGACGAGGTGGTCAGGAGGTACGAGCAAAGTGTCGCCCCGGCGCGCGCCCAGTCCGAGTCGAAGGCCGAGGTGGAGCGCCCGAGCGTGGAAATCATGGAGCGGGCCAAACTGGGCGGGCACGGCAGGTGGGTGATCCCGATCCTGCTGCTTAGCCTGGTGATCCTGGCTGCCCTGTTCTTCAGCGACGGCGAGGAAAAGCGGGTTCGCCCGAGTTCCAAGACCGCCGAGGCCCCCGTCGCGGTTCCGGCGCCGGCGCCGGTCCAGCCCCAGCGCTCCAGCGCTACGGCGTCCCCGGGCGCCCTTCCCGCGTCAACCATCCCCCCAAGCCCGGCGCAAAGCTCCCCGCAGGCCGCGGCACCCGCCGCCACACCTGGTACGGGGCCGGCTACGGCAACGGCACCCGGAGCCCCCCCGGCAACGGCGCACGGCATCATCCTGAGGCTGCACTTCAACCAGGACAGCTGGCTCAGCATCACCATCGACGACAGCATCTCCCAGCGCTACGACCTGAAGGCCGGCGACATCATCGAGTGGAAAGGTGCGCGCTCCTTCGTGCTCGACATCGGTGACGGCGCCGCCGCGGAGGCCGAGTTCAACGGTCGGCCGCTCAAGGCGCTGGGGCCCGCCGGAAAGCCCGCGCATGTCGAGCTGAAAAGCGAATAGCTGCTGCCACGCTGCGACTGCTTCCGGGGCTGCTGGCAGAAAAATGCCAACTCCATGCTTTGTTGTATCAAGCGCCGGCCAACGGGATCTTTTGGGTCTCATGAAGGTAAATAGCACTACCTGGAAGACTTTTTTCCGGGGGCGCTTTTACTTCATCTTTGGCGCCGGCAACCTGAATCTCTCTGAGCTGAACCTCAGGAAGAGATTTGCAGCAACGGACCGTGGAGTTGCTTGACAGCCGTCAGACCGGTGCTAGAATCAAGGTGCATTTTAATAAACGAGGCCGGAGTCTGATTTGCCAAAGCAGCCCAAGCGCATACTGGTTGTCGATGACGAGGAGAACGCACGCATAGGACTTTCCCGCCTTCTGGCCAAGGAAGGGTTTCACGTCGACAGTGTCGCAAACGGGTTCGAAGCCCTCAACTACCTGCGCGAGCAGGAAGTGAACCTGATCGTCACCGACATCAATATGCCTGAGATGAACGGCATCACTTTTCTAAAAGAGCTAAACCGTACCTACCCCCGCAGCAATGTCATCATGATCACGGCCTACGGAGGCGTGGAGTCTTACATCGAGGCGATGAACCTGGGCGCCTTCGAGTATATCAACAAGCCCGTAAAGATCGATGAATTGAAATCGATCCTGAAGAAGATCTTCAAGGAGACCAGCCACTGATTCCATGAGTTATGAGAGGGGGTTCCAGATGCGAACATTCGACAAGATTCTCTTCGCCACCGATTTCTCCGAGAGTTCCGAGCACGCCTTCGAGTACGCGCTTGCCCTGGCCCAGCAGTTCAAATCCCGGCTGATCATCCTGCACGTGATCAATGAACCGGTCGACCTGCGCGGTTTCTACGTCCCGCATGTCTCCTTCGAGAACTTGGAGAAGGAGATCGAGGAAGGGGCGCAGCAGATGATGGCGAAATTCTGCTCCACCCACATAACCGATTATGCCAACTACGAGACCCTCATCGTGACCGGCATCCCCTATGAGGAGGTCCTGAAGTACGCCGAGAAGAACCAGGCCTCCATCATCGTGCTCGGCACCCAGGGAAGAAGCGGCATCGATCACCTGCTCTTCGGATCCACGGCCGAGCGCGTGGTCAGAAAGGCGCTCTGCCCGGTGGTCACCGTACGGCTACCCTGACGGCGTCAAGCCGCCATAAAAATCAGAGGGGCGGCATATGCTGCCCTTTTTTTTTGCCTCACAACCACAACATCCTCTCATAATGATATTTGCTGTGAGCTAGCGGCTAATAGATATTGACTAAGAGATGTTTACTGAGAGATATTACGTCTACGAGATATCGGGACTAAGATATCTCCCAAGAGAGAGCCCATGACCACCAGTACAGAAAAACAATCCCGCGGCCGCGTCTTAATCGTCGACGACGAGAAAGTCATCCTCGACCTGACCGCGATCATCCTGAAAAATCGCGGCTATCAGGTATTCACCGCCCTGAACGCCAGGGAAGGGCTCGCCACCATTGCGAGCGAGAAGCCCGAGTTGGTCCTGCTCGACTACATGATGCCGGACATGGACGGCCTTACCGCGCTCAAGGAGATCAGGCGCCGGTTCCCGGAAACCTACGTGATCATGTTCACCGGGAAGGGAAGCGAGGAAATCGCCGTCGAGCTGATGAAGGCCGGCGCCTCCGACTACATCCTGAAGCCGTTCAACAACCAGGACATGGTGGAGCGGATCGAGAGCGTGCTCAAGCTGCGCGCCGTGGAGCTGCAAAACCGTGCCCTACTGAGCGAGCGCGAGCGGCTCCTGGCAGAGATTGCCGACTGGAACCGCGAACTGGAGGCGCGCGTGCAGGAAAAGAGCGAGGCGCTGCGACGCGCCCAGGCGGAGATCGTCCAGTCCGAAAAGCTGGCGACGCTGGGCTACCTTTCCGCCGGCATGGCCCACGAGATCAGGAACCCGCTCAACTCCATCGCCCTTTTCGTGCAGCTGATCAAGGGCGGACTGGAGGAGCCGGAGCGCGTCGACTACGTGGACAAGATCCTCAAGGAGGTGGACCGCATCGACGGCATCCTGAGGAAGCTGCTCGACGCGGCGAAGCGCCCCCGTTTCGAGATCAGCGAGGTCCATGTCGACCGCATCCTGGAGAACACCCTGGAGGCCTTCACGCCGCAGCTCTGCCAGAAAAGGATCCGCGTGGTGACCGACTTCCGGAGCATCCCGCCCGCCATCAAGGCCGACCCGATGGAGATCGAGCAGATCTTCACCAACCTGTTCCTCAACTCCATCCACGTCATGGAGGAGGAGGGGACACTTGCGGTGCAGCTGGACCAGGACGAGAACTACATAAACCTGAGGGTCTCCGACACCGGCCCCGGCATCCCGCCGGAGAACCTCCCCAACATTTTCGACCCCTTCTTCACCACCAACAGCCGCGGCACCGGCCTCGGGCTCTCCGTCGTGCTGCGCATCGTGAAGACCTACAAGGGGAAGATCGAGGTGGAGAAGAGCGACTCCACCGGCACCACCTTCTCGGTCCGCCTGCCGCTCGCCCCGCAGTGATTGTGCCACGGGTGCTTTACCCTTTCCTTTTCGACGGCATTTTTGTATGATGGCGCATTCCATCACGTTTTGAGGTCGAAATGGCAGCTACCAGGGGAAAAATCCTCCTCGTTGACGACGACAGGTTCTTCCTGAAGATCCTCTCCGATGCCTTCGCCGAGGCGGGCTTCACGGTCTGTACCGCGGCGGACGGCATGCTCGGGGTGCAGGCCTTCCAGGAGCATTCGCCCGATGCCGTGATCTCGGATCTCATCATGCCCCGCATGGGAGGGGTGAGCACCTGCCTGGAGATCGCCCGGCTGGCGGGTGACCGGGACCCGGTCATCGTCCTGCTCACCTCCATGTTCCAAGGGGCCCCGCACGAGCACCAGGAGGCCGAGATGGGCGCCAAGGTGCACATCCCTAAATCCACCTCCCCACTGGACATCGTCATCATCGTCGAACAGCTCCTGGACAGGAAGAGGCGCGCTGCAAGCGCCGCCTGACGGATACCCATGCCATTTCTGCTGCGCAATCTCACCCTGAACCCCGGCGAGGAGGAGGCTACCCTACGCCCCTTGGTCGCCCTGAAAATCGGCGTCCGCGAATCCGAGATCACCAGCCTGGCGCTGGTGCGCAAGGGCGTTGACGCCCGGAAAAAGGGTCGCATCAAGCTGGTCTACACCGTGCAGTTCGCCCTGCGCGACGAGTCGCGGCTACAGGAGGGCGGCGACCTGTCGCGCCTGGTGCCCGCTCCGGCGGCGCAGTTCCCGAAGGCCCGACGTCCGGGGAGGGTGGTCATCGTCGGCATGGGACCCGCCGGCCTCTTCGCGGCGCTCAGGCTCGCCGAGTACGGCATTGCCGGGGTCCTGCTGGAGCGCGGCCGCCCGGTCGATGAGCGCGCGCGCGACGTGGCCCGGTTCTGGCGCGAGGGGGAACTCTCCGGCGAGAGCAACGTGCAGTTCGGCGAGGGGGGGGCCGGCACCTTTTCGGACGGCAAGCTCACCACCCGGGTCAAGGACGTGAACGCCCGCTACGTGCTGGAGCAGCTGGTGCGCTTCGGCGCTCCGCCGGAGATCCTTTACGCGGCCAAGCCGCACATCGGCACCGACCGGCTGCGCGCGGTGGTGAGCGGCATCCGGGGGAGACTTCTGGAGGCGGGCTTCGAGGTGCTCTTTCAAAGCCGCCTGACCGGCGTGCAGCTGAGCGCGGGGAGGGTGTGCGGCGTCGTGGTGAACGACGCCCAGGAGCGCCCCTGCGATGCGCTGGTGCTGGCGCCGGGCCATAGCGCGCGCGACACCTACGCCATGCTGCTTGCCTCGGGCGTCGCCCTGGAGCAGAAGCCGTTCGCTGTGGGGCTTCGGGTGGAGCACCCCCAGGAACTGATCAACGCCATCCAGTATGGCGCCTCTCCTCACCCGTCCCTGCCACCGGCCGAGTACGCCCAGGCCTACAACAACCTGCGCACCGGACGCTCCGCCTACTCCTTTTGCATGTGCCCGGGCGGCGTGGTGGTTGCTGCGGCCTCCGAGGCGGGCGGGGTGGTGGTGAACGGCATGAGCGGCTACCGGCGCAACTCCCCCAACGCCAACAGCGCGCTGGTGGCGACGGTGGGGCGCGAGGACTTTGGGGACGCCTCCCCGCTGGCGGGGCTCGACTTTCAGCGGCTTTTGGAGCGGCGCGCCTTTCAGGCGGGGGGCGGCGGGTACCGCGCCCCGGCCCAGAGCCTGCTCGCCTTCCTGGGGCGCGGCAAGGGACGCCTGCACTCAAGCTACCATCCCGGCGTGACCGAGAGCGACCTTTCGGTCCTGTTCCCTCCCGCGGTCAACGCGACCCTGCGCGAGGGGATCGCCGACTTCGAGAAGCGGATGCGCGGCTTCATCAGCGCCGAAGCGACCCTTACCGGCGTGGAGACCAGGACCTCGGCACCGGTGCGCATCGTGCGGGGCGCCGACCTGCAGTCGGTAAGCCATCCGGGACTCTACCCGACCGGCGAGGGCGCCGGGTACGCCGGCGGCATCATGAGCGCCGCCCTGGACGGCATCCGTGTGGCCGACGCCATCGCGGCGGGGCTCACCTCGTAACGTGCTAAGCCGGTAGAAAATGATAGTAGAATCATGTAGGGGCGAATCATCATTCGCCCATGCCAAGCAGCCACGAAGCATTAATCGCGGCGCTAAATGAGAATATACCTGAGACGGTGGGCAGGGGCTGCCCACCCTACGGCTTGGGCGAGTTGGCCCAAGGTTAATATTATCGCGATCCTAAACGTAGGGTGGGCACCCTGTGCCCACGCGGGATGGCCCTGGAACTACGCGGTTTGGTGATTGCTCCCACTCTCCCGGAAGACGAGGGAAGGCTTGGGCGAAGACGGGTCGTGCTGGTGTGGCGGCAAACGGTTACACTTCAACGTAATGCAGGTGCCCCGTCCCTTTCATGAAGAGGGACTTTTTGCGGCAATCGCTGATACTGACGATACGCGCTATTCCGCTGCCGCCCAGAACGGCCGCAGCGGATCGATCATAAGGAGTTTGCTTTGAAAAAGAAATGCGTTGCCGAAATCAAGGACCGTGACCTGGTGGACTCGGTCTTCCTGGTGAAGGACAAGATCCTCGCCATGGCCAAAAACGGCAAGCCCTACCTGACCCTGAAGCTGATGGACAAAAGCGGCGAGGTCGATGCCAAGGTCTGGGATAACGCTGACGAGATCTCCACGATCTTCGACAAGAACGATTTCCTCCACGTACGCGCCAAGGCCTCCGTCTACCTCGGCAAGATGCAGCTGATCCTTTCCGACCTGAAGCGGGTTCCGGAGGAGAGCGTGGACCTCGCCGATTTCCTGCCGGAGACCGACCGCGACATCAATCTCATGGTGGAGGAGCTCCGCGCGCTGGTCGCCTCACTGAGGGATCCCGACCTCAAGCGGCTCTTGAACGCCTTCTTCTTCGAGGACCCGGAGCTTTTGGCCCAGTACCGGGTGGCTCCCGCGGCGAAGGGGATGCACCACGTCTACCTCGGGGGACTCCTGGAACACTCGCTTGCCGTCGCCAAACTGGTGGACGCCATGACACCGCTCTACGAGGGGCTGAACCGCGACCTGCTGATCGCGGGCGCGCTTTTGCACGACGTCGGCAAGGTGCGCGAGATGACCTACCTGCGCGCCTTCGACTACTCGGACGAGGGGAAGCTGATCGGCCACATCACCATCGGCGTCGAGATGCTGCACGAGCGGATCTCCGCGCTTCCCGGCTTCCCGGTCGAGCTCGGCATGCTGTTGAAGCACATGCTGCTGTCGCACCACGGGCAGTACGAGTACGGCTCGCCCAAACGCCCCAAGACCGTGGAGGCGACCATCCTCAACTACCTGGACGACCTCGATTCCAAGATAAACGGCATCAGGACCCATATCAGGAAGGAGCCGGACAACCCTTCCCGCTGGACCTCCTACCACCGTCTCTACGACCGCTACTTCTTCAAGGAGAACTGCCTGCACGCGGAGGAACCGGAGGAGTGCTGCGAGGAGCTGCCCGAGTCCGGTGCTGAGCCCGAAGCCTCGCCTGGCGCCGCGGCTGCGCCTGCCGTGGCTCCCGTTGTGGCTCCTGCTGCTGCGCCTGTTGTGGCCGCCGTGGCTGCGCCT
>TBL_comb47_HYPODRAFT_10008081_pt1 | contig 10872 bp, 4 predicted proteins | sample TroBogypolimnion_40_FD_10682 | JGI IMG/M metagenome (IMG submission 10682) | reverse complement strand
TCCGTTTCGCCAAGGCAACATCGTGGCCTGGGTGGCATTTTTTCTTAAACCTTCATATACCTTTGCCACATCAAAATTTCGAATACCCTTTTGATAACTATCCCAAACCAGCGCTGCCGAATGAAATCCGACCATAGCCGGGAAATCGCCATAAAACTGCGGAAAACCGGGCATCCAGCCACTTTGTTCATACATTCGGACATACGATTCAACCATATCTGCCTGCTGATCGGGATTGAGGATAGACATCAGCGGATGAAGTGCACGGTAGGTGTCCCAAAGCCAGTCGTCAACAAAGAAAGGGTGCCCTCCGTCTTCATGAACCTTTCTGTCATAACCGCTGAAATAACGGCCATCTTCCGAAATGTTCACCATTCGTTCATTACAGCGGTATAGCGAAGTGTAGAAAATCCGTTTCTGCCGATCAGTTCCCCCTTCCACCTGGATCTTCCCAAGTTCTTTCGCCCAGACCTGATGACTCTCTCCCATGATGGATTCAAACTTTTTACCAAGCGTCTCCTTATGAAGATTGGCAGCCGCCTGGTCAATATCAATCAGGGAAATGCCCACCCGAACTTCAAGGGGCTGATCCAGTGGTTTATATTCCAGGTAAACACCCACGCTGTTTCCGGTAACATCAGTTTGATCACCGATTTTTCCCGATTCGAAAGAGCCCGATTTTTGAAAGGGATGATTCAATTCGGCATAGAAGTATTGTTTAGTATGTTGGAATTCTTCCCAACCCTGAACCGCATTATTGCCAATCACTTTAAATGATGCCTTCCCTTCTGAACGGAAAAGAATATTGCCTGAATCTTTCCCTTTATAATTAAAACGATAAATTACCGCCCGCTCAGTGGTTGTCCAGTCTGCCTCAATTTTTGAATCCTCAAGCCATACTTTGTGATAATACGGGTGAACCTCTTCCTGGTCATGGTCATAAAGTGCAGCATTCTCATTCCGGCTAATATTCAGCTTTCCGGCAGTAGGCATAATTTCCGTCACATGTCCCATCCGGTAGGCGGGCATATTCAGCGCAAAGCCATAAATCTTGTCACTCAGGAAACGGTCATTCAGTCCCGGTTTTGTGACCGGAAATACCCTGACCATACTATGCGGGCGATGTACTGTGGGATTTTTGGTGGTTAGCAAAGTAGCAACACCTCCAATATTGGGGTCTACATAAACGGTAACATCTTTATGAATGCAACCACTAAACAAGATTAGCAGGAGCCAGAAAACATTATCTATTCGTCTCATTTAATAATTGTTAAATTCGATATAGTTCAGTATAATTTTTAAAAAAATTAAAATTTAATGAATAGGCCAATAAAACTTAACCATGCACGTCGGCCCACCAAAAATCATCAGGCTCTGAAAACAAACCGATACTTCATATCCTCTTCAAACCACATGATAAAATTGGTTCCCCATACATTGTTATGCAGGCAAAAATGAACCCCCTCCCTGGCTTCCGGCAACCGGTTGTCAAAATTGAGCAGGGTCCGCTCTCCGGAAGCTACTAACGGCGCATCAAAGGATTGAATTGCACAATTGTTTTTATTGTTCTCATACCTGATCCCATAAATTGCGGCATGCATTTTCCGGTTCCCGTTTTTGATGACATCCCTGAAATTAACAGGCTTTCCCATCTTGTCAATAATCCATTCTCCGTTTTCTACGGGGGGGACGAATGAAAACCAGGAAGCCTCCGGAAGCCGGTAAGCGGGTTTATTGAACCACTGAAGGGTTACCTGCATCTCCTTTCGGGCTTCAGGAAGAAATAATTCAACAGAAATTTTTTCCGGACTTCCGCCGACTGCTTTCCCTGATTCATCTATAACTGCCAATTCGAGTAAAATCGTATTTCCCTTGTTATCCTTTTTTTGGAAGGCTTGTTTGAGGGAAGGCATCCAGGTCCTGGAAACCGGATGGCCGGTTTCGAGTCCCTCTTTCCCAAAATCCTGAATAGCCCAGGGAAACTGATGGGTCAGATATTGGCTTTGGAATTTGTCAAAATCGGGTTTTGAGAAGGTCTGGTACGAAAACAGACAGAGGGGGTTTTCCTCATTGGCCCAATCAACACCCGATAATTTATCCCTGAACCGGGTGATTCCACCTGTTGAAGGATTTATTTTTAAATTAAAGAAGCCGGTATCTATTTCATTATTAAGATTCTCTATTTTCTTAAAATGAGTCTTGTCAACAGGAGCTGGACTTAAACTCATGAGCTTTTCCCTGGCCTGGGCAGCCTTCTCAACTGGCAACCTGGAGATGGCAGTATCGACATATGCTCTTTTTTCCTTCCAGGACTCCTCCATCAGCCTGAAGTTAGGCCTGGATCTGGCATTTTTAAACTCCTGCGGCTTGTAGATATCATAATCTTTAAGGTATCTTTTAACATCGAGTCCCCAGGTGTGTTCTGCAGACAGGAGCAATGGAATACCAAAGTCTATATCCGTTTTATCCCCAAATTTCAGGGACTTATCCTTTAACCAGCTTGTCCTTAACCGGGAAATTTCCCTGAATCGGGCAATTTTCAAAGGATCGCTTCCGGCACCATGAATCCAGGTATCGCCCAACTCCTGAGTCACCACAGGCAACTGTTTTCGGATGGATGAAATTTCAGCTGCTATAGCATTCAGGGAAGATGCTTCAATCACCGCATTTGGGAATTGCCTTCGCAGATCATCGTAAATTTTTACGATCTCTTCCGGTTTATGAGGTCCATGGTTATCGTTGGTAAAGCAGATTGCAACCACTGTCTGCGTTCCGGGCAATGTCATCTGGCTGCCGTATTCCTTTTGGTACATCACAACAATTTCGCTCCCATCGGGGGCATGCCAGACAAACAGAGGGGGGACATCCGGAGGCATACTGGCCGGATTTACTCCGATATGCAGCAATTCAATCCCGTTTTTAGCCAAAACAGGGACAACTCCCCTTGTATGGCCCGGCACATCGGTCATCTTTGCCGCGATAGTTTTCTTGCCAAACCGTTTATCCAACCTGACTGACAACTGAATTCCCAAATCGTACAAGGAGGGATCAGCCAGTTCGGAGTGCATGGTAAAAGGCAATCCGTGCCAGACGATATCCCCTGATTCAATGGCAGTTTCCATCCTTTCTCGCATTGCTGGTTCAGCCTTCTCCAGAAACTGGTAAATGAGCCATGACCCGGTTGTCCAGACAAACCGGTTACCGGGGTTATTCTGACGCATTTTCTCCGCCAGAGAAATTGCCCCGGGGATAAACTCATCCATGTAAATTTTAATCACTTTTGCAGCCAGGTTGGTAAACCCTACATCAAGATGGGTCTTAAAGACCAGATGGACTTTTTTGATGGCCTGGTTTTCAGTGCTCCCATTCAGGGATGATCCCATCAATGACGGGGCTGTAATCATACCAAGGGTTGCCAGGCTTCCATATTGCAGGAACACTCTTCTTTTCATTGGTCAGAATTTTTATATAGAGTAGCTTGTTTTAAAACTGGACCTCCACAAATTTTACCTCGAACGGTTTTAATATTATGCGCTCCACTGGGTTTCCCAATTCCTTTCCACTGACATTTACCTCTACCACTCGTTTAATTGGTCGCCCTGCAATGGTGGATTCGAGAGTCAATTCCGCCGGTTTACCCTCCAGTTCCCTGAAATGCAGCAAAACGGATCCCGGATTTCTGAAGGAAGGCCGGCTGTTAACCAGCATTCCATTCGCTGGGCCAGAGATTTTAAGCGTTTCCATCGAAGGCAATTTCAAATCATTGGCTCCTGCCGGGAAGGTTCTGGTGGGGAAAGGATTCCTTTCATTCCATGCATATTTGGTAGCAAAGGTATTTGTCGTATCGGCTGAGGAGGTAATCTGATAACTCCAGCTGAACCCACCCTCCTGAAACGCCCTGAAATTACAGAACCAGTAATTGTTCATCACATACGAATAGAGCCAGGTCTTCCCGGGTTTGGGATACCTTTCATATTTATTCATATTGAAATCACTGAATTGCCAAAGCGGAACCTCGTTGCTGACGATGACAATTTGTCCCTTTTTCCCGCGAACCGAAACAAAGTTCTGTGCGGCATTCCAGTCAGATGAAGATCCCGGAAGCTGTTGTCCCTGGGTCAATATACCCCCAATGGTTTCAAAGACAATTTTGGATTCCGGCAGCGAAAACGGAAATGCGACATACAACGCTTCAGGATCAGTAACAATCAGTTTTCGCCCGGTATATTTAAACTCGATCTTCTTCAGATTTTTATAGAGCCGAATCTCCAGATCAATCCCTTTGGGAGTCCCTTCACCGCCCTTTTCAAAACCTTCGAGGTCGGAGGCAATTTTGATGCTTTCCCATACCTGACCGTTGACGCCATTTCCAATTTTCACATTTGAGACGGTGGTGTGGATAAATGGTGCAGTATCGCGCTCTTTTGAAGTTTCTTTCACCGGTTGACCGATATGATATGGATTCTGATTGTCAGCAAGCTCCTGGTTCAACTCCTTGTCATAAAGGCTGCTTACCGCCCCGGTGTATTTATCTATAACTATTTTGTAAAAATTATTTTCAAGAACCTCAGAATTGGTAACCGGTTCAGCCTTCATCTCCTCGTTACCGGGTACAATTTTCAGAGCCTTATAACCCATTGCCGGTATATCCTTAACTTCGAGGACCCAGTAGGCACCTTCGGCCCGTCTGTAAACCAGTTGGGCGGGTACCTCCTGTCCTGTTGAGAGATCAATGATCTTTGATTTTTTGGCCAACGGCAGTATTTCACTGTCTACAAATAAATTAACATCTCCTGAGCGGTTCCATCCCATTGAATTAATGACATAGATCACCGGAAAATCCCCCTTTTTAAGAAACTGCTGGAAACGGGCCAGCGCCTCCTCATGGAGCAGAGTGACCTTTTTCAGCGCTTCCCAGGCATACGCCCCTTTTTGCAGCCATTGCCGGGTTGAGTTTTCTGAGAAAGGATGGCTTATACTCTCGTCAGCGCCACAGGTATGTTCATCAAAAAAAATGGCATTTTCGCTGATATGATCAATATTTGGTTCCAGGGCCGGGGACTGTTCTCCACCCATCATGGCAACCATCGCAAACAATCCTTCATCAACCTGCATCATGTTCTGGGTTTTTCTCACCTCCGCAGTCTCCCGCGAGGTTGATCCGTAACCGTCAGTCCACCAGTCGAGCCAGGCCTTCCGGTAAACGGGAAGTGTGGAGGCATATTTGTTCTCCACATAATGAAAAAACTCATTGATCACAGACAACCGTAATTTGGGAGTTTCATGGGTCGCATTCCAGTTTTTTACAAGTTCACAAGCCGCTGTTGATGGTGGTGAATTATCGGTGAAGTAGCCTGAAAACTGGATGGAGATCCTGTCGAAAGGGTAATGGTTTTCATCAAGTTTTGCAAGGTGGTTGAGCATTTTGGGCACTTTAATCGCCTTCGATTCCATGCCAAAAAAGTTACCGGTCATATAATGGTCAGCCCTGAATGCAAGCAACCGGGCCCCGGATGGAGCTTCCCACCAGAAACAGGTCGGAATCTCAAAAGGAAGTATTGACCTGGTTTTATTTATCCCCATATCCAGATACTTCACACCCGTATTCTTTAAATAATCGGGCATACACCATGCTATCCCGTTGACATCATCCTGCATAACGGTTTGAACAGGTATTCCCAGTTTATTGAATTCCTTTAAAGGCTGAAGGAAGTCTGTCATCACATTTTCATCCGAAATCTCGGCCATATTGCAATACATTCCGGTTACTTCAATGCGCCCTTCGGCAATCCGTTTCTTTAAACGTTCGATTTGCGAAGAGGGGCGTGACCGGAGATACTCCCTGGTCACCCATGCCGATTCGCAGGTCCACCGAAATCTCGCCTCATCAGGCTGGGCATCGGTCTGGTCGCAGTAATCGAGCGCAAAGTCAATATACCGCATGTGTTCTGCCAGAATTTCAGATTGGGGACGAGTAAATCCCACGTCGGTATGGGCATGCTGGACCAGATCAATCTCCCATCTTTTCACAGGTGTTAGCGTTAACGGAAATTTACCTGCAAAAGAGTTATCCCCTTTAACAGTGATTTCAACTTTTTTTGCGAAAGAAACAGTAGAAACAGTCAGCAGAATCAGGTTATCCCCTTTTTTCACGGAGTCCTTCTGAATCTTTTCACCCGGAATAGAAAATACCAATTCAGCCGGCTGATCGGCTTTGATCTCTGCAACGATTTGCTGCACCATTTTATTCCCCTGTTTAAATAAAACAGGGGCATTCCGGAAGATTAATGAAGTGGATTTTGCCGTTTGAGCATTTACAGAGAGCATTGCTGCCAGCAATGAAGCTGAAAGCATAAGACATAACTTTCTCATGAAGGTGTTAAATATTAGTTTGAAAGCTAAAAACGTGCTTGCTTTGAATCAAATTTGCTAACCTAAATTTGAGGATTTAATATTAGTTTTTTTTCTCTAAACTTAAATGGATTTTGAAAAATATTTAGTTTGAAGCATTTTTTTGACCTCTTCAATTTCAAGCCTCAATTCCAGAGTATCAGCCAGCATTAATCTTAATTTAGTGAAAATCCTCATTATTTGAATATTGACAGCTAATGACTTCCTGCTATTCAAAATACTTGAAAGCATTAAAACTCCATGCTGTGTAAAAACCATCGGAGAATATCTCAAATCCATCCTGTAAGAATCGGAGGTCACAAATTGCGACCTCCGATCGTTAAACTCCTCCTTTGTCAATTCAAATATAAAATCTTCAGGAAACCAGAACAGATTACGCTTTACAGCTTCTTTAAGCCTTCTCGTTCCAATGTTATACAATCTTGCCAAATCACTGTATAACAACACTTTATGACATTTAATCAAGCGGATTTTATCTTGTATACGCTCTTCTGGTACGAAACACTTATTTCTGTTGTCATCCGGGAATTATTAAGCGCCGATTAATGAAGTTAATGCAATTTTATTTTTGATCCTAATTTACAAAATTTCAAGGTATTTAATTGTGAATTTTGATACAATTTCTCTAAGGAGTGCTGACAAATTTTATCACATCAAGGCTCTTGGATTAAAGATCTGATTCCATCGGCCCAAATCTGGTATCCCTTTTCGGTTGGATGGCAAAAATCACTGGCGATCGCCCTGGAAAGAGTCCCATCCGTTGAAAGCATTTTGGGACCAATATCCACAAATGTGATTCTCTCCTTTTTAGCAAACTGTTCCAGTTGGCGATTAATCTCATTAATCAGAATGCGCCGCGGATTATCGGCCATTTGTTCACGCGGCAAGACTGCCATCAGTATGATTTTTGTCTGCGGTACCTTTGATCTGACCCGCAGACAAATGGCACGAATTCCCTCAACAATCTCAACGGCACTGTTCATTCTTGCATTTGGTGTCTGGCTTGTATTGTTGGTCCCAATATTGATAATTACCGAACCTGGATGAAGCCCATCTAGCTCCCCATGGTCCAGACGCCAGAGGACATTTTGTGTACGGTCCCATCCGAAACCCAGGTTCAATACCCGATACGGTCCGAAAACCGAGGCCCAGGCTTTGGGACCATTCGGATTCCGGGGTTTCCCATCCTTAGTTTTCAATGCCGGCAAGCCCCCCCAGAAATGGGTAATGGAGTTTCCAATCAGCACAATTTCCGGATTGATAGAGTCCTTGATATGCAGAACTTCGGTATGCCGGTTCCACCAGTCGTAACTGTCTTCCTCGAGTTTTGATACAGGTACAACCGCAGAATTTGCCGCGATGCCGGTATCCCGGGATTTATCTCCCATCATGTCAGAAAGCAAGGGTTCCATCGCCTGAGCCCACCTTTTAGCCCCTTCCGGACTTGGGTGCAACCAGTCGGGCATCATATCGTGATTAATCGATCCGTCCAAATTAAGAAATACATGATTTACATCGCAGTAGAAAATATGTTTTCCATCTGCTAACTTACAGACCAGTTCAGATGCCCGCTCAAGAATGGCACGATGAGATGTAGGATTTGGTCCGCCGTAGCATCCGGGAAAGCACCGCATAATAATCACCTTTGATTCGGGACACTTTTCACGCAAAAGTTGAACGATGGCTTCGATTCCGCCGGCAAGCTGATCAGCAGTATGTCGCGTCGGATAATTTTTCTCATCAATATTGTTTGTGCCAATCTCCAGCACAATTACTTTTGGTGACTGGCCATCGAGTTCACCGTTTTGAATATTCCAAAGCAAATTTTCAGTACGATATCCCGAATAGCCGAGGTTCAAAGCCTTTCTGGGGGCAAAAAACTGCTTCCAGACAGGCTGATATTCGGGTTTTTCAAAATTGTTGGTGATCGAGTTACCGATCAATATCAGATCAAACTTTTCTTTGGCAATCATTGCCAGCTTCTCCGAATGACGGGCGGGACTATATCCGGCAACCGGCACTGCTGCAGGATTTACTTCAGCTCCGGCTCTTTCAACCTTTATTCCAAGAAATGTTTTTAAAAGCAGGGCAAGTTTTGGGTTACTTTCAGTCAAATCTGCTTTTGACGACCTTAAATTGAGACTATCATCAGTCAAAGTGAAAGAGGAGAGACCGCCAAAACCTTTCCAGGTTTTAACATATTCCCGGGCAAAATTTAGATCCTGCTTTGGACCATCAGCAAAAAAAGCACAAAGCAATCTTGCCTTCGGTTGCAATGGAGGCACAATGGCCGGAAAAACTGTTCCCGGAATGGTTTCATCAAAATTTAACGGATCTATCAGAATCAGATTATCCGGCTGCTCAATTTGATCTAATCGCTGAACTATCCTCGCCGCAGCAGGACCACCGGCCAAAATGCCCATGATATCTAACTGGTCATCATTTAACCCATAATCGCCGGGACGGGTCCGAAGAAGCCGGAATGCTTTCACTGCATCGCTCCGGATACGGGAAGATGTCAATGAATCGGTTCCGTATCGATATTCCATTTTTGCCACATCGAAGCCCTGATTATTCAAAAACCGGGTCATCCGGTTTTCCGGATTTTCTTCTCCGGAAGGTTCATGGACATTACCTGTGAGCAGTAAAACAGTACCACATGGAGATTTTGATCCGGAACGCAGCAGATGTAACAAGGCTGAATGGTTTGCCTGTTCTTTTCCAATGGGATTTAACATAGAAACAGGCTGCCCTGAAAGGGAAATGTATTCGATGCCAACCCGCCTTCTTTGTTTATCTGCCTCTGAATGACCCTTCAAATTCGTTGATAATGAGAATAATAATAGTATAACCGGGAATAGTTGATTCAATTGGTGCATCGGGATGAATATTTAATGATCAGAACAGTTTAGCCTGCAATCTATAAAATCCGGAGGAACTTATGGGAATAATTACAAAAAAAATCGGTTAATAATAAATTTTGAACCCAGACCTTCCAAAGGAAGAATAGCTTTATAAAAAAATCTTATTATTGTATTGAAATTATGAATGATACTTTTAAATATTTAGTCCATAATCCGGAGGATGAAGCGTGGGGGATGTACCTGAATGTTGCNGGTATCGCCAGTGTACCTCTTGGAGCCGATTATCCGCCCAAGGGTCACCCCCGTGGTTATAATTTCAGCTGGGAAAACGGGAGAATTCTTCAGGAATACCAGTTAAATTATATTACCGAAGGTGAAGGGGTTCTGGAAACATCGGATGGCGAATATGAAATCAAGGAGGGGTCAGTGATTCTTATCCGTCCAAATCAATGGCATCGCTACAAACCATTAAAAAACAGGGGCTGGAAGGAACACTACCTGGGATTTAGCGGAAGCTTTGCTCAGAATATATTTGAAGTTTACGGGTTGTCTTCTGATGTGCCCATTATACATATTGGCTTCGAGGATCATATTTTGCATATTTTCCAGGATATTTTCAATGTAATCAGCCTGGAGAAACCAGGTTATCAGCAAATTTGCTCCGGATTAGTCATCCAGATTCTTGGAATTATCGTTGGAATTCAAAAAAACATAAGCTCCGGCAATAGCCGCGTGGAAACATTGATTCAGAAAGCTTGCCTGTTAATTCGTGAAAACCTTGACAAAAACCTGAATATTGAACAGATGGCTGAGGGACTAAATGTGAGTTACTCACTTTTCAGGTCATCATTTAAGAAATACACCGGACTATCACCAAACCAGTATCACCTGTCATTGCGCATACAACACGCCATCTATCTTCTGAATAATACAGATTTAAGCATCAAGGAAATATCGTTTAATCTGGGCTTCTGTTCCATATTTTACTTCAGCAAGGTATTTAAGGAAAAAACCAGGCAAAATCCCTCCTGCTACCGGCATAAGAGAAAAGGGTAACACACCCTGCCTGCCCTTTAAAACTTAGATCAAAAAAGTCTTTTGTAAAGATTTATTATTGTAGTACTTTTGGCAGCTCGATCGAAAGGCTAATATTACATTTAGCCAACATAAAAAGTTATTATCTAACTCAGTATGTTTACATTAATATCCCGGATTATTCTCAAGAACAGAATTTTGATTATTGTTCTGATTTCCATCATTACAGCCCTTATGGCCTATGAGGCTCAAAGCGTAAGACTGTCCTATGAAAATACGGCACTGCTCAGTGCAAAGGACAGTGCAATGGTGGAATACAAAAAGTTCAAAGACCAATATGGCGAGGATGGAACAGTCCTGATGCTCGGAATAAAAAATCCGGACATCTTTAAACTTGATCAGTTTAACGCCTGGTATGATTTGGGAAGTGATATACGAAAAATTGAAGGTGTTGAGGATGTGATCAGTATGACAAGGGGGCTCAATCTGGTAAAAAATGAGACTACCCACCAATTTGACTATTTCCCACTGGTTAAACAACGCCCGACTTCACAAAATGAGG
>TBL_comb47_HYPODRAFT_10008080_pt1 | contig 10874 bp, 9 predicted proteins | sample TroBogypolimnion_40_FD_10682 | JGI IMG/M metagenome (IMG submission 10682) | reverse complement strand
GCCCGGTATAGCCCAATCAACTGCCGCCCCGGCAAAAAAGACCAAATCATTGCCCATAAGGTTAGGCCTTGCTTCTTACACTCTTCGAAAAATGAATCTGGACGATGCTTTGGCTGTATGTCAGAAATTAGACATCAGGCATATTTCGCTAAAGGATTTTCATCTTAAATTAGACTCAACGGATGCACAAATTGCAGAAGCAGTAAAGAAATGCAAGGATGCAGGTGTCGAGATTGGTTCAGGAGGTGTAATCTATATGAAATCCGAAACTGAAGTGGATGCAGCCTTTGAATATGCACGTAAAGCGGGCATGAACCTGATTATTGGAGTCCCACAACATGAAATGCTGCCTTATGCCGAGAAAAAGGTAAAGGAAACCAACATCCGCCTTGCCATTCATAATCATGGTCCAGGCGACTTGGTATACCCCAGTTGCGAAAGCGCTTATGTGTTGATTAAAAACATGGATACGAGAATGGGTCTTTGCCTGGATATTGGCCATACTCAACGTATCCAACGTGACCCGTCTGCTGATTTGAAAGACTATTTTCCCCGTATCTTTGAAGTCCATATGAAAGACGTGACAAGTTCGGACAAAGATGGCAAACCCATTGAAATAGGCCGCGGTGTAATTGATATCCCGGGGTTTTTGAGAACTGTCGTTAAACTGAAGTTTTCAGGCATTATATCCTTCGAATACGAGAAGGAAGAAAAAGACCCCGTTCCCGGACTGGCCGAATCATTAGGCTATGTAAAAGGTGTGCTGGCAGTAATTAACTAATATTCAGCCTTCGCATTTCCTTTGCTTACAGCTTTTGTTTACGGATGATTATCAAAATGAATCTAAAACCTAAAATCAAAATATTATGAGTACAAATCGTAGGGAATTTATTCGCAATGTAGCTGTTGGATCTGCCGGTCTTGCTATTGGTGGAATGGCTTCCGGCTTCAGCGCCAAAAGTTATTCAAGGATTATCGGTGCCAATGACCGGCTCAATTTAGCCCTGATGGGCTGCGGTCGAAGGGTAAGCGCCTATTACAATGCACTGAAGAATAAAGATAATAATGTCGACGTCGCCTATATATGCGATGTGATGAAGAGACAGCGCGAAAAGGTGGGTGCTGATCTGAATGGCAAGATCACTGGAAAAGCAACTCTCGTCAATGATATTCATGAGGTATGGAATGATCAGCATGTCGATGCTATCTTCGTAGCCGCGCCTGACCATTGGCATGCTCCCGGAACCTGGATGGCCATGAATGCAGGCAAACATGTCTATATCGAAAAACCATGCAGCCACAATCCCCGTGAAGGTGAATTACTGGTTGCGTTTCAGAAGAAATACGGTAAAGTGGTGCAGATGGGAAACCAGCAGCGTTCGGCCAAAGAATCACAGGATATCATCTCCGAAATTCACAAGGGCGCAATTGGTAATGTTTACAAAGCGCTTGCATTTTATACCAATAACCGCGGGGAAGTACCTGTTGCCAAAACGGCTCCCATTCCTGTAGGTCTGGATTGGGAACTCTGGCAGGGCCCTGCTCCTCATGAGGAATACAAGGACAACACCTGGGATTACAACTGGCATTGGTATGGCTGGAACTGGGGAACTGCCGAAGCAGGAAATAATGCCACCCATGAGCTGGATGTGGCCCGCTGGGCACTTCAGGTAAAATATCCCGAACAAGTGGATGTGGAAGCCGCCAAACGTTATTTTAAGAACGATGGATGGGTCATGTACGACACCATGGATGCAAGGTTCCGTTTCCCCGGTAACAAGATTATCGAATGGGAAGGTGATAGCCGCACCGGTTACAATACCTACGGAGCAGACCGTGGTACCATTATTTATGGCAGCGAAGGAACTGTTTTCCTGAACCGTGAGGGTTACAAACTCTATGACCGCCTGGGCAAGATGATCAAAGACAGTAAATCCGCAGGGAAAGAAGCAGGCAATACGCTTGGCGGTGGTGGAGATATGACTGACGGCCATATTGCTAACTTCTTTAATGTCATCCGTGGCAAGGAAACAAAACTGAATTCACCGATTGAAGAGGGTGCAGTCAGCCAGATGCTGGTTCACTATTCCAATATCGCATACCGAATCAATAAACCCTTTAAGGTGAATACCGAAAATGGACATATTCTTGACGATGAGGCCATGAAGCTTTGGGATCGCAAATACGAAAAAGGGTGGGAACCTAAAATATAGAAATAGGAAAATAGGAAAAAGAAAATAGGAAAAGGTCATTAGTCAATAGGAAAGAAGCATCTTAAACTTTTTCCCAATGACTGATGACTTTTCCCTTTTTTTATCAGAATATCAATTCTTCTGGCTATTTTCGTGTTTCGATAAACTACTGAAACTACTAAAATGCTGAAACTGATCCCTCTTTTCCTGATTGCATTCCTCTCGGTGGGCGTTCAGGCACAAGTCAATATGGTTGTTAAACCAGGAGGAATCCTTTTTATGGACGGTAAAGACAGTATATGTTTCTATCAGAAGAGCCCTAAGGATAAGAAAGGCGAATTCAGCCGTTGCAATTACATTCATCCCCTATATGGTCCCGACGGAACACGATTAACAGAGGATTTCCCTGTCGATCATCCGCATCATCGGGGTGTCTTTTGGGCATGGCACCAGATATTGATTGATGGTAAACCGGTTTCAGACGGATGGGAACTGAAGAACTTTCAGCAGAAAGTCACTAGCATCGAATTTAAGCGGCAAAATGAACTTGGCATACTGAATACGACGGTCAACTGGTCATCACCTTTATGGAAAAATGGCTCGGAAGCTTACCTTCAGGAGAAAACTAAAATTACGATGTATCCCCAAACGGGTAATTACCGCAGGATGGACTTTGAAATTCAGTTGAAAGCTCTGACTGATCGCTTAAGTATTGGTGGTTCCGATGATGAAAAAGGCTATAGCGGATTCTCGGTCCGCCTGAAGATGCCCGCGGATGTGCAGTTTTCAGGAATAAACGGTCCCGTAGAACCTGCCAATACTGCAATTAATGCAGGAAATATCATGAATATCAGTGGTTCGTTCCTGAAAGAGGAAAAAAAGGGGGGAGTGGTTATCCTTTCTAATCCTGAAAATCCTGCTCCTTCAACCCAATGGATATTACGAAATGCTGCAAGTATGCAAAATGCAGTTTACCCGGGTCGTCAACCGGTTTCCATTCCATTCGATCAACCTTTAACGCTTAAATATTCGCTGTTGATTTATCAGGGCGAATTGACTCAACCACAGATCACCAAGGCGATGAAATAGTTTTTTACCACTCATTTTCCTTATAAAACAGAATTATACAACCATTATTCTCCTGTATTTCAACTTTGTAACAAGGCTCATAAACACCAGCCCCCTACCTTAATTACCTTAGTAATCAGGATCGCTCCCCGAAACACAAACCTTTGTAACCAAAATCGTATTCCATTATATCTATCGAACCCAGTTTACTGAATACAGTCCATTGGCTGTCGTTGTCGTAGGTTTTTTTTTACCAGTCAGTCCTTCATTTCCACCACCTGCCATCAGTAATATCTATTGTTAATTATTTTTTTCTATTGGATGTTTCGAACTTATCACTTAACCTGTTGTTCTAAAAGCAAAACCATCTGCTATGAGAAATAAAAACAGGGACTTCTGGTTAAAAGTCACTTTCTCACTGATTGGAGCAATTGCTGGGTTTATTTTCTGGAAGTTTGCCGGATATACCTCTGCAGCCAATGTTATTAAGACGGTATGGTATTATTCAATCTTGTGGGGAATGGCTTTGGGTTATTTGCTTGGTGATCTGGTAAGCAGTTATCTGATAAAAAGGGAAAATAAATATGATTCGACGGTTTAATCGTATAGTAAGTTCTGCCCGACCTGTTCTGGTCGATTTTTATGCTGACTGGTGTATACCCTGTCGATTAATGACGCCGATCCTGAAGGAAGTGAAAGATCAGTATAAAAAGAATGTTCGAATCATAAAAGTGAATGTCGATCATTATCCTGATATTGCTACATCTTGCAAAGTTCATCATATTCCTTCCATAGTTGTTTTCCAGAGAGGTACAATTCATTGGAGTGGTTCCGGCGTTCAGGAGACTGAGGATATCTCGTTTGCCCTGCGTGATATATTATAACCCAATTGCTTTCTTAAACGGATAAATTAATTACTGAAATTCAGAACTTTCTAAACTATGACTGAGAAACTAAATGTTGGGGATCTATTGCCTCATTTTATCATGAACAATGAAAATCATGAACCGGTAGATATCTCTTCTTTTGCAGGCAGATACCTTGTCCTGTATTTTTATCCCAAAGATGATACACCAGGATGCGTCCGTGAAGCTTGCAGTTTCCGCGATTCTTTTCAGGATCTGGTCGATGCCGGTGCAATAGTTTATGGTGTCAGCAACGACAAACCCGACAGTCATGCTCAATTTAAGCTAAAATACAAACTTCCTTTTTCGTTGCTCTCTGATACCGGTGGCGAATTACGTAAACTGCTCGGTGTCCCGGCCAATTTATTTGGACTCTTGCCTGGTCGCGTCACCTATATATTTGATATCGAAGGTCGGTTGGTGCATGTGTTTGATTCCCAGTTATCACCTGAAAAACATGTCAAAGAAGCGCTAGAGGTGATTCTGGGAAAAGCAAAGTGAAGTTACCAGGGCATTAAACGTTATAAACTACACACCAGCGCCGGATTGCGGCTCCCGAATCCTCGGCCTGAGCGGAAAGATGTATACTGAAAACCACTGCTGATGCATTTGCCGGGTAGCTGATTGTATGAAGTTATTTCTTCACCCTAATATACTTTTCAATATTTACTCTGTTTATTCCTTCACTTTCGACCTTCTCAATACCCCTTTGAATAAGTGTATCATTTTTTATTTCAATAGTAAATTTAAAATCGTTTCCTTCCCAATTTCTATCACTGCAATATTCTAAATGTTCGGTGTATATACTATCCTTAAGCGAATAACTTCCGCCTCCTGAAGCGAAAATGGCAAAAGAGTCCTTTCCTTTGTTCAAATCATGCTCTAAAAAGGCAAAATGTGTATCATTGATGATTTTGATGAAGGATTTACTTTTGGTGTAATCAGTTTTTACAGTACCGTTTTTCTCAATGACCAGTCCCGTAATTAGTTGCCAGGTCCCTGCTATTGGAATTGGGAATTGTTTTGACTTATTACTATCTATTTTTCCTACGCACGACAGTAGAGTTGTTGCAAGTATTAAAAATGTTATTTTTATTTTCATGGTTAATAATTTAATATAACGTTGGAATCTTCATTCTGAGACAGATTGCGGTCTACTTTCCTGTCAATCGCGATTACTCGGGGGATATAGTGAACCCCAGACTTCATTCTGGGCACTGCGTGCCATATGAAGTCCTATTTATTACCAACAGTGCTATAATTTGCTTCCTTTAGAACGATTTGCTTCTTTGTGAGCAATTTGTAAATTATCCAAAGTGTCTGCTCCACCTTTCGAAATTGGAAATTGATGGTCAACTTCAATATCATCACCAAGAAATACTGGAACTCTTGAAATTCCACAAAGTCCTCCCTGTTTTCTTATTAAGTCAAACTTTTCAGATTCAGATAATACTATCCTTCTTTGTACAATTGTATATCTCTGACGAAATTTCTCAACCATGTTAAAGAATTTGTTGTATCCATCACTATTTTTCCAGTCTTCTTCTGGGATATTTTTAAAGTATTTAAAGATTTGAGTGATTTCTTTTTTCATTTCAAGGCGATGAAGTTTGATCATTTCAAAATTTATATCATTTAGTATAAACCATAATAAATAGAAGTCCTGCATTGTCCTTCTAAAATACTTTGGATTCTTTCCTGCCTTGAATATTTCATCCATTTCAATTCGCAAGTAATCAAATAGCTCATCCTTACTTCTATCGCAATCCAAAAGAACATATTTTACCTTTTTAAAAAAGCTTCTGATTTGCTTAATTGCTTCAATAAAATTATCCTTGCTTTTGTCCTTCTTTTCGGAAAATATTAATAGAGATGAACTTATTACAGCTTTATCGCTAATGCGTGCATTAATTCTGTTTGTTTTTTGATAAATATCTAATACGCGACGAGTGTCCTTAGTCAGTTTTATATATTCAAGAAATGCTAATGATGTAACTAATTCTTCGGTCTCCATTCGATCACGATCATTTGAACTCTTTATCTGCTTTACGTATATCCATGATTTTGCAGAGTTTGTGAAGTCTTTGATAAGTTTAATAATATCAAGATCAACCCAAGAATTCCACATTTCAAATGAATTCTCACGAATTGGGTAAGGTTTGTCATTTAGTCTTATGAATAAATCAATTGGATCAAAATCTGGATTTTGATTCTCATCTATTTCAACAACATATAATTGAAAATCATAAATTTTGTTTCTCAACTCTTCACTAATTTGATCAAACTTTTTGCCTTCTAGTTCGGTGAGAATCTTTAGTTTTCTTAGATTAAATTTTTGATTCTTAGAATATACCGTATTGTTTTTATTGTCAATATAACTTGCTCCAATGAAACCCAGTAATGTTAATAACCTTTGTTGTCCATCAATAACTTCACTAACACCATCAATCCGTTTATAGACAAAAATTGCAGGAAGCGTTATGTCTAGCAATACACTTTCGATTATTGAACTGGCTTTTGTTGGATTTATAACTTCCTTCCTCTGATAAGATGGTCTAACAAGGAATTTTCTTCTCTGCATTGTCCTAATAATATCATCAATTGAGTTTTTAGAAGGTTCTGGTTTATTTAAACGTAATGATTCAAGTTCTGATAATTTGGCTGAAGTATCACAAGGTTTTCTTATGCTTTTGATTCTTTCTCTGACTTCGGTATTTGCTGTAATATATAGATCTAGATTAACATTATAGTATTTTTCAAGAAAGATGCTGGTTGACCAATGTCTATTAAGCACTTCTTTATTAAAAGCATAATCAACTTCAGTAAAATCTACAATATTTGAATCAATATACTCACAAAACTCTTTTATGAATTTATCGGAATAGTCAAATTCGATTTCTTCTTGTTCAATTATTCCTATTCCCCATAAAAGACACTCCATTGCAAGCCTATTGGCTTTTAAATCATTAGTAAGTGAATAATTATTAACTCTTGAAACAAAGTCAACTTTATTTAAGAAATCAATTACAACGCTTTTTTCATCTTGAACATTGTCCGTAAGATATTCATAAAGCTTTGAAAGGATCTCTGTTCTTCCAGTTCCCCTAGAGAAATAATTAATTGGGAATAATGGTAAAACGAGATACTTTCTTACAAACGACATTATTGTTTCTATTGGTGGATTTTGCTTCTGATCTGCTCTTTGGATGAAAAAAGTTGAATATATTTTTTGACGTTCTATGATGTTTTCCTCCAAATATTCTTTGAAAAGATTTGATAGATTATCTTCGTCATAAATTGCATTATCAATCTCAGATTTCTTTAAAGGAGTAATCCCAGTATTATATCTGGAAAATATTTCCTTTTTTATCCGATCTTCTAAAAATTTGTCAAGAGGTGGCTCATTAACTAGCTTAAATTCAATTATTCGTATTTTGGCATCTAGGAAAATGTCAATTATTGTCGGATCGCTTTTAGCTAAATCATCATAGGTACACTTCTTTAATTGCTTTAAAATATTGAGTCCTTTAGTGGTTAGTGAGAAATCACCATTCATGAACCTTAGAATAGTTTCAAACCTCTGTCTACCATCAATAACCTCTATTTCAGTGTTATTGTCAAAGAAAATTAATGGAGGGACTTCTGTTCCTATGAGAATACTTTCAATAAAATAGGTCGCTTTGTTATTGTCCCAAACGTAATTTCTTTGGTAATAAGGTTTGTAATTTATTTTGTTTAATAACCTTGGACTAAAAAGGCTATTAATAGACTTTGAATATGTCTCAATTTTCAAATGTTCTCTAAAAATTTTTTCAAATACTTTTTGTCTTTCGAAAGGTTCCATATTTAGGTTTATTTATTGCAATTCAATGTCCTTTTAGTATTGTTGGTAACTAGTATATCCCCCAAATATATGTTATTTTATTATATTTTTTGTTGTATTGAGCATATTTTATTTTAATTCTTTTGTTCTGATATTGAGCCTATGCCAACATTATTTCCGATCTCATATTTTCGAATGCCTTCAATATAGTGAGCGGGTGGCTTCAAGTCACCCACTCACTAATATTTCATCAATTGGTATTAATCTTATTTCTTACTGAGCTACACCTCCACAACCGTTATTTCGCCATCGTTTACATTTACGGTAACAACCTGTCCGGCATATTTCTCTGTTATTTCTGAAACTATCGGGCTGGTATTGCTTAATACCCGAGTGCCCTTTTAAGTATATATTTTGTATAGCCTAAGATTACGATGAGTGTACCTTATTTATTCCTGAATACATAAGGTACACACAAGGTATACACAAGGTATACACAAGGTATACACAAGGTGGCAGGTCATACCCTCTCGTTAGGCATCCGTTTGGCAGGAAAAGGCAAAGTTGCTAAAACGACAAAAGACCCTGATTGAGGGTCTTTTGTCTATTGTATAATTTCTAAATGTCTCTTTATTATACGATTGGGAAGATCTTGCTGTCGGCCAGATATTCCATAATGATACGTGTATTTTGCGCCCTGTTCTCCGGCTTTAAAACCAATGTAGGATTTTCAGGAATGGTAAACTGGAGATCAGCGCCCGGTAAATTCGCAACTAATCCTTCTTCGAATCGTTCGTACAACTCAGGCTTGTTCTTCTTGCAGAATTCAAGGCTGGCATCCATATGGATCAGCTTAAAGCGATTTTCACCAATAATCTGGATCACTTGTTTGCGTATGCTTTCATCGGGTGAAATAAACGAGCAGATGGTTATAATTCCCTGGTCGTTCAGTATTTTGCTGAGATGTGCCACTCTTCGCAAATGTTCGGCACGGTCGGCTGGCGAGAAATCGAGTTCATTGGACAGGCCTGAACGTATAGAACTGCCGTCGAGTAAAACGACAGTTGCTCCCTGGTCAAACATTTCCTTTTCGAGGGTGAAAGCCAGTTCATTTTTGCCTGAACCGTGCAATCCGGTAATCCACAAGGTCGTACCCTGCTGGTTATATCGTTTTTGCCGCTGTGTCTCTGATATCAGGCATTCGCCTTTATGGATCAGGGCTTTGGTGGCTTCCAGTGTTTTTTCGTCAACAATACGCGATGGAAGGTCTTCGGCATTGAGTTTATCGATGATCATTCCAACAGCTACAGTGTTGTTTGTCATCGGGTCAATCAGGATAAATGAGCCGGTTGAGCGGTTCTTTTTATATGGATCGAAGAAGATAGCCTTGTTGGTTGTTAAAACCACCCGCCCGATTTCGTTCAATTCAAAATGATCGACCGATGATTTCTGAAGCGAGTTAACGTCTATCCGATACTGGATTTTATCTATCCGCAGTCTTGTAGTGTTGTTGGCATGTTTGATGAAAAACTGCACCGATGGGTCCATGGGTTTCTCGTCCATCCAGACCAGCATGGCTTCGAAATGACGCTCGATGCGCGGCAGGTTATCAGGGTAGACAATCATGTCTCCGCGTGAGATGTCAATTTCATCTTCGAGGGTAATTGTTACTGATTGTGGTGGAAAGGCTTCATCCAGGTTTCCGTCGTAAGTAATGATTTCTTTGATGCGTGATCTTTTGCGTGAAGGAAGGACCATGATTTCCTCGCCCTTGCGGATGATTCCCGAAGCCACTCTTGCAGAGAATCCGCGGAAGTCGAGATCGGGGCGAAGGACATATTGAACCGGGAAGCGCATATCGTCGAAGTTACGGTCGCTGCTGATGTGGACTGACTCAAGAAATTCGAGCATACTTTTACCGTGATACCAGGGCATCAGGGTCGTTGGTTCCACCACGTTTTCACCCTTAAGGGCGGCAATGGGGATGAAGTTCACATCAGGGACATCGAGCTGGGTGATAAAGGCCTTGTAATCGGCACAGATTTCATCAAAAACTTTCTGGTCGTAGTTCACCAGGTCCATCTTGTTTACGGCCAGAACAACGTGTTTGATGCCCAGCAACGACACCAGGAAGGTATGACGACGTGTTTGGGTAATTACTCCCTTGGTGGCATCAATCAGGATAATGGCCAAGTTGGCGGTTGAGGCGCCTGTCACCATATTGCGGGTATACTGGGTATGTCCGGGGGTATCGGCAATGATGAATTTACGTTTGTTGGTTGAGAAATAGCGGTAAGCCACGTCGATGGTGATTCCCTGTTCACGTTCAGCCTTTAATCCATCGAGCAGGAGTGCGTAGTCGATTTCCTCGCCTGCATGTCCAACCCGCTTACTATCGCGCTCAAGAGCTGAAAGCTGATCTTCGTATATCTTCTTACTGTCGAACAATAACCGTCCGATCAGGGTCGATTTCCCATCGTCAACTGAACCGGCAGTTAAAAGGCGGAGCAGGTCTTTCTTCTCATCCTGATCTAAATATGCATTGATATCCAGCGTTCCACGAGCTTCACCAAAAGGAGAGTTTTCTGTCGGGTTATTTTGAAACTTATCGTTGTTCATTGTATGTATCTGTATTTATTGCTTTTTGTCCCGGTTTATCAGGTCTAACTTTACTATTCAACAAATAAATCCTTACACAGAGTTACACAGAGCTAAAACACGGAGTTACACAGAGTTCTGAAAGAGGTATTTTAACTCTGTGAGCCTCTGTGTTTCCTCAGTGAAACTCTGTGTAAGGTTATGATATTAGATATATTAAACATTCTAAATCCTTATTGTATTTTTCTTCTTAGCACTAGTTATGCCGAGAGGGGGCGCTAGAAGTAC
>TBL_comb47_HYPODRAFT_10008078_pt1 | contig 10878 bp, 10 predicted proteins | sample TroBogypolimnion_40_FD_10682 | JGI IMG/M metagenome (IMG submission 10682) | reverse complement strand
AGTAAAACAACTGGTTAAGATATTTCCATCCGTTTCAATATCGAGTATCCTTAATGCTTTTCTACTTCAGTGTAGATCTTTCGAAAGATTCTATAAAAGTTTATTTTTATCATTAAAAAATAATGATAAAAAATTTATATCTAGTATGAAATTATTGCTCCTTATAAATATAGCATTATGTATTAGAAATAATTTATTTATAAAATTAAAATTTAATAATTAAGATATATAATGTAGGATAATAATATATATTTAAAATATGGAATCATCTGAACTTTCGTCGCTCCTACCGATGGAATTATTTGTGACGAAGGAACAAATAATTATAGCGGATTTAGAGAGAGCTTTTTCAAATTGCTCGAACGACAATCAACCTTCGGTAAGTCCAGCGGGTCCGCATCCAAGCAAGCTCTCATGGGCCCCGCTGAAATGTGAAAATATTAATTTTAATAAAACTATAAAGAAAACTTATCGAAAACTTTTTTTACAAATTAAGGTATTAATAAAGTATCAGTTGTACCATTAAAATTATTAATATAAGATGAATATTTTAATACTTCCATACAATATTTTTTAATATTAAATAAACTATTTTCTTTGTAATTAGGATATGTTTTACATACATTATCATATAAATATCTTCCACATACTTCATTATCTTCAAAATATATTACTGGTCTATTTTTTGTAATCATACTTATTGCTTCCGAAAAAATAAAATTTTCAGAACCTTGTGCATCACAATGAATAAACCCAATATCATCAATATTCATACTATCAATCGTTATTAATTTAATTGGTTCACCTCCATCTCCTAAACCAATTCCTCCAAAATTACATCCTAAATTACTTTCTTCATTATATCTTTTTTCAACTAATCCACCCCCACCATCTAAGTCTATATTATTCATTTTTCCATCACCATTATAACAGAATACTCCCATATTATATGGTATAATTTTATTACTCAAATTATTTTGATTTATATTTTTAACTAATAAATTAAACATATTTTTTTGTGGTTCATATACATGTAATTTTTGATTATCATTTATATATGATGCATAAACAATTGTACTTGTACCACAATGACCACCAATTTCTAATATATTTTTATTAGGATTAATATATTGTTTTAATTTTATAAGAGTATCTTCTTCCCAATATTTATTATTTTTAAAATCACTGCCAATATATATTTCATTTTTATATAGAGAAATCTTACCATATTTCGTATTATAAGTTTCAATATTATCTACTTCAGAGGATCCCGGGAGGGCTTGTTTCAAATGCGGATCCTCTGGAGTCTGGAGCTTGCGAAAGACTCCATTATATTTTATCCAATATTTAAAAGAAAATTTAGGATATATATTTTCAATTGATGTAAATTCAATATATTTATTATACCAATCTTCTAATTTTTGTTCAATATTTTCATTTAATTCGTTCCAATCTTTTATAATTACTACTGGTAATTTATTTTCAATAAATAATTTATCTAATGGTGATGTTTTAGTTATTATAATACAACCTGCTAAAAATAATTCCCATGTTCTATGACAATCGTATCCATTTCCTCGAGGAGATATTACAAATTGATATTTATTATATATTTTAGTTATTTCTTCAAAAGATGTTCTTTTAGATAAAAATTCCAAATTTTTATTATCTTTTAGAATATTATACATATCAATTCTTTCATTGTGACTAATACTTAAATGAGCATCTGAAAATATAATATCTTTTATTTTATTTTGAATGACTCCATCATTTTTCCTTATTTTCATCATATATTTTAAGGTGTCTTCAATCGAATTATTAATTATGTATGATTTAGCATGTAAAGGTAACCCTATTGGAATAGGTTTTATTTTTGGATTAATTATAGTTTCATCATAATTTTGAGTATACCAAGATATTATTTTATCAGAATTTAAAATATTTTTAACCGTTGTATTTTTATATGAACTTGGAACATTTCTATCTCCATCAGATGTTATTAAAATAATTGGATTATTAAGTTTATCAAGATTATTGCTAAATATATCTAAATCAGTATTAAATTTTTCATTGTATGACCCATTTCTTATCCATAATATATTTCCACCATTTTTAATAACATCCATATGTTCTATAATTTCTATTTCACTACTTATTTCTTCTGTACCTTTTTTTGAATAATTATTTCTTAAAGGACCTTTTGACCATAATATTTTATCTATTTCAAGACTATATTTTTCAGTTATTTCTTCTTGATTGGGTTTAATTAATCCATCAAACATATTTTCCACATTCTTTTTCATATTCATTACAGTTTCATATGCACTATTTTGAAAAATAGGTTGGCTGTAAAATTCAAATAATTTTTCAGGATTACTATATAAATCTTTAACTAAATTATATGTATTAACTATTGAATTAATATCAGATGAATCATAAAATATAATCCTATTTTTATTGAATATTTTTTCATCAACTTCATCAAAACCACCAAAATATATAGGTATAGCTCCTCCTAAACATGAATGCAGAAGTTTTTCAGTAATATATCCTGGAAATTGAGTTTTAAAATTTTCCGCACATATGTTGAAAACGAAATTTTTAATATAATTTATATTTCCAATTTTATTCAATTCTTCATTTGAACAATTATTAAATAATTTTCCTGGACATGTTACTACTTTAATTTGATTTAATAACAAATGTATATTTCTACGGGTATTTCCTTGGTCATGGCTATTAATTAAACAACAAAACTCTTTTGTTATAAGTGTTTTAAGATCAATATTTTTAACATAATTATTTGCTAAAGAGTATATATTAGCATCTTCATAATTAAAATAATTTAAATACAATGGATATTTAACCAGATTCGTTCCATCATTATTAATACATCCAAATACTTTATCAAATGGAAAAGATAATAACATTTGAAAGGTTTCTTGGTAAAAATTACCAATAGGCTCAGTAATACATAAAACAGTTTTTAATTCAGGTTTTTGAGCTTTTAAGTTTTCAATATATTCTTTTGATTCTTTATTTACAAATGAACCTACGATAAGAATATTTGCTTCATCTGGTTTAGTACTGATTTCAATATTTTCATATTTTTGTAAAAATGTTTTGGTATATACATTATCCATGTAATTAAAATCATGCCAAAAAGCAATAAATGCTATTTTTGTTTTATTTTTTTCTTTATTTTCCTCTAATTCTTTTTGCGAATTATCTATCTGATGAGAATAATTAAATAATTTATTATTTTGAATATCAGTATCACCTGAATTCCAAGGACTCCAAAATAAATGTGGTAAGAAATCATACATTTTAATATCTTTATATAATGATACATAAACATGGTCAACCGCTATAAAATTTTCAATAAAATTTTTAATTAATAAATTATATACCTTATAACATACTGATTTTTTAATACTATATGATAATGCAGTTCTATCCCATTCTATTTTATTTTCTAAAAAATTTTTACGATAATAAAGTGAATCGAAATCACTTACTTTTTCAAAATAATTATTATCAATTTGTTTAGGAATATAATGTGACCAAAATCTTCCACCTGTGTATAAAAATTCTATATTATGTTTTTTTAAATCGATAGTTTTAAGGCTTGATTTAAAATCAGTATACTTCAATTCAAAATTATTACACAAACAAAAATCATCTTCATATATAGAAACTAAATCATCATCTAATATATCATCATTCTCCATAATTTGTTTTAATAAAAGAGTATGTGATAAATAAACTCCTACTTCACCTATTTTTAAGCTCATTTTTTTCTCTTTCATATTATTTATAATTGGATGTTCGCGAATAGAGAATCTATTAATTTCATTCTGAAAATCATATGCATCAAACGCGCTAAATCGAATAAATTCTTCTTGGCTTAAAGAAGGAGATGATTGAATAAGTTTTGTAATAGATTCCCATCTATCTCTGCGACGGTCTAAATTAATAATATAATTATGCTTTTTTGATGGCTTATCTTTATTGTCATAAAATTCTGGTTTTTTAAATAACGTAGAATAATAACTAATTAATCCTAATATGTAAGAAAGACTACTAGTATTTTCTGACAATATTAAATATTTACACGAAGATGCAAACATAATATTTTCAATAATTGATTTATCTAAAATTTTTAAATTATATTTTTCGATTATTTTTTTATAAATATCTATTTGAATATTCGTTTTACTATCTATCATAAAATATCCATTTTCAAATTTTAATTTTGATAATATCGAATCATAATATGCTATATTTTTTTTATTTAGATAGTTATTATCATTTGATTGTAAAAAAATAAATACATTTTCATTATTTTTATATCTTTCTTTAAAAATATTTGAGTTTATTATATTTTCTTTTATTTCAGAACTTTGAAAAAAATCACATAAAAAATCATTAAATTCTAATGTATGATATGCAAATAAATCATCTTTATTTATTTTTATATTTTGATTCAGTTTATTATAATCGTCTTTACATTCTTTATTTTCTTTTATATAATCAAAAAAATTGCTTGAATTTATTTCTAATGAATCAACATAATAATCTTGACCTAAAAATAGATTAATTCCAAGTTTTTTAAAATCTTTAAAAAATGAGTAAGAATAATCAATATTATATTTTTTTGATATAAAATGAGCTATTAAATTAATTATAAAATCATTTTCGAAAGTTTGATTAGATATATTATCTATATTTGACATACTTTTTATAAATATATATAAATTATATTTATTTATATATTTTTTAACTTATTATATCTATTATTTATCTTATATATAAATATATGCCAAATCAAAAACAAAATCCTCGTATCAATAATGCATGTAATAATAATGCTCAGCTATGGTATTATAAAAAAGCTGTAATGAAATATAAAAGTGCTACAAATGCTGCTGAAAAAGCATATTATTATTCAATTATTCAATATTATTTGAATGGTAATGGAAATGCTATAAATAATTAAAAATTAAATAAATTTAAAACTTAAAAATATAAATAAATATAAATATATTATTTATATTAAAAGAATCAAAAAAATGTCATTATGGCGAAATCATGATTTTTTACGGGAAATGAAAGATTCTGTAAGTTTTGCTCAATACAAACGTCTTATAAAAATAGTACAAGATGAATTTTATTTATTAGAAACGGACTCTGGAGTCTTTCGCAAGCTCCAGACTCCAGCGGCTCCGCATCCGGGACAAGCCCTACTGGGAACCGCTGAAGATTTTGTCTTCAAAATTTGCGGTTCTACAAAAAATGTTTATACAATATCATTTGATAAATTAGAACATACGTTAAAGTGTAATTGTCCAGACATGAGTTCTCATTGTCTCGTGCACAATTGTTTATGCAAACATATTGTTTTTGTATTATTACGAGTGCTAAAATATTATGATACAGATGTTTATAGTACTTTAAAATGGAATGAAGAAAAAATAGCTCCTTATTTTGAAAAATTGAAGGCTAATAACGGTCTTTTACTACAGGATAATTTAATAACTAATAGCGAATTAACTGAAAAATATAAATTACATATAAATTCTCAAAGTAAAAAAGATAAGGATAAAGATAATAAAGAAATTGATAAATTTTCGTGTAACGTTTTCGCTGAAGATTATGAATGCGCTATTTGTTATGACATTATGGATATTAAAGATGGTTGTGAAAAGTTTGTTGGATGTCCAACATGTAAACAATCTTTTCATAAATTATGTATTAAAAGATGGCTTGAAAATGCGGTGCATAAAAATTGTGTTTATTGTAGGTCATGTATATGGAGTGAATACAATAAAAAACAGGTTGAAGAATATATAAAATTAGTGTAGGATTTATTCGCCAGACTTACCGAAGGTTGTGGGAGCTTGCGCATGATTTCTGGCGGACTTACCGAAGGTTGTGGGAGCTTGCGAAAGACTCTGATTATTTTTTTAAATAGAGTCTTTCAGTGGCTCCCGGCAGAAATTATGCACAAGCTCCCGATTTCTCGCGAATACTTAAAGTTTATTCTTTAATAATAAATTATATGGAGTCGCTTCCTAAAACAAGCGCAGACGTAATCGCGAACAATAATAATCAACATTCTCCTGAACAAGAATCTGATAATATACCCGAAAAAACAAACATTAAAAGAATACAAATTTTAAATAATGATTGCATTAAAGAATTAGAAAAAATGGCTGATAATAGTATTGATTGCGTCATAACTGATCCTCCTTATTTTATGCATAAATTAGATAACAATTGGTCATCAGAACAAGTTAATAACGATGTTAAAAATAGTCATATTAAATATATTCCAAAAGGAATGAAGTTTGACAAAAAACAAGTTCAATATTTATATGATTTTTATTTAGAATTATCTAAACTCTTGTTCAAAAAAATGAAGCCAGGTGCTTATTTTCTTTCCTTTTCATCACCCCGTCTTTACCATGCCATTGCAATGAGTTGTGATATTGCCGGTTTTGAAATTCGTGATATGATAAACTGGACTTATACCCAAAGTATGCCAAAAGGTATGTCCGTCAACCATATTATTGATAAAATGAAGCTTACTAGCGAAGAAAAAACGAAGTTAATTGATGAATATAAGGATTTTAAAACTCCTCAAATTAGGTCATGTTTTGAACCAATTTGTGTAGCTATGAAACCCATTGGAAAATTAACATTTATTCAAAATGAACTCAAATTCAAAACAGGGTTACTCGATTTTTCTCAAAAAGTGGGGGAAGAGCTTGACCGCGTCCCGTCAAATGTAATTACAAGTGAAGAATATAATGAAATATATGACAAGAATTTTTTAGTATCAAAGCCGGGAAAAGATGAAAAAAAGGTTTTTAATAATCATATTACTGTTAAACCTTTATCATTAATAGAACATTTGATAAAGTTATTTAGCAAAAAAGATGCGGTAATCGTTGACCCATTTTTAGGAAGTGGAACTACAGCAGTAGCTTGTATAAATACGGGACGAAAGTGTATTGGAATGGAAATTCAGGAAGAATATTATAATATATGTTTACAACGAGTAGCTGGAGGAGTTGTTGAATAAATTTATAAAAAAAATGACGGCTTTTTATATATAAATATATTAAGTATATATATATATATAAAAGAGAGAAGTAAGAGAGAAGTAAAAGAGAAAAAAGTAAACAAACGTAAAATAATGAGCGTTCAAACTTCTCTTGCACCTCTTGCATCCTCATGGCGCGATGTTGTAGACCGCACAGTAGTTCCTCCTACCGAAGCTGTTGCAATTGCAGTAGCTATCAAAGCTGTAACCGATTACGAAAGTGCATCCGAAGCTGCTGCTACGGAAGCAGCTGTCAAAGCGGTTGCCGATTACGAAGCAAGTGAGCAAAAAAGACAGAAAGAATTTCGCGAGAAGAAGATTCACAATATTTGTGAGTTGATTTCTTACTCAACAAGTTTACCTGAAGATGAATCTGAAAGCATAATTGCTCTCCAAAACGAGCTAGAAAAGGAGCTTTTGAAAGATTAAGTTTCTTTATCACACTCTTTATTCAACACTATTTATAATTTATACTTAAAACTGTTGTACTATATTTTCTTCAATATTATTTTCAAATAATGTATAAAAAACATTATCTGTATATCGTGTATTACCATATTCATCTATATATGTACATCTTAAAAATGATTCTTTTTTTATAATTTCAGCATCTTTTATATAATTAACAGTTAATAAAATAGGAAAATGATTTTCATAATAAATTTTTATATCTATATCTATATCTATTCCTAAGAAACATTTATTAAAATTTTTTGCACGTTCGTCTAATTGATATAAATGACCTATATTTTGTTTTTTATCAGTATTTCCAAGGTTAGATGGAAAATGTAAAGTTAAATTATTTAACATATCATCATATATTAACCTTTCTAAATAACATTTAGAAATATGAGTTCTTTTAATTTCTATATTTTCAATAGTATTATCATTAGAGTCTTTCGCAAGCTCCAGACTCCGCCAGAAATCATGCGCAAGCTCCCGATTTCTGCCGTAACATTCTAAATATTTTTTTCTAAAATCTTCAGATGAATTACCACAACTAGCTGCTCTATGATAGATTGGAATCTTTTTACTATATTCTTCTTCTTTTTAAAAATAAGTAATACCTTTTACAAAATCTTCAAATACAAGTGTAATACCTAATGGTAAATAATTATCACATTTAAAAATATTTTTAAAAATTTTATCATGAAGTCTTTCGCAAGCTCCAGACTCTAGCGGCTCCGCATCCGGGACAAGCCCTCCTGGGAGCTGCTGAATACTTCTTGAAAATGGTGTTTTTATTTTCAATAAAAATTGTTTTATTTCTCTTAATTCACTATAATTTTTATCAATAAATCCTTGTATTAATATTCTATTATTTTTAATAGGTTTTAATTCTTTATAAAAATCATTTAGTTTATCATAAAAATCATTTAGTTTTGTAGAATCTATATTACTAATATTAATGTCTGGATTTTCTGATAATAATATTAATTTTATTTTTGAATAAATTATAAAAACTTTTTTTATTAAGGTATCCATATATAAATAATATTAGATAAGAATATAATTTTAAGCACTAAATTTTTCACTTAATTGATATATATCCATATTATTTTTATTTACATTTATGCAATCTAATATAAATGATTTTAAAATTCCAAATTTATTGAAATCACTGTCATCAAAAATATTATCTTTAAAAAAGATTTCCATTAAATTTATTATTTTAATTTTACTTTGATGCTGTTCTATCTTATCTTTTAATAAATTTATTTTTCGAATAATATTTTGATAAATAAATATCATACTCTTGTTATAAGAATCATTAATTTTCTTCTTTTTTACAAAAACTATCATTTTCATCATTTTATAAAGTAAAATCAATATAATTACTCCCATACTAAAAATATCATTTTTATAACTTACAATTTCATGTTCAATCATATAAACACGCGTTCCCCGCTGTTTTTTATTATTGAATTTTTTAATAAAAGGTTTATATGTATTATTTAGGGCTGTTGGGATTGCATCAAATATAGATACATCAAAATCGATTACTTTCATGTCAGTAATATTATAGTTGCTATCATAATTTATTACAATATTATCGGGTTTTAAATCAGTATGTATAATTTTGTGACTATGAAGAAATTTAACAGCATTCATCATAAATTGTTGAATTCGTAAAATTTCACTAAATTTCATTATTATATTTTTAGAAGTCAATATATCAAAATATTTATAAAGATCACTTTTATATTTTTCAATAATATAGAAATAGGAATTATCACTATGAATAAAAAAATATTTGGGAAATAAAAATAAATCAAGTTCTAGATTAGATTTTTTGTCAATCGATTTTAAATAACTATTTATAAATACTTCCATAATTGATTTATTTGGTTGATATTTTAATAAATAATCCACATTATTCTTATCACATATTCCTTGAATAAATCCTCTTTTTAAGTTTAATGCATCTATTTCTGGAAAATCTTTTTTCATATAACCTATTTTAGACATAAATTCTAATGATAGTTCTTTTGTAAAGCATTGTTCTTTATTACTCTCTGTTAAAAGATATATATAATTATAATAATTTTTATCACATGATTTCAATATTTTTTCTAAATCTGATTTTTGAAAATGATTATCATAATTTTTGATATGATTTATAAATTTATAAAAATAAAAAATATTCGTTTGGAATGATTCTGATTTATTAATTTTAGCATTTATAATATTTATTATTTTTGATATATAAATTTTTTCTAATGGATATATTTTTAGTATATTTTTTAAATGAAATATTATTCTTTTTATATTATCAGTATTTTCAATACATGAAATATGTGAAGTTAGACGTGACAGTTGTTTATCATAGAGATGAATATTATTTCGATTTTTATTAATATATATATGAAATGCTTTTAATGATGATACTGTATTTTTATGCGATATGAATTTATCAGCAAGTAAATTTGTTTCATTTCTAATATTTTGAATATCTTGATTTTCTAAATATGGTAAAAAAAGTTTTAGACAATTTATATTGTTTTCAATATTTTCAATTTTCGAATTTATAAAATTATTTGCAATATTGACATAACTATTTTGTATACTTTCTTTTGGATATTGAGTCTTTTGCTCTATTATATTTATAGTAAAATATTCTCTTAAAGTTTTATAATTTAAATTAGGTATTTTACATAATTCTAATAATTTTATATCATCCATTAAAATATATATAAAAATAAACATATAAAAATAAACATATAAACAAATAAAAATAAACATGTCAGATATGTTTAATATAAATTCTATGATTCCATATTATGATAATAAAAATAAAAAAATATTGCAAAACAATAATATTAATTGTATAAAGAGAGTTCTTGATGCATATCAATATAATTATAATGAATTTCGAAAATGTAAAGAACAAATACTTAATAATAATAAACCATGGAATTTTTATAATGTGCGAATGGATTTTTTTAGAAGATTAATTAAAAATAGTGATGGTTATTTTGAAATACCTATTTTTACTACATTACACCCAAAATTATTTAAAAATTCTCACTTTTAAATAATAAAAATTTTATTTTTTAAAATTTTAAAGTTTTTCATAAAATTTATTTTTTAATAAAAATAAAAGTTTAATATCATTAATTTTTTATTTTTAGAAACTGTTTGATATTTTTATTTTATCAATGATTTATATTTTTATAAAAATAAATATAAATCATTGATATATTTATCAATAAAAATAAAAATATTTATTATGTACTTTAAAAATTTGCCATAATCTATCCTAAATTTCT
>TBL_comb47_HYPODRAFT_10008077_pt1 | contig 10879 bp, 8 predicted proteins | sample TroBogypolimnion_40_FD_10682 | JGI IMG/M metagenome (IMG submission 10682) | reverse complement strand
AATGGCGGGCTTTTTCGCCTGTGCCTCGGCCAGTGCCAGCACCTCGGGGTCGCGCTCGCCGGGGGTCTTGCCGTAGTAGCCCAACATCAGGTCGGAGAACTCGCTGGACAGCACCTTGTAGCGGCCCATCAGCACATTGAACACGGCCTGCGTGCCGACGATCTGGCTTGAGGGTGTAACCAGCGGCGGAAAGCCCGCGTCTTCGCGCACCCGCGGCACTTCGATAAACACCTCTGCCAGGCGGTCACCGGCGCCCTGCTGCTTGAGCTGGCTTTCCATATTGGAAATCATGCCGCCGGGAATCTGGCTGTCGAAGATGTCGGTCTCGACGCCAATGATGTTGGACATAAAGGCCTGGTAGCGCGGGCGCAGCGCGGCAAAGTGTTCCTTGGTGCGGTGCAGGCAGGCCTTGTCGAGGTCGGCATGGAAGCCGGTGCCGTCCAGCATGGCAACCAGGCTTTCGGTCGGGTTGTGGCCGGGGCCGAGGCTGAGCGAGCTGATGGCAGTGTCCACGCAGTCAGCGCCGGCCTCGATCGCCTTCATCAGCGACACCAGCGTCACGCCGGTGGTGGCATGGGTGTGCACATGGATGCGTGTGCTTTCGCCGCAGCGCGTCTTGATGCCCTTGACGATGTCATAGGCGGCCTGGGGTTTCAGCAGCGCAGCCATGTCTTTCAGGCAGATGGAATCGCAACCCAGCTCCAGCAGACGCTCAGCCATTTCGACAAAGGTCTCGGTGGTATGCAGCGGGCTCACGGTGTAGCAGATGGTGCCCTGGGCATGCTTGCCGTTGCGGCGCACGGCCTTCACCGACTGCTTGATGTTGCGGATGTCGTTGAGCGCATCAAAGATGCGGAACACATCCATGCCGTTCTCGGCCGCCTTGTCGACAAAGCGGTCCACCACGCTGTCTTCGTAATGGCGGTAGCCCAAGAGGTTTTGCGCGCGCAGCAGCATTTGCAGGCGCGAATTCGGCAGCAGGGTGCGGAACTGGCGCAGGCGCTCCCAGGGGTCTTCGTTCAGGAAGCGGATGCAGGCGTCAAAGGTGGCGCCGCCCCAGCATTCCACCGACCAGTAGCCGGCCTTGTCGATGTCGGCACAGGCCGGCACCATGTCTTCCATGGCCATGCGCGTGGCCAGCAGGCTTTGGTGCGCGTCGCGCAGGCACAGTTCCGTAATATCTATTTTTTTTGTCATCTGAAACTCTTTTCTGGTGCACGCTTATGGCGTGAATTTGCGGGCCCCATGCGACACCGGGCGGTTAAGCCCGGAACCTAGGGTTTACCCTTGCATGGTACTTCGATGCCTTATCTTGCGGGCAAGAATCAGGACCATACTTGAGCCTGGTCAATTACCACGGGGTTACATAGCCGACTTGCGCAGGGTCGCCCGGCTGCCCCACTTCAAGGCCGCCAGCGCCCGGTGTCACCGAAAATTAACAGCTGTGTGTTAGGGTACTTCCCCATGAAAAGCACCTCTCCTCAGCTCTCGGTTCCCACTGAACAACGCGTCTTTGGCTGGATAGACGCGGCTGTCATGCTGGCCCTTTTTTCCCTGCTGTGGAGCACGCTGCACTTTGGCAAGGGCATGCTGGTGCACTTCGATGACACGGTGGTCCTGCAAATCGACAGTTCACCCAGCCAGATTCCCTACTATGCCGGGCGCACCCTGCTGCGCATGTGGATCGCTTTTTCCTTCTCCTTATTCTTTGCGATCTTGACGGGTTACCTGGCGGCCAAGAGCAAAACGGCCCGCACATTCATTCTTCCGGCACTGGATGTGCTGCAGTCGGTGCCCGTGCTGGGTTTCTTGTCTGCCACGGTCACGGGCTTCATGGCGCTGTTTCCCGGCAGCCTGATGGGTGTGGAATGCGCCGCCATCTTTGCCATCTTCACCGGCCAGGTCTGGAATATGGCCTTTGGTTTCTACCATTCCATGGTGACCATCCCCACCGATATGCAGGAGGCCGCATCGACCTATGGCCTGAGCCCCTGGCAACGTTTCAAGACCGTGGAACTGCCGGCCTCCGCCCACAGCCTGATTTGGAACTCCATGATGTCGTTTGGCGGCGGTTGGTTTTTTGTGGCGCAGAGCGAGGCCATCAGCGTCATGAACAAGGACATCAAGCTGCCGGGCTTGGGCTCCTATATGGCGGCCGCCATTGAGAAGGGGGACAACACTGCTGCGCTGTGGGCCGTGGTGGCCATGGTCGTTTTGATTATGGCCAGCGACCAGTTGGTCTGGCGCCCCTTGCTGGCCTGGGCCGACAAGTTCAAGATTGAGTTGACAGAATCGGCCACACCTGCAACCTCCTGGGTCTACAACCTGCTGCGCGGAGCCTATGTCTTTACCTGGTTTGACGAGAAGGTGGTTCAACCCTTGACCGACGCCCTCTCCAAGGTGTCGCTTCCGGTTCCTGCAAAGGCTACCGTGCTGCGCAAAAGCCATCAGCGTCTCATCTGGCGCGTTCTTGGCTTGGTGGTCGGCCTTTGGGTGGCCTTTGAGGTGCTGTCCGGCCTGCTGGCTGCGCTGCAAGTCCTCCACGGAACGCTGTCGCTTGACCTGGTGTTACACGTCATCTGGCTTGGCTTCCTGACCTTGTTGCGTGTGGCGGCGATGACGGTGCTGGCCACCCTGATTTGGACGCCGATTGGCGTCTGGATCGGTTTTCAACCCAGCGTGGCGCGTTTCGCCCAGCCCTTGGCACAGATCGGCGCCTCCTTCCCGGTGAACATGACCTTTCCCATCGTGGTCGGCTTTTTCGTAATGGCCCACATCTCCATGAACTGGGGCAGCATCTTGCTGATCGCCATGGGAACCCAGTGGTACATCCTGTTCAACGTCATTGCCGGGGCCATGGCCATTCCCAATGACCTGAAGGAGGCCTCCCGCGTCTATGGCCTGCGCGACTGGAACCTCTGGAAGACCATGATTCTGCCGGCCATCTTCCCGTTCTGGGTCACCGGCGCCTGCACGGCGGCTGGCGGCGCCTGGAATGCCAGCATCGTGGCCGAGCTGGCCACCTGGGGCGACACCACCCTGAAGGCCGACGGTCTGGGTGCCTATATCGCCGACGTCACTAAAACCGGTGACACGCCCATGATTATTTTGAGCATTGCCGTCATGTCGCTGTTTGTCGTGTTAATGAACAAATTTCTCTGGCGCAAGCTCTATGCCTTTGCAGAGCTGCGCTTCCGCCTTGATTAGTCCAGGACACCACTATGAAACCACAAGAAATCGCCCATCCGGTCGCTGAGCTCAATGCAGTCTCCAAGTCGTTCAAGACCGCAGGCGGCCACGAACTCAAGGTGCTGGAAAACATAGACCTGGTCGTCAACCAAGGCGAGCTGTTGGCTGTCCTGGGCCAGTCCGGCTCCGGCAAGTCCACCATCCTGCGCTGCCTGACCGGCCTGATAGAGCCCAGCTCGGGCCGCGCCATGGCCGACGGCAAGGCACTGGATGGCGTCAATCCGAATGCATCGGTCGTGTTTCAGACCTTTGCGCTCTACCCCTGGTTGACGGTCGAACAAAACGTGGCCGTGGGCCTGATGGCCCATAAGGTCTCGCGCGCCGACCGGGATGCCGCGGTGGACAAGGCCATCGAACTGATTGGCCTGGGTAACTACCACGCCGCCTATCCGCGCGAACTGTCCGGCGGCATGCGCCAACGGGTCGGTATCGCACGCGCACTGGTGTCCCAGCCCAAGCTGCTGTGTCTGGATGAGGCCTTCAGCGCGCTGGATGTGCTGACCGCTGAAAACTTGCGCCAGGAGTTGATCAGCCTGTGGCGCAGCAAGGAAAACGGCCTGAGTTCCATCTTCATGGTGACCCACAACATTACGGAAGCCGTGGAAATGGCCAACCGCATCGTGGTGGTGTTCCCCCGCCCGGGACGCCTCGGCCTGGTACTGGACAATCCGCTGCCCTATCCGCGCGACACCAATTCTCCGGAATTCCAGCGGCTGGTCAGCATCATCCATGAATCCATCACCACCATGACCCTGCCCGACCTGCCGGCCGAAGTGCCGGTGGCGGGTCAGCCCATCTCGCGCGGACGCTCGCGCATGGAATCGATTCCCTTTGTTCCTGTGGGCCAGATCCTGGGCCTGATGAGCATCTTGAACGACTCCCCCGACCTGTCGAATATTTACGACATCTCGGATGAAATCGGCAAGGAGTTTGGCGACACCATCTCGATTGTCAAGGCCGCAGAAATCCTGGAGCTGGTGGATACGCCCAAGCAGGATGTCCGGCTCACGGAACTGGGCAAAAAGTTCGTGGCATCCGACCGGGTCGGAAGAAGAACCATATTTTCTGAGCAGGTGTTCAAGCTGCGGCTGTTTCACATCATCATTGCGCTGCTGCATGAAAACGAAGAGGTCGAGGCGGACCGCGTGATCAAGGACATTGCCAGCGCCCTGCCCTACGACAACCCGGAGCGCGTGTTTCAAACCATGATTGCCTGGGGCCGTTACGCCGGCCTCATGGACATCAACAACAAGACCCGCATGGTGTTTGTGCCCGAAGAAGACGAGGAAGCGGCTTAAGTCGCGGCCACCCCGACCAGGCGGGTACGGAACTGACAAAGATCAGTTAAAAAGGGCTAAGTCCATGGTAAAAGTGACTGCTTATTCAGTCACTTTAGCTGACACAGGAATTCACCCTTATGAGTCATCCCCTCGCTTGGCTTGAATCGATTCTGACCCGCCACCAGCATGCACCGCACCGCTTGGTGCAGGTGCTGCGCGAGGTACAGGCAGCGCGGCACTGGATCTCGCGCGAATCCTTGTCCCGGATTGCCGAGGCGCTACAGCTGCCGCTGGCCCATGTGGAGGGGGTGGCCGGCTTCTACCGCTTCTTTCATACCAAGCCGGTGGGCCAGTACCGCGTGCTGTTCAGCGACAACATCACCGACCGCCTGCTGGGCAGCGAGGCCTTGCTGCAGGCGCTGTGCACCAGACTGAAGGTGCAGCCCGGCGTGATGCGCCACGATGGCCGCGTCAGCGTCGCCACCACCTCCTGCACCGGCCTGTGCGACCAGGGCCCGGCCCTGCTGATCAACCACCAACAGGTCGTGACGCGGCTTACGCCCTCCCGCATCGAACACATGGCCTCCCTCATAGAAGCACAGGTGCCGCTGGAGCAATGGCCCGCTGAATGGCGGCAAGTGGACGACCAGATCCGCCTGGCCGACATCAAGCTAGGCGCCCAGCCCGCACCGGGCCAAGGCATCGCAGCGGCCCTTGCGCGCGGGCCGCAGGGCATGCTGGACGACATCAAGCGCTCCAAACTGCGCGGGCGTGGTGGCGCGGGTTTTGCCACCGGCACCAAATGGCAGCTGTGCCGCAACTTCCCCGGCCAGACCCACTATGTGGTGTGCAATGCCGACGAGGGCGAACCCGGCACCTTCAAGGACCGGGTCCTGCTGTCCTCCTTTGCCGACAGCATGTTTGAGGGCATGACGATTGCAGCGCTGGTGGTGGGCGCACGCCAGGGTCTGGTGTACCTGCGCGGCGAATACCGCTATCTGCTGGAACACTTGCAAGCCGTGCTGCAGCGCCGCCGCGAACAGCATCTGCTGGGCCCCTCCATCCAGGGCCAGGACGGCTTTGACTTTGACATTGAGATCCATGTGGGCGCCGGTGCCTATGTCTGTGGCGAAGAGTCGGCGCTGATCGAATCGCTGGAGGGCAAGCGCGGCACGCCGCGCATTCGTCCGCCCTTCCCGGTGGAGGCCGGTTATCTGGGTCAGCCCACCACCGTCAACAACGTGGAAACCTTTTGCGCCGCCACGCACATCGCCGTAAACAGCGGCGACTGGTGGGCGCGCATAGGCACCCCGCAATCCACCGGCACCAAGATCCATTCGGTGTCGGGCGACTGCGAACGCCCCGGCCTGTATGAATACCCGTTTGGCACGCGCATAGGCCGCATTCTGGAAGACTGCGGCGCCCGCAACACGCAGGCGGTGCAGGTGGGTGGGCCGTCGGGGGTCTGCCTGTCCAACTCCGACTTCGGCCGGCGCATCGGCTTTGAAGATGTGCCCACGGCCGGGGCCTTTATGGTGTTTGACCGAACCCGCGACATGTTTGCGGTTGCCCACAACTTTGCCCAGTTCTTTGCCCACGAGAGCTGCGGCTTTTGCACCCCCTGCCGCGTGGGCACCGAGTTGGTGGTGCGCCGCATGGACAAGCTCAAAAAAGGCTACGGCTCCAGCGAGGACATTCAGGTGCTGTACGAGCTGGACAAGCTGATGCACGGTGCCACGCATTGCGGCCTGGGCGCGGCCGCCTGCAACCCCTTGCGCGACACCATTGCCAAGTTCCGCCCGGCCTATGAACAGCATTTGAACTCACTGCACTTCGCCCCCGGCTTTGACATGGATGCCGAGCTGTCGCAGGCAAGGCTGGCCACAGGACGCGATGACAGCGGCGCCCACCTGGAGACCTTAGCATGAGCAACACCTACCGCATAGACGCCCTGACGCCGGGCACGTTTTCACTGGACGGTCAGGAGGTGGAATTCGGTCATGGCGAATCCATTTTGCAGGCCGCCACGCGTGCCGGGCATTACATTCCGCACCTGTGCTGGCACCCGGACTTTGGCGCTGCGGGCTCGTGCCGCATCTGCACCGTCAAGGTCAACGGCCGCACCGGTGCCAGTTGCACCGTGCAGGCAGCCGCAGGCCAGCTCGTGGAAAGCAACACCGCCGAGCTCAACGCCCAGCGCAAGACCATGCTGCAGATGCTGTTTGTGGAGGGCAACCACTTCTGCCCTTCCTGCGAAAAAAGCGGCCACTGCAGCCTGCAGGCCACCGCCTATGCCATGGGCATGGAGGGGCCGCACTTTGAAGAGTTCTACCCGGACCGGCCGGTGGACGCCACACACCCTGACCTGCTGCTGGACCTGAACCGCTGCATACTCTGCGGTCTGTGCGTGCGCGCCAGCGAGCAGGTGGACCACAAGAGCGTGTTCGCCATTGGCGGCCACGGCATCCACACCCATCTGCTGGTCAACAGCCCCAGCGACAAGCTGGGCGACAGTGCTATTTTGCCCGCAGACCGGGCAGCCGACATCTGCCCCACCGGTGTGATCCTGCACAAGCGGCGCGGCTTTGTCATTCCGATTGGCCAACGGCGGTTTGATGCCAAGCCGATCTCGGAACAGGTGGAAGGGAGCGCACCATGAACGCCGCGCACAATGAAGAAGCGGTGTCGGCCCCCCTGCATGCGCCGCACAAACTGAAGCTGGCCACGGTCTCGCTGGCCGGCTGCTTTGGTTGCCACATGTCGCTGCTAGACATTGACGAGCGCATCCTGCCGCTGCTTGAGCTGGTGGAGTTTGACCGCTCGCCGCTCACCGACATTAAAACCATAGGCCGCTGTGACATTGGTCTGATCGAGGGCGGGCTGTGCAATTCCGAGAACGTCCATGTGCTGCGCGAGTTCCGCGCCCACTGCAAGGTGCTGGTGGCGGTGGGCGCCTGCGCCATCAACGGCGGCCTGCCGGCGCAGCGCAACCAGCGCGATGTCGGCCAGATGCTGCGCGATGTGTACTGCCACCAGACCGGCGGCAGCCCCGGCAACGCCGTGCCCAACGACCCCGAACTGCCACTGCCGCTGAACCAGGTGCACCCGATTCATGAGGTGGTGCATGTGGACTACTTCCTGCCCGGCTGCCCGCCCTCTGGCGACGCCATCTGGAGTTTTCTGAACGACCTGATTGCCGGACGCACGCCGCAGCTCGGCCACGCCCTGATGCATTACGACTAGGAGTCACGAATGACATTCGCACTGGAAACCGCCGCCCATCCCGAAGGCCTGCGCCGTGTCGCCATCGACCCTGTGTCGCGCGTGGAAGGCCACGGCAAGGTGACGCTGCTGCTCGATGAGCACAATGTGGTGCAGCAGGCGCGGCTGCACATCGTCGAGTTCCGGGGTTTTGAAAAATTTATCGAAGGCCGCCCGTATTGGGAGGTACCGGTGATGGTGCAGCGCCTGTGCGGCATCTGCCCGGTGTCGCACCACCTGGCCGCCGCCAAGGCCTTTGACCGGGTGGTAGGCGGCTACCCGGTGAGCGCCAGCGCGGACCGTGTGCGTCGCCTGATGCACTACGGCCAGACGCTGCAGTCGCACGCCCTGCACTTCTTCCATCTGTCCTCGCCCGACCTGCTGTTCGGCTTCGATTCGGCCGTGGCCCAGCGCAATATCGTCGGCGTGGCGCAGGCCCACCCGGAGGTGGCCAAGAAGGGCATTCTGCTGCGCAAGTTCGGCCAGGAAGTCATCCGCATCACGGCCGGCAAGCGGGTGCACGGTACCGGCGCGGTGCCCGGTGGCATCAACAAACTCGTCACCGCCGAGGAGCGCGATTTTCTCAAGCGAGAGCTGCCGCAAATGCTGGCCTGGGCGCAGGACGCTGTGGACATCACCAAGCAGTTGCACGCGCAAAACCCGGCGCTGTACAACGGCTTTGGAACCTTCCGCTCCAACCTGCTGTCGCTGGTGCGCGCCGATGGCGCCATGGATTTGTATGACGGCGTGCTGCGGGTGCGCGATGACCACGGCCGCATCATTGCCGACCAGGTGAGCGACCAGAATTACCTTGATCTGATTGAGGAAGAAGTGCGTTCCTGGAGCTATATGAAGTTCCCGCATCTCAAGAGTCTGGGACGCGAGCTGGGCTGGTACCGCGTAGGCCCACTGGCCCGCGTGCAGAACTGCGACTTTATCCCCAGCCCCCGCGCCGAAGTGGAACGCCAGGCCTTTGTCGCCTGGGGCCAGGGCGATCTGGTGCATGCCTCGCTGGCTTACCACTGGGCCCGCATGATAGAGCTGCTGCATTCCGTGGAGGTGATTGCCGAACTGCTGGAAGACCCGGCCCTGCTGAGCGGCGATCTGGTCACCAGCGGCGTGCGCCAACGNAGCGGTGTCGGCATCATCGAGGCGCCGCGTGGCACGCTGATCCACGACTACGACGTGGGCGATGACGACTTGGTCACGCGCTGCAACCTGATCGTCTCCACCACCCACAACAACCAGGCCATGAACGAGGCGGTGCGCTCNGTGGCGCGCGAGTACCTGAGCGGCCACGAACTCACCGAGGGCCTGCTCAACCACATCGAGGTGGCGATACGCGCCTACGACCCCTGCCTGTCCTGCGCCACCCATGCGCTGGGCCAGATGCCGCTGGATGTCACGCTGGTCGATGCTGCGGGCAATGTGCTGGACCGGGTGCAAAAGGCGTCCGATGGCCAGTTGAACCGACAGATCAGCAGCGCCATCGGTCTGGAGGCATGAGCGCTGCGCCCTTGTTGGTGCTGGGCTGGGGCAACCGGAGCCGGGGTGATGACGCGCTGGGGCCGCTCTGCGTGGAGGCAATGCGCGACGCACTTCCCGCGCATCTGCAAGACCAGGTGGAGTTTCTGGATGACTACCAGTTGCAGATCGAGTTTGCGCTGGATCTGGTGGGCCGCAAGCGCATCCTCTTTATCGATGCCAGCCTGATTTGTGCCGCGCCATTTGAGGTGCGCGAGCCCAAGCCCCGGCGCGATAGCAGCATCAGCAGCCACGCCTTGTCGCCCGAGGCGCTGTTGCAGGTATTTGTGGACCTGCAAGGCCACGCGCCCCCACCTGCTACCGTGCTTGCGATACGCGGCCAGGCGTTTGCATTGGGCGAACCCATGACGGCTGCCGCCCAGGCGCATCTTGCAGCCGCGCTTCGCTGGGCTTCAGATTGGGTACGTCAAGCGCCCTGATCAGAGCCGCCTGGCAGGGACTGGCACGTGGTGCAGTGCACCCACCTCGGCACACCAGCTGCTGATGGTTGGCAGCCAAGACCGCGCCTCAGGCCGCTGCGTCTGGCGCGTCCGGCGACACGCCCAACTCGGCACACAGCTTCTGCACCACCTGGCGCAGCTGAGCCACTTCCAGTTCCAGCCGGTCGATTCGTTCGGCATTGCCACCGGCATGCCCACTGCGCGCAGCTTCCAGTTCGGACAGGTCCACCGGGCCGCACAGCAGATGCGCCCAGCGCTGCTCGCGGTTGCCGGCCAGTCGCGGCAGCTTGACCACCAAGGGGCCGCCCTTTTCCTCCGAACGCTCCAGCAGCTCGTCCAGAAAGCCTTCCACCGAGGAGATGTCGGCAAATTTGTACCAGCGCTCGGTGTTCAGGCGCAGCTCGCCCGCAGTCTGCGGGCCGCGCAGCATCAGCATGCCCAGAATCACGGCGGACTGCTCGAACACATTCATGCCGCGCTGGAAGTTGTGGGTGAACTTGGTGGTGCGCCCACCGGTGGTCTCGTGCACCAGGCCCAGCTCACGCAAATGGGCCACGGCGCCGGCCACCTGGGACTCGTCCAGATCCATCAACGGGTCGCGTGTGGTCTTCTGGTTGCAGCCCAGCATCAGGGAGTTGAGCGACAGCGGGTAGCTGTCGGGCACGGTGCGCGCCTTTTCCATCAGGGTTCCGAGAACGCGGGCTTCGATGGCGGAGAGGATGGGATTGGTGTGGATTGGCGTGGTCATTTGGAAGTACAGGGCGTGTCAGCGGATTCTAGAGNGCGGCGCNGGCGCCCCATTGCGACTACGAGAACTTCAAAACACTGNTGNAAATTTATTNCGCCGAAACTGATCCTGAAACTCAGAAAGTTACCTCTATCCTGAAAGATTCAGCTGACTTGCCGGGGCGCTACGCGCCACCAACCGGCGGCATTGTCTTGGCATATCAAGGCGCGGAGCTTGCTGGCTGTGGCACCTTGTCCGCCACAGCCCATAGCGGCNTGGCAGAGATAAAGCGTGTGTACGTTCCGAACACCTTTCGCCGTCAAGGATTGGCTCGCCAGCTCACGCTGGCTTGTATGGAGTTGGCTAGGCAAACGTGC
>TBL_comb47_HYPODRAFT_10008075_pt1 | contig 10880 bp, 10 predicted proteins | sample TroBogypolimnion_40_FD_10682 | JGI IMG/M metagenome (IMG submission 10682) | reverse complement strand
TTCCATTATCTGATGATAAATACACCCCGTTTTTATAAGTGCCTGCAAAAATGTTGCTATCGTTTATAGCTAATTTGGTTATAATTGTGTTTGCAGGCAATCCATTATTCATTACAGTCCAACTCCCCCCATTATTTGAAGAAATAAAAACACCACCATCTGTCCCAGCAAAAAAGTTGTTACCACTTATGGCTAATGTTCTAACATGAATATTTGTTAAGCCATTATTCAACGCACTCCAACTATTTCCATTATCTGAAGATACATATATGCCACCACTCCATGAACATGCAAATATAATGCTGTCGCTACTAATTAAAGATATTACTTGTCCATGATTAAGACTTGTTTGCACCCATTGTGCATTTGCAATATTTGTTGTAAAGATTGTAATTAAGAGGATATAAAACTTTTTCATAATAAGAATATTTTTAAAATAGAGTACAAAGGTACAACAAAAATTGAGTAATATCGAGATTCGTTAGCATTTTAACACAATTATTATCATTAAAAATCTAATAAACTTATCAGCTAAAGCTAAATAGTTGATTATTTATGCAGTATAGAACTAATGAGAATTCCATCGTTTTTAATTTTCAGAATTATGGGCAAAGCAACGTTCGGAAGTCCATTTCTGATAGAGAGGTTGGATAAAGTAACGTTCGGAAATCCATTTCTCTGAGAGAAATGGGCAAAGTAACGTTCGGAAGTCCATTTCTCTGAGAGAAATGAGTAAAGCAACATTCAGGAGTCAATTTCTCTGAGAGAAATGAGTAAAGCAACGTTCGGAAGTCCATTTCTCTGAGAGAAATGAGCAAAGCAACGTTATGAAGTCCTTCTCCCTTAGAGAAAAGGGCTAAGTAACATTCGGAAGTCCATTTCTCTGAGAGAAACGGGCAAAGTAACATTCGGAAGTCCATTTCTCTGAGAGAAACGAGTAAAGTAACATTCGGAAGTTCATTTCTCTGAGAGAAATGGATAAAGTAACGTTCGGAAGCCCATTTCTCTGAGAGAAATGGATAAAGTAACTTTTTAGTGTGCTAGATTTTAGCGATATAGAATTTCAGAGGCTTTTTTAATAAATTATTATGAAAATATAACCTAATGAGTTTCGATTAAAATCTATATTAAATGGAAAATTATAGGAATTTATAGAAGCATTTATGTATTATTTATTAGTATCTTTGCATTAAATTAAAACATAATGAAAAAACAAATAATCGCTTTAGTCATCTTCTTTTCAATCATACAACTTACAAAAGCCCAGAGATTACCCGGAAGCACTTATCCTTTTTCGAGCGCCCCCGACACTATGTACATTATCACGGATAATGTAACAAATACTCAAAGGCTGACAATTGTAAGTCTTCAGGGGTTGTTAGCCAGACATAAACCAAAGGTAATCCGCAATACAGGTATATGGGTTGATTATTTAAGGACTAACGGCTATATTACATTAGATTCTATTTATTTTAACAACTTTACAGGACTGATTTCTCATTTTAAAGATAGCATTAGCGGTTATATTCTATGTGATGCTGCAAGTACTTCGGCAAATGTGGCAATAAGCATGGCAGCTGTGCTTAATGGTATTGTGGTAACCACTGCCGACACTACAACCTTAGCTCCATTAGGTTTAAATTTATTGTTAGATGCTAGAGGTAAAGATGAAAATTGGGTACTTGCAAATTATGGGAATCAACTTAGTACAAAGATTGTTACTGTTCAAAATATCGACAGGCTTTCCTCGCTAAGTGATTATTCTATTTTTGCCGGAGCCCTTCAATTCTGGGTTACTGATGTCTCTAATAGTTTAATGAATACAGCCTTTAACAGGATGAAGATGGATGCTACCGTAATGGGTTTCGGCCCCGACGAATATAATACGGTATATAAATTATCACAATATTCATTAGCGATGAATGCCTCTGACTGGTGTCAAAATCTATCTGTTCTTACCAATGTTCCTGTTAATAGTTTTGCGCAGAAGACTCCACTGCAACCCTATCAATCTATTAATAATAAACATACTGTTTGTTTTGTTTTCACTGATGGTGATAATATTCAATGGTTGGATGGGGATGCAGCATCAAGCACCCGATGGATTAGTAATGCTAATACTTCTCAGATTAATCTTGGCTGGACAATGTCGCCTGCTCTAAGCGAATTAGCTCCTCTGGTATTAAAATACTTTTATGATAAAGCCCCTAACACTTTAACAGGAAGAAGTTATTTTGTAGCAGGTCCTTCAGGTCGTGGCTATAATTTCCCCGGAGTGTTTCCAGAAATAGATTCCGAAACTGTTGTTTTGAATAACTATATGATAAAATCAGATCTTCATATTGTAAATATATTAGATGTAGATAATAGCACGCTTAGCATCTCTAAGTTTTTAGATAAGAGTAATATTGATGCTTTGTTTTATTATAAATATTCAAACTATTCAGGTTTAAATGGGCAGATAAGTTGGTATAACAACAAGCCTTCAATAGGGGGAAGGTATAATCTGTGGGATGGCATCCATTCTACTACACAAGTTGCTCAACTGGTAAATAATCTACCTACTAATATTAATTCTTCGGCAGGCTATAGCTTAATCCCAGTTCATGCATGGAGCATGACAGTAGATTCAGTAATAGCCTGTATAAACAAACTCGATACAAGTAAAGTAAGAGTTGTGTGTCCTGATGAGTTTGTGTGGCTGATAAAACAAAATATAGGAAGTGCAGGGATAAACAATCCTATTCAATTTAATAATGGATTGGTTTATCCAAACCCTGCTTCTTCGCAGATTACAATTGTAAACAACGGCAACAAAGCCATTAAAACCATAGTGATTACAAATATGATTGGTGCAATAGTTTATAAAAGTGAAAACTCTTTTGCAGGAAACAAAACTATTGACATTAGTAATCTTAAAAAAGGAATATACCTTATCTCAATAGATGACCAAAACCCCAAGAAGTTTATTGTTGATTAGACTTTTGTTTTGAGTGATTAATTTATTGGACAAAAAAATAGCCATCAACATTAATATTGATGGCTATTTTTTTAATAGGAATTAAAGATTTATAATGTGATATTATAAGTTATTCCATTCATTGTAGCAGTTGCAAGAGCATCACAATTACCATTTCCAAAATCAATAGTAATTGTTGGTTTATTTGATCTTACTATTTCTACAGTACCGCTTTCAAGAAAATGACACATCATTTCTTTCTTCAAAGGAGTAATAATAGTTTTAGTATAAGCTGTTCCGTTTAATCTGGTTCCACTTGAAGTTCCTGTGATTAAATAAGTGTCATCCCAAATACTCATAGTGCTATAACCGGCTATCCATTCAGTAACTATATTAGTTGTCCATGAAATAGTACCTGCACTATTAGCCAGAATAATTGAGGCATTTACATTATAAGAAATAGTATAATTTCCGGCAGTATTCTTTCCATTATTTGTTCTTACTCTAGTTCCTGTAACTTGATTATCGTTTACAAAATAGTTGTTAAATACTGTTGTATGAACAGAACCTGAATCTCTGTAATGTCCATTAAAAGAAATTACTATTGAACCTCTTCTAAATTTGCCATCTAAGCAATAACAATTAGTTGATCCGAAATCAATAGTTAATACATGAGGTACAACAGTTGTGTCGAGTGTTAAATTAGCACAACCACCGATTATAGCCCCACCAGATTTTTTCAATCCTGTTTTAGTTGAATATGCTTCATCTGAAATTTGATTTACATTATCAAATGTTTGTTGTGCTAAAGCATCATCTTTAGCGGCTGTAACATCATTGTCAATAGTATCTTTTTTGCAACCCGAAAAGATAAGACTAACGAATGCGAATACTAACATAAAGTTAAAAATCTTTGTTTTCATTGTATTTGATATTAATTATTTTTATTATTAGACGTATAAAAATCAAAAAGGTTTAATTAAGATCTATTATTTTTCTATAACTTCAAGTTTAAAACCGGTACCATGAATATTTGTTATTGATATTCTAGGATCATCTTTTAAATATTTCCTTAGTTTTGTTATAAAAACATCCATACTTCTCCCGATAAAATAGTCATCATCACCCCAAATAGCTTTTAAAGCAGTTTCTCTTTTTAAGATTACATTTCTGCTTTCGCATAATAGTCTCAAAAGATCTGCTTCTTTGCGAGTAAGATTATGTGCAATTTTATTTAAAGTTAAAGACATATTTGAATAATCAAACTCAAACTTACCTATATGATAGACTTCTTGTTTTTCATGTATAAATAATCTGTCTTTCACCATACATCTTTTAAGAATTGCATCAATACGCAAACTTAATTCTTCAGTACTAAATGGTTTTGTGATGTAATCATCGCATCCGGCTTTAAATCCTCTTATGCGATCCTCACTCAAAGATTTTGCAGTTAAGAAAACTATAGGAATAAATTCATTAATGATTCTAATATCTTCAGCTAATGAAAACCCATCTTTTTTGGGAAGCATAACATCTAACACACATAAATCAAAATGAGTTGATTTAAATGTATTCAGTCCATGAATCCCATCTCTGCACAGTACTGTTTCATAAGTAAGCATTTCAAGATAATCAACCAATACAAGACTTAGATTGGGATCATCTTCTACAAGCAATATTTTCGCTTTATATTTCTGCATTTTCTGTATTTGTATTTAAATTATGGTTAAACGGAAAAAAGATCTCAAATGTTGTTCCCTTTTTTATTTCACTCTTTAGTTTTATATTTCCACCATGAGCATCAATCATTGTTTTTACATAAAACAAGCCTAATCCAAAGCCTTTTGCATTATGTATATTTCCTGTTGGAACTCTATAAAGTTTCTTAAAAATATGTTTCTGATTTTCCAGATTAATCCCTATACCTTTATCTTCTATTGTAAAAATAACTCCATTACTGAAACTCCTTGTAGAAATAGTTATCAAGGGATAATTGTATGAATACTTAACTGCATTGTCAAGTAGATTTATAATCACATGATAAATATGCATAGGGTCAGCAAAAATATGATGTGGTTCTGCTTTCAGATTTGTTGTTAAATTACCGTTTCGTTGACTTACTATTAATTTAAAAGCACCAACTGCATCATATATTATTGTGTGTAAATCTATCTCTTTTTTATTTAAAGTAAAATCACCTTTATCTAAAACCGATATCTGAAGAACTTGTTCCACTTGATTCTTTAAACGAGCATTTTCTTCATAAATAATATTAGCATACTTCATTAGTTTCTCCTTCGATTCAAGTACAGATGGTTTCGAAAGCATCTCACTAGCTAATGATATAGTTGCTATTGGCGTTTTAAACTCATGCGTCATGTTATTAACAAAATCTGTTTTCATTTCTGATAATTTCTTTTGTCTAAGCAGCGTAAGTATAGTATATACAAAACTAACAACTACTATTATTAAGAATAGAGATGAAACGATTAACAAAAATATCATTCTATTAACAATATAAGCATTCTGATTAATAAAATAGACTCCTAATAATTTTGAATGTGTCCTATGTCTGTTCGAAAAAGGATAAGTATGATAAGTATTTAATAATTCTTTTATATAATTTGAATTTGAGCAGGTAATTAATTTGTGATTTTGAGTATCGATAATACCATATACATAATCTTCATTTACTTTCATCATTGAGCAAATAGAATAGTGCATCAAAGAGTCGAGTAAGACAGTATCAAGAGATGATAGTTGCCAGGTACTATTACAATTGTTTATAATAGTATTACCACAAGGATTAGTTTCACAACATTTCTTATCCTTTATTATAAGAGTATCCTTTTTCCTAATTTCATTATTGCAAATAGGAGATTTATAAACAGAGTCTCTATTATTGGTGAGTTCATCTATAATTTCTTTAAGTTGAGACTGAACTCTTTTATCAAATATTTCTTTCCTTAGCCCCAAAGCATAGTTTACCCATAAAAGCTGAGTTGATATAATACCTATTAAAGAAATGCTAGATATGATAATAATTATGTAAGTAAAACGTTTTCTCATTAAATTCTATTAAAATACTCTTGATTATAATATGCCATAAATAATAGGTCAAAATTAGAATAATATTTTATACTTTCGGTAACCTTAACATGAATTTAACAAAATTAACATTCAAATAACATCGCAGTTCAAATATTATGTCTAATTTTGCAGCGTAATTAAAAACAATTTATAAATTTAATAAATCAAAACGACGATGAGAAAATTAATTATTGGACTATCACTTGTAACTTTTGTATTATTTGTATATACAAGTCACGCAACAGTAGTAAAACAAGACAAACAAAAAACTCAAGTAACTGCTGAAAAGAAAGCTGATACTAAAACTGCAAAAACTACAACTACTGGTGACAAAAAATGTGCTGACAAAAAAGATTGCAAAAAAGACGGAAAATGTTGCAAAGATAAAGGCACAAAAGCATGTTGCAAAAAAGACGGAAAAAAATGCGACAAGGATATGAAAAAAGAATCTGAACCAAAAAAATAAAAATGAAAAATACGTGTAACTCTCATAAGGAGTACATGTACGTTTCATAATTAATTTAGTTTTGGGGAAAAGCTTCTGAGAAATCGGAAGCTTTTTTTATTTTTGTACTTTTAATATTTGATTTTATGGAAACAGTAAGAACAGAATATCTTGGAAATTTAAGAACAGAAGCTTTACATGTTCAATCAGGGAATGAATTATTAACGGATGCTCCTGTTGACAACAACGGGAAAGGTGAGTATTTTTCTCCAACTGATTTAATAGCTACAGCTTTCGGCAGTTGTATGCTTACAGTTATTGGTATAGTTGCACAAAGAAGCAGCTTTAGTATTGATGGAACTAAGTTGAAAATAACTAAAGTAATGGCAACTGAGCCTCGTAGAATAGGAGAAATAATAGTTGAATTTAATTTCCCTCCTAATAATTATTCAGCTAAAGAAAAAGAAATTATCAAACATACCGCCTTAACTTGTCCTGTTGCTAAAAGCTTACATCCAGACCTAAAGCAAACTTTAATCTTTAATTTCTAATTTAAAGACTATCTTTGCAAATATTTTAATAATGTTTACATGGATTTTGAAATAGAGGAAGGTGTCATTGGCAGGATGGAGATTGTTGTAAGCAAAGAGCTTACAGCTGCTAAATATGGTTCAGGATTGATTGAAGTATTTGCAACTCCTGCAATGATTAGTATAATGGAAAGCACTGCTCATACTAGTGTACAGAAGTATTTACCGGAAGGGTTTATAACTTTAGGTATTGAAGTTAATATAAAACATCTTAAAGCTACTCCGGTTGGAATGAAAGTTACATGTGAATCAAAACTTATTAATGTTGATGGACGAAAACTAACTTTTGAAGTGAATGCATCTGATGAAAAGGGTTTGATAGGAACCGGTTTGCATGTTAGATTTATTGTAGAGACAAAAAAATTCATGGACAAATTATAATTACATTTCATATTGAAAAATAAAAACGAAAGTAAATTCCCATTAGTTGTTAAAACTCTTTTAGGCTTAGAAGACATTTTAGCTCAGGAATTAAAAGAAATTGGAGCAACAGATATTGAAACCGGCAAAAGAGTTGTGTATTGCACCGGTTCGCAGGAGATAATGTATAAAGCTAATTATTGGTGTCGAACAGCATTGCATGTTCTTAAACCTATTGCCAGCTTTGATATTGTCACCGAAGATGATCTTTACAATAAGATTAATAAGATAAAATGGGAAGATTTGTTGAGTACAAGAGGCACACTTTCTGTTGATGCAGTTGTTTCCAATTCTATTTTCACACATTCACATTATGTTTCATTAAGGACTAAGGATGCTATTGTTGATAGATTTAGGGATATGTTTGATATGCGTCCTAATGTTGAGATCGAAAATCCTGATCTTCGTATTAATGTTCATTTAAGTAAAAATAAATGTGATATTTCCTTAGATAGTTCCGGTTATTCACTTCATAAAAGAGGTTATCGTGTGCAAACAGGTGTAGCGCCTTTGAGCGAAGTGCTTGCTGCCGGCATCATTCTTTTGAGTGGTTGGGACAAACAATCCAATTTTATTGATCCTATGTGCGGTTCGGGCACTATTGTTACCGAGGCTGCCTTGATTGCTCTAAACATTCCACCGGGTTATTATCGTAAATCTTTCGGTTTTGAAAAATGGAAAGATTTTGATAGCGAATTATGGGATAAAATTAAGACGGATGCTTTCGATCTGCAAGCAGATTTTGAATGTGAGATTTGGGGTTCTGACATTTCAGAAACAGCTATTGAGGTAGCTATCGAAAATGCAACTAAAGCTAAACTTCATAAAGATATTTCTTTTTATGTAGAATCTATGCAAACCCAGCTACCTCCCGAAGGTGGTGGTGTTATGGTTATTAATCCTCCTTACGGTGAAAGGATTAAGCCTGATGATATCGTTCAACTTTACAAAGAAATTGGTGACGCTTTAAAACAGAATTATAAAGGATATAGTGCCTGGATTATTAGTTCCGACTTAAACGCATTAAAACATATCGGGCTTAAGCCAACTAAAAAGATTGCTATAAATAATGGTCCTTTGGAGTGTAAGCTACATAAGTTTGAAATATTTGAAGGTAGCCGTTATAAAAAACCAAAAGAAGAAAGTGCTTCAGAAGAAGATTAATTATATAGTACCCACTTCATAATATACTACTTGAAAAATAAAGATCCTCTAACAAACTAATGATAGAGGGTCTTTATTTTTTTAGTAGATGCTTTAATTTAACTCAAACTTAAAACTCATTTTAATCTCTTCTTTTTTAGGAAAGGCATTGTTGGTATTAAACATTCCCAGATTGGTGCTTTTCATTAGTTGTTTATAATAATCCATATAATTAGTTGCTTCACCATTTACAGTATTAATACTAATAACTTTCCCTAATGAATTATTTGTAGTTTTTGCCAATAAAGTAGCTTGATATAATGCTTTTGAATATATGTTTTTGTAAGATGTTTCTATGTATTTTGAAATAGGTTCGTAAGCAACTTCACTTATCTTTCCACTTATTCCTTTTGCAGATTTTAAAGTATTATACAGCTTTTTCAATTCTGTTTCATCTTTTAATACCACTAAAATATCAGGTTTAGATTCAGTAGTTGAAATAGTATATTCTTGTTCGTCAGAAAAAGTATACTTTATTTTTTCTTTATCCAGCAAAGCTGTAATATCCGAAATGGATGGTAAATCTTCCTTTTCAGATGTTTTATCAGGAACTTTCATTCCCATAAATTCATAACTTTGCCCAATACTTATTTTGTAAGTAATCTGAATAGCTTTTAATTCAATAGTATCAGAAGCTATCACTTCAACAAATCTCTTTTCCTGTGAGTAGACGATCACTGAAAAGAATAGTAGTCCAATGATTAAAAATGATTTTAATTCTATTTTCATGTTTTTTTTTATTTAATGAAAAACTTATGTTTTATTAACCAACATTCAGAACAACTTTAACGATGGTCCCCATGCCTTGTTTACTATTAATGCTAAAACTACCATCAAATAATCTTAAAATTCTTTTAGCAATAGTAATCCCTAATCCAATGCCTTCCTGATTGTAAACATCTTTGTTAAACTGCATAAAAGCACCTATATTTGATATTTGAGCATCACTCATTCCAATACCTTCGTCAATGATTGAGATTACCATCTTATGTTTTTCAACACCCGAAATAACTTTTACTAAAGTATTTTTAGGTGAGAAATTAAATGCATTCTCCAATAGTTCTTTTAAAAGTTCTTTGTAAAAATGTTCAGGAATTCTTAGATCACATTCTTCGAGCATAAGCATCAAATCATCAGTTCTGCCTGCACTTTTAGCAATGTCTTTGCATATTCCTTCGGTAATTTTCTTTGAATTATTAATCTTTTGATTTAATAAATCTTTCATATCATCCTGCTGTACCGATAATGCTTCGAGACGATAATATAGCATCGTTTTTAAAACAATTTTATTGAGTTTCATTCCAGCATTATAAATCAACGAAACAAATTCAACCAACTCGGCTTTCTCCATCTGATTATATTCAGTAATAACCATCCCTGAAAAACCTATGATTGCTTTTAAAGGTTCGTTAATTTCTTTAGCAATAGGAAGTCCTAAATTCTCGGTAAGCTCATTTAGTTTCTCTTCGCTTTTCTTTTTGAACTCCTTAATACGATGGATTCTGGTATTAACAGCATCCAAAATCTCATCAATAGTAAAAGGCTTCGAAATATAATCATCAGCACCAAGCTGCATCCCTTTTCGCAAATCTTCACGCGTATCTTTAGCAGTCAAAAAGATAAACGGAATGGTTGAAGTCAAAACATTTTTTCGTAAATGTATCAAAACATCATAACCATCCATATCCGGCATCATAATATCGCATAAAATAAGGTCGGGTTGCACCTTTTTTGATTGTTCAATACCAATAATTCCATTCTCTGCTTGATGCATTTCGAATCCCTCGTTATCTAGGATCTCAACAATGTTTTCTCTTACTTGTTGATTATCTTCTATTACTAAGATTTTTAGAGCCATGTTTTTTTTATTAAAAAGTTTTTTAATTTTTTTCAAAATTAAGTATTAAATTTGAGAATTATTTATTTGTTTAAAAATATATTTTATGTCGTTAAAAGTTTTAATCACAGAAGATGATAATATCTCTGCCAAATATCTAAAAGACACATTAATACAATTGGGGTATGATGTGGTTGCAATTGCAAAAACTGCTGAAGAATCTTTGGAGCTTGCTCAACAAATTAGTCCGGACTTTGTAATGATGGATATAAATCTTCCCGGAAAAATCGACGGAATCGAAGCTACTAAGCGTATTAGGACACTTTTGAACATTCC
>TBL_comb47_HYPODRAFT_10008074_pt1 | contig 10880 bp, 3 predicted proteins | sample TroBogypolimnion_40_FD_10682 | JGI IMG/M metagenome (IMG submission 10682) | reverse complement strand
GTCGGTCCACTCGGTCCTGTTGGGCCACTCGGTCCTGTTGGTCCACTTGGACCTGTAGGTCCGGTATCACCAGTATCACCACTTTTGCCACTCGGTCCACTCGGTCCACTAGGTCCACTGGGTCCACTTGGTCCTGTTGGGCCACTCGGTCCACTTGGTCCTGTTGGGCCACTTGGTCCACTTGGTCCTGTAGGTCCTGTAGGTCCGCTGGGTCCACTGGGTCCAGTCGGTCCTGTCGGTCCGCTTATGCCTGTTGGTCCTGTAGGTCCAGTATCGCCAGTATCGCCAGTTGGTCCACTGGGTCCTGTTGGTCCACTTGGACCGGTTGGTCCACTCGGTCCCGTATCTCCAGTATCACCGCTGGGTCCTGTCGGTCCACTCGGTCCTGTCGGTCCACTTGGTCCAGTATCGCCTGTATCTCCAGTAGGTCCAGTCGGTCCACTGGGTCCGCTAGGTCCAGTCGGTCCACTTTTGCCTGTTGGTCCACTCGGTCCACTTGGTCCGCTCGGTCCACTTGGTCCAGTCGGTCCTGTTGGTCCACTCGGTCCTGTTGGTCCACTCGGTCCACTGGGTCCTGTTGGTCCACTTGGTCCTGTCGGTCCACTCGGTCCTGTAGGTCCACTCGGTCCTGTAGGTCCACTCGGTCCACTCGGTCCAGTAGGTCCTGTCGGTCCACTCGGTCCTGTAGGTCCTGTATGCCCACTTGGACCACTCGGTCCCGTAGGTCCTGTTTCACCAGTAGGTCCAGTAGGTCCAGTAGGTCCTGATGGTCCTGAATCACCCGTATCACCAGTTGAACCAGTTGAACCAGTCGGTCCAGTCGGTCCCGTATGACCAGTGTCACCTGTATCTCCAGTTTCACCTGTTGAACCAGTTGGACCTGTTCTACCAGTAGGTCCGGTTGGACCTGTTGCACCCGTATCACCCGTATCACCTGTCGGTCCAGTTTGACCGGTGGGTCCACTTGGACCAGTTGGTCCAGTTGGACCGGTATATCCAGTTTCTCCAGTTATACCTGTTATACCCGTAGGTCCTGTAGGTCCTGTATCACCTGTATCGCCGGTTATACCTGTTATACCCGTAGGTCCTGTAGGTCCTGTATATCCAGTAGCACCACTGTATCCTGTCGGTCCTGTATCACCTGTATCTCCAGTTACTCCTGTCGGTCCAGTTGGTCCTGTTGCACCTGTCGAACCTGTAGTTCCTGTAGTTCCTGTATCACCGGTATCACCTGTACTACCCGTATAACCAGTCGGTCCAGTAATTCCTGTGGGTCCGGTCACACCTATTTGTCCTGTTGCTCCTGTAGCTCCCGTATATCCTGTTGGTCCGGTAGTTCCTGTTGCACCTGTTGCACCAGTTTGGCCCGTCTGGCCCGTATTTCCCGTTCCTCCTGTATTACCCGTATTACCAGTGGGTCCAGTCCGTCCGGTACTACCGGTTGAACCGGTCCTACCAGTGGGTCCTGTTCGCCCAGTATTTCCCGTGGGTCCAGTATCTCCCGTTTGTCCTGTTTCGCCAGTGTTTCCTGTAGGTCCAGTGGCGCCAGTATCTCCATAGTCTCCGGTATCTCCTGTATAACCGGTTTGTCCTGTTGCACCCGTATATCCTGTATATCCAGTCGGTCCAATTTGTCCAGTTGCGCCCGTATATCCGGTATATCCAGTAGGTCCAGTGTCGCCGGGAGTTCCGGTAGGACCCATTATACCTGTATAACCAGTTGCACCAGTGGCACCCGTATCTCCAGTCTCACCATCAGCTCCAGCAATACCCATTGCGCCAGTTTGTCCTGTTGCGCCGGTTCGTCCAGTATATCCAGTTTTTCCTGTATTACCCGTTGGACCAGTTTTTCCTGTATTACCCGTTGCACCAGTTGGACCATATTGACCATCATCACCTACGGGACCAGTGTCACCAGTATCACCAGTGTAACCTCGTTTTCCAGTGTATCCCGTTTGTCCGGTTTGTCCGGTCGCTCCCGTTTTTCCTGTGGGACCCGTATAACCTGTTGCACCTGTTTGACCGACCTGTCCTACATCACCCTTTGTTCCTGTAGGTCCTGTATCTCCAGTATCACCAGTATAACCTATACGTCCAGTATGTCCAGTTGCTCCTGTATCACCAGTTTCACCTGTATCACCAGTTTGGCCAGTGTGTCCAGTTGCACCAGTATTACCAGTAGGTCCAGTATATCCTGTCTTTCCGGTGGCGCCTATTTGCCCTGTTATTCCTGTATAGCCGGTTTCTCCAGTTTGTCCAGTTGCACCTGTTTTACCTGTTGCACCTGTTGCACCTGTTCTTCCTGTGAATCCGGATGGTCCGGTGGAACCCGTATCACCTGTTTCACCTCGGTCACCTTTATCACCGGTTGAACCTGTATAACCGGTATCACCTGTATCACCTGTATCACCTGTATCACCACCATCGCCAGTTGCACCTGTTGCACCAGTTTGTCCGGTTGGACCACGTGCACCTGTTTGACCAGTAGCTCCCGTTGCGCCAGTCGGACCAGTAGGTCCTGTTCTTCCAGTTTGACCAGTAGCTCCACTGGGTCCAGTATTACCTGTATTTCCTGTGGGACCCGTCGGACCGGTTCTTCCTGTAAAACCAGTTTGACCTGTTGCACCAGATTGACCAGTATATCCTGTATAACCTGTATTTCCTGTAGGTCCAGTATCACCAGTGTCACCAGTTTGACCAGTTTGACCTGTAAAGCCTGTTTGTCCTGTCGCACCGGTGCCTCCCATTTCTCCGGTTATTCCTGTCGAACCTTGTTTACCTTGTTGTCCGGTTGCGCCCGTTGCACCTAATAATCCTTGAATACCCGGAATACCTGTTATTCCAGTGTCGCCTGTGTCGCCAGTGTCGCCAGTATCTCCCGTTGCTCCAGTTTGTCCCATTGCTCCAGTTTGTCCGGTAAAGCCAGTTTGTCCAGTAGCACCTGTATAACCTTGTGGTCCTGTTAGACCAGTTTCGCCCGTATCACCCCGTTCTCCAGTAGGTCCTGTCGATCCTGTCGATCCTGTAACACCAGTTTCACCTGCTTCACCAGTATCACCTGTTGCTCCAGTAGGTCCAGGATTACCGGTTGGTCCTGTTACACCAGTATCACCTGCTTCACCTGTTTGTCCTGTTGCACCAGTTTGACCAGTAGGTCCAGTAGGGCCTGTGTCACCTGTTGAACCAGTTGAACCTGTAACACCTGTTTTACCCGTGGTTCCTCTCACACCTGCAGCTCCAGTAGAACCGGTATGTCCCATAGTTCCAGTATCTCCAGTATCACCAGTTTCTCCTGTATCACCAGTATCGCCTGTATGTCCAGTTGCACCCGTACCTCCGGTTACACCAGTATCACCTGTATCTCCAGTTTGGCCAGTATATCCTGTATATCCAGTTTGTCCTGTTGCTCCAGTTTGCCCGGTTTCTCCTGTTTGTCCTGTTTGACCTGTTGGTCCAGTTGAACCCGTCGACCCTGTTTTACCAGTTGAGCCGGTTTGACCTGTGGGTCCTGTCGGTCCAGTTCGTCCGGTCGGTCCTGTTCTACCAGTTCTTCCTGTTGGTCCCGTATAACCAGTATATCCAGTCGGTCCGGTAGGTCCAGTGTGTCCGGTAAACCCATCTTGACCAGTAGCACCTGTTTCACCTGTATCACCGGCATCTCCTTTAATACCTTTTTGTCCAGTTGCACCTGTCGGTCCGGTCGTACCCATGGTTCCTTGTAGACCCACTTGTCCAGTTTGTCCAGTGCTTCCAATTTGTCCATATGCACCTGTTTGTCCCGTTGGACCCACATGTCCAATAGCTCCTGTATCACCGGTATCACCGGTATCACCCTTGTCACCCGTTTGGCCGGTATGTCCTGTGTCGCCGGTATCACCTTTTTCACCAGTGTGTCCTGTTGCACCAGTATCACCGGTATGTCCGGTATCACCTGTTACGCCGGTATCACCGGTATCACCCTGTAATCCAGTATAACCAACAGCGCCCATTTGTCCGGTTGCACCTGTTTGTCCAGTTTGACCGGTTTGTCCAGCCATACCTTGTTGACCAGTTGGACCTTGTTTACCAACTTGTCCAGTTGCACCTGTTAAACCTGTCGGTCCACGTGGTCCGGCTATACCTGTGTCACCGGTATCACCAGTATCTCCCATATCACCGGTTTGTCCAGTAGCACCCGTGTCTCCTGTATCACCTGTGTCTCCCGTATATCCTGTAGCACCAGTTTGTCCGGTAGCGCCGGTAGGTCCTGTTGCACCGGTTGCACCGGTCGGTCCAGTAGGACCGGTAGGTCCAACAATACCTGTATCACCAGTGTCTCCGGTAGCACCAGTTTGTCCAGTTGCACCTGTTTGTCCAGTCATACCCGTATAACCAACAGGACCGGTGTATCCTAAAGGTCCAGTGGGTCCTGTATCACCTATATCACCCATAGGTCCTGTATCACCGGTATCACCCGTAATACCACTCGGTCCAGTAGGACCTGTCGGACCCATTTGTCCAGTCGCGCCGGTATAACCAGTATCACCCGTCTCACCAGTTTCACCAGTATACCCACGAATACCAGTAAATCCTCGGGGTCCTATATCGCCTGTATCGCCGGTAGCACCGATAGTACCTACTAATCCTGCTTTACCTCTGGCACCCGTCGGTCCAATTTTGCCTTGTTGACCTTGAGGACCCTGTTCTCCGGTTGGACCTGTGACGCCCGTGTAACCTGTCTCTCCGGTATCACCGGTATCACCAGTTTGTCCAGTTGCACCGGTATAACCTGTATGTCCTGTTGCACCTGTATCACCAGTTTGTCCAGTTGGTCCGGTTTGCCCTGTCGGTCCGGTTTGCCCAGTCGGCCCTGTTTCTCCTGTTGAACCTGTAACACCTGTATATCCAGTATTTCCTGTTGGGCCAGTGCGACCGGTGGGTCCAGTTGAACCAGTAGGTCCCGTGCGTCCTGTAGGTCCAGTGCGTCCTGTAGGTCCAGTGCGTCCTGTAGGTCCGGTAAGTCCTATATATCCCGTAGCACCGGTGTCGCCTGTATCGCCGGTATTACCGCTTGCTCCGGTAGTTCCTGTTACACCTGTTTTACCTGTATTACCTGTATCACCTGTATCACCTGTTGAACCAGTTGAGCCTGTCGGTCCAGTTTTACCAGTATAACCGGTATCACCAGTATCACCTGTATCACCGGTTTTTCCTGTTATTCCTGTCGGTCCAGTTTGACCAGTTTGTCCCGTATGTCCAGTCTCTCCTGTTTGTCCTGTTTGTCCAATTTGACCAGTTTGTCCAGTTTGACCTGTTGCACCTGTTTGGCCGGTTAATCCTGTGTCACCAGTTTGTCCTGTAGCACCTGTAAATCCTGTAGGTCCGGTTTGGCCTGTAGCACCAGTTTCTCCGGTAATGTCTCCCGGTGGTCCAGTTTGTCCGGTCTGTCCTGTCGCACCGGTGTAACTTTCACCACGTGGACCGGTTGGTCCTGTAATTCCTGTAATACCTGTTTGTCCAGTGGGTCCAGTATTTCCAGTCGGTCCAGTCGGTCCTATTTGACCAGTTTGGCCCATTGCTCCTTTTGCACCAGTAATTCCGGTTGTTCCTGTAGGTCCTTTGGAACCGGTACTACCGGTATATCCGATAGTTCCAGGGGGGCCTATTGAACCAGCTGGACCGGTGTTACCTGTATAACCTATCGGTCCAGCAACTCCTGTAGGTCCTAAAGTTGTTGTTCCTGATGACATTGATGTATAATATATATAAATTGTCTATATATTATACATAATTACTTTACATTTTTTCTTTATACAATACTACAAATTGGAACATAGACACAAATTCGAATTTTTGAGAGATAAATATTTTTGTTGAACTTGTTCTTGTTGTTTATGGGTGAATGGACGTATAGGTTTGACGGTTGCATATTGGCTAGCATAAGTAGAAGGGTAAATCGGTCGATTCGGACGTGTGTTGGTATTTTTACATGTAATAAATGTCGGACAATTTGTCACTGTTTTTTCCATACCTAATATAATTGTTTTATTGGGTGGCTGCAATTGATTATAGTTCAATTTCGTATTCTTAATGCTGTTTTCTAAAGCGTATTCTTTATAAGAAATATAATCATCAGGTTCCAATACGACTGATAATTTATTGATTTTTAATTCTTGAGATGTTTTTTTATATTTTATGTAATCACTTTGGGACATTCTTATACAATGTTTCCATATAATAAATTATATGGATGTTTGTTGATATAATTGTTCACATACAAAGGAAAATGACCAATTCGACCCATTTAAATCGACAGTATCACCTCGGTCAGTAATTAATTTAATAGTCATTCTATGAATATTTACCGGACCAAAATACAAACGTTGTTGGTTTTGCAACGTTCCACCGAATTCAATATAAAATGACCCCACTGCTAGTCCGGAAACTTTCATAGGGATGAGTCCAAAAATATCCTGTATAAAAGGTCCGTTGGAATAAGTTTTGACTTGATTTTGTGCTGCTAATAATACCTGATTTGCCGCATATATTTGGTTCTGTGTTAAATTATTTCCATTATTTCCCACAGCAGAGCCAGATATTAATGAATTACCACACGGGTCACATTGTATTGCGTTTCTCGAAGTATATGATGGTAAAGTAATTTGATTTTCATGAGGTGTTAATGTTACTAGTCCGTCGTTTAAATGACTTTGGGTATAATCATCGAGAACAATTAAAAAATAATTATATAGGTTGGTTGTAATGGTCGTGTCTCCCACAATAACAGCAGTGACCGTTCCTGAACTATAATATTTCGACAAATCGTATTCGGTAGATATTCTGAACCCCAATATCCAACCAAGTGTGGAATCCCACGTGGCATTTTGTGTGCTCGAAATACCGAAATTACATTTTACAAAACTAAAAGGGTCATAAAAGACCAAACGATAATCGTTGGCAGTATACAATTTATTGATATTCAATCGAATACTGACATATTGACTTCCATTAATTATTTGGGTAAAAATACTTGAACCATTGGTCAACGGATTTGCTGTAAATGCATTATTAATAATATTATACAATTCTTGTCGTGTATAAGCATAATTATTTAATGCGATTGCTGCAGGAATCTTGATAGTTATGATATTATCAGATGTTGTTATTCCATTAGTTAAAGGTTGTAAAGTAAAATTGGTAGCTGTGTTAATGGTGTAAGTGTATCCCGAAAGCGTTTTGCTTCCTGAAATGTCAGAATAACTTGTTCCTTGAACATATGCATATGATAAATCGTAGGACAATTGAGGTATATTTAAATTTTTAAACCAACTATTACTTGAAAGGTCATTAAAACTATTACTAGAAATATCCATTGAACCATTATAAGATGGATCATAAAATACGGCTTTGTAATTTTTTTGTGTCAATACTTTATCAATATTAACAGTCAATGTAGAATTAATATAAGTTCTATCGGCTGAATCGAATTCAATGAAAAGATTTGTATTTTTAAGCGGATGACTTTCCGGCAAATCTTGAAAAGCTTGAATTATAGAATTTATATTGTTATATAAACTATTAACACTAGTTGCTGGAAACGGGCTATAACTATTTGTTATAGTATAGATTGCTGTGACATCCCATCTATCTGCGTTTGCGTTTGCTTGCTTCGAATTTGGATAAATAGATAATAATAAGGCATCTTGTTCACAAGGATAACCACTACCTTGAGCTTCTACTCTTCCTTTAAAAACATTTTGTTTTGATAAATCTATTTTCATTCCTAATACATTATCGACTCCAGATACGTCTGTTCCTATACCCAATAAATTCCATAACACAGTATCTTTCAAATCGATATAATATGCATCCGTTTTAAAATGTTTGTTCATATCAAATTTTAGTGATATTTTGTTGTTTGTACTCACATTATCGCTTATAATTGAATTTGTAATATTGAAAACGCCATTCGGATTCGAATTATTTTTTGAACTTGAATTATTATTTGTTATAGTTATTGCGTTATTTATTGTTGTTAAATATTCGTCAAGACTATATCCACCGACAGCAGTAGAGTTGGAAATATCGATGATAAAATCGTTCCATGACGGATCATCATGTATTGTACTTTTTTCATTATATTTATAACCAGTATTATAATATACAGATGTATATCCTGATGCCGTGCATATCAAACCAATGTATGGAGAGGAATTTATTATATAATTTGTTTGTAGTGAAGTAGATTCCGCCGTGACGTTATTAATTTCACAGATAACATTTTGGTCAGAGAAGTTAAGCTTATCAGCTGCTACTTTTGACGGTAGCTTTCCTGTCACAGACGCATTGATAAATCCAAAACAACTTGTATTAGTAATGTCAGTCCATATATAATTTTTTGATGGATCAGACTCATATGGGAATACAATTGCGGTTTTTAATCCCAATATATTTGCGGTTGGCACCGTTTTTTTATTCCATTTTACGTGAAATTCATAATAAGAATTTAAATAATTTTCTGCATTAGTGTCAGTAATTGATGTTCGAGTAATAAAAGTATTTGAACTATCCAAATATTGGTTGTTTGATAATTGTTTATTAACATTATTGAAAATACTGGTTCGTGTTAAACCTGAACCAGAAATATCTAATGTAATGGCTTGTGAAAAAACAACATTACTTGGGTCATATGCACCCGGACCTTGATACTGGCAAATAGCAAAATAATTGTTAGATAAATCAATTGTATAATTTCCTGATATTGTTTCAGTTTGAATGTTGCTTGTGGGGCCAATATTGCGTGTTGAATATATAGCATTTGGTCTGTATGTAGTGGTATTGAAACCCAAATAGCTTGATAATGTGCTAACTGAATTTAAACTATATCTCAATTGTTGTCCTGAAATAATATAACTTGGGTCTATTGTAATTGGATAATTGTTCAATGATGGGTCGGTTGGAAATACCAGTTGATAGTCGCTTTCATCGTATAAATTTTGTAGGTTGATATTCAAAGTGGATAAACCTGTATTTGAATTATACTCGATGTTGGTATTCCCAAAACTAATGTCTGTATATTCTGTCTTTAATGATGTTAAACCATTATTTATCGAAGATACTAAATCGTTAGGTCCATAGTTTCCCGAAGAAATATTTATTTTATAGTCGAAATCGCCATTAGCAATACCCGGCGAATTACCTTTTAAATAGAAAAAATTCCCTCCAAAATTATTATTTATTGTATACCAAGTATATGGGATTTGTATGGAATATAAACTGAGTGATACAACATCTTTGAGAGGTTCCGATAAATTAAAAGTAAAATTGGTTGAAAGAGAACTTTTGTTATCTCGGTATTGACTATCAATACTAATAATACGTTTGACTGTTTGTTTTAAAAGTGGATTCAAATAATCTTTAGAATATTCTAATTGATTCGTTTTAATATTGGTTGAACTGCCTTTTGGTGCTGAAAGAGGGTCAACTGGAACCTGAGGAATCTGAGGAACATCAGGAACATCAGGAACTTGAGGAACTTGAGAATTCGGTCCACCTTCCATACCTTCTATTATTTCCTTTTCTTCTTCCTTTTTCTCCGCTGTCGCTACGGAAAAATACTCCAATAAATTTTCTTCATTACCTCCATCAAAAAAACGGTCATATATTTGTTTAAAAAATGTAACCAATTTTTCCCCAGAATTATTGTCCATATTTGTGTATCGATTAATCATTTGAATTATTTTTGCTTCTAAAACGCGGTCACTCGGATTTACCAAGTCGAGTAAATCATATAAATCAGTATCTGAATAATTATTTACATTATATTCGTCTTCCCTACGATTGTTCATGATGGTATAATGGTATAATGGTATATATTATGTAGTGTGGTAAGTTTATGTAGATATTTTGTGGAAAATATTGTTGGAACGATTTTTGAACATGTTCGAAACAAATTTCACTAAATCCACGACTTCTAAACAACGGAACAGCATTATCATAGGAAACGTCTTTAATCCCTGTCCTCGTTTCATATGGCTATTTCCTGTAAAACATAAAATATCAAACGCTTGCATTATTTTTTCTTCGGATTCCGTCATCTCCGTTCTGTCAATGCGATATTTACTCGTATAAACATAGCGATTGTAATTACCGTTTCTATATACACGAAATTTGTTACAAATTGGGTGGTTTTTTACCATACCGATTCCCATGATGGTGTTGGTGTCGTTGTTCATCTCTAAAACAAACATGACCACGTCCGGAGGAATGAAATTCGCGGTGGTTTCAGGAGAGCAATAAACACATTTGATATTGTTGATTTGTCGATATGCAATATTTTCTTGCCAAGTTGCATTGTTAAACCGTGTTGTTACAATAAACGTATGCATGTTTTTTATATATTCTTTGAATCGGTGACGATCGATTTTGTTTTTTTCGTTTTTTGTTTGAACATCATCATATGTTTCGGTCATGTTAGGATGTTTTACTCGGAGTAAAAAGAATATTTTATATTCAATTTTATACATTTCCGTTCTTATAACATTCACAAATATTCACTTTCATTGGCTTAATTTTCACCAGTTTACACCTTAATGCAAACAAATATTTATGTTGTTATTTTACCGACCAAGAACGCTGTCGGTTAACAAAGGATGTTCATACGTGTTTGATTAGCTCCTTCATTAATATGTTTTTTGCTGCGTTTACATCTCTACCTACTTTCCTTTTACAATTTGAACAATGATACACTTTCGATGCACCAGGTTCATTCATTGTTCCACAAAAACTACATGTTTTTGTCGTGTAATGTTCTTTGGTGCAAATTACTATTTTTCCCTGTTCACTCGCTTTAAATAGTAATCTTTCTTTGAATTTGTAAAATTTCAAATTGTTGGTATCCC
>TBL_comb47_HYPODRAFT_10008073_pt1 | contig 10882 bp, 14 predicted proteins | sample TroBogypolimnion_40_FD_10682 | JGI IMG/M metagenome (IMG submission 10682) | reverse complement strand
TGATATCATCGTCAACAGTGTTGGAGCTCTTAAGTTCTTTGAGTTGTTTTACAGCCTTAGAGAATGCATCTGCTGAAAATTCCTTTCCATTACAATCCAGCATCTCAGAGATCTTCTTCATTGCTTTATTCATCAGATCATCAAAGGACACCGTCCTTGCAGATCTTTTGGCCTCCCACCCGCCATCTTTCTTCCAAGCCACAATGGTGGTTTCAGAGATCCCCACGCGCTTAGCGATCTCTTTCTGATCAACCTTCTGCATGTACAGCAGATAGGAATATTCGTACTTCTCAGGCTGTCTGGACTTGATCTTGCCGCCCATCGTTTTTGCGCAAAAATGCATTATTGAAACCTGATTTAAAAGGAAGTTTTGAAGTGTTGTACAGATGTTTAGAACGCTTGGACACTTTGTTGGAACGGAAAAATAGCAAACGTATGTTTGCCCCCGATTCATTTACAACCGATGGCGAAAACATTTGTATTCAACGACGAGACAGTAAAGAACAACCACGGCTTCATCCTTCTTAATGCGGGCGGAAAGCTTGACCGGTTTATTCAAAATCCGGTTATGCTGTACAATCATGACTCCAATATCTTAGCCGGTAAATGGGAGAATCTCCGCACTGACGGCACCAAACTGGTCGCCGATCCCATCTTTGATGATGGTGATGAAGTTGCAAAAGGAATTCAGGGCAAAGTTGATCGCGGATTTCTGAATGGCGCATCTATGGGCATTCAGATTCAATCTGCCGAGCTTCGTTCCATTCCAGGAATGGACCTTGTACCCGTTGTTACCGAATGGGAACTCCTTGAGGGTTCCGTTGTTCCTGTTCCATCAAACGCCATGTGTTTAAAGCTTTATTCTCCTTCAGGTAAACTATTACTGACTGATGACGAGATTAAGCTTTCCATAGATTCTATTATCACAAATAAACACGAAACCAAAATGGAAAAAGTAATTCTGACAGCCGAAGCTGCAACAGCTCTCGGTATTGCCAAGGATCCGGAAGCAACCGCGTTGGATGCTGCCATCCTTGCTCTTGCAAAGAAGGCAACAGCGGCAGAGAGTGCTCTGTCGGCATTTCACAAGGAGCGTGCAAACGCCCTGGTAGATCTTGCCATTGCTGAAGGGCGTATGACCGCTGACAAAAAAGAAAGCTTCGTTACCCTGGCAACAAATGATTTCAAACAGGCCAGCGACCTGATCAGTTCAATGCCTGTAAAGACAACGCTGGTCACCAAAATTAAACTCTCTGGTGGATCAGAGGAGCAAGGAAGGCAGGATTGGGATTATATGCGTTGGGCAAAGGAAGATCCCCACGGTCTTGCACTCCTGAAGGCAGAGAAACCTACTGAGTTCGATGCTCTGAAAGTAGCTTACAAACCGAAACATTAATCCATAATCACAGAAAAATGAAAAAGTATTTGAAACTCGGCAACCTTATGTTCAACATGATCGTTGCCCTTATGATTTCGGCAGTCTTCGGAGCACCCGTACTCTTCGCTGCAGGTATCTCACTGGTATCGGGAACGGTCCTCTCTTTCGCGCCACATGTCAATGGTATTCTCATGTCCGGGTTACAGAAGGAGATCTGGACGGACATTTTGATGGAGAAATTCTATCCTGACTCCTCATTCCTTACTGAAGCCAGGGATATGTCCGCATTGGTTGAATACAACAAAATCAATCTCGCAGAGGTAGGTGCTTCTCCCGACGTTCTTATCGATAACACTTCATATCCAATTGCTGTTACGTCCCGTACTGATATTCCCAAGGAACTCGCACTGAGAACTCTTGATACGACGAGTACGGTGGTGCGCAATGTTGAAGCAATGGAGTTGGCATACGATAAGATGTCCTCCGTAGTCTACGGCCATAAAATGGAACTCCAGCGTATCGCGGCTAAACTGGCAGCGTGGAACTATTCACCTGCAGCTGATAGTCAGTATACACCAGTTCTTGCAGCTACGGGAGCCATTAACTCGGGTAAGCGCAGGTTAACGTTTACGGATGTCATGAATCTCATGGTAAGTTTCAATGGACTTGACATACCAATGGATGGCAGGATTCTGGTACTTAACCCTCAACATGAAAGCGATCTTATTTTACAAGATCTGGCAATGTATAAAACAGCTATTGTCAATGGCATGCTATTCGGATTCAAATTGTACCGGACCTCTGTCACACCGATATTCAATGGATCCCTGGGGACCAAGGTAGCTTATGGGGCGGTTGCAGCTGCGACTGATACGATTGCATCAATTGCCTTCCATAAAGATGAAGTAATGAAAGCAACCGGATCTATTGAGATGTTCGCCAAATATGCCGATCCCGATAACAAGGGAGATGTAATCAACTTCCAGATGCGGTTCTGCGCACTTTCACTGCGCACCAAAGCAATTGCAGCACTCTATTCACCATTAGAATAACCAAAACCCGAGGTAGCCAAGAGCCCGGCGCTTTATATTCAGCCGGGCTTTTTTGAAACAAAGATGACTGACTTTGAAATCTGGATATATCGCGGTGCTATTGTAATACTCTTAGCAATCCTATGGTACCTGGCAAAAGGAGTTCTGGCGGAATTGAAAAAGATCAACAGTACACTGAGTCGACACAGTGAAAATAACATCCGGATTGAGGATCGCCTGAAAGTGAATGAAGACTACGTCTTAGATCTGAAAAAAAGAATGAGAGAGGCAGAAAGGAAACAGGACAGTTGTCAATATTGTAAAGAAGCATAATGAAACCACAGGAATTCACCGAAAAATATTATCCTGAAGCTTTGCAAACGCAGAAGTATACCGGTATCTCGGCCATCGCGATACTGGCCCAGGCTGCACTGGAGAGTGGCTGGGGTGAGCATGCTCCGGGCAATGCATTCTTTGGCGTGAAGGATACTGACGGGATTAATGGCAATGAGCAGCTCATTACCACAACTGAATACTCACGCCGGTTTGATCTGAAGTTCCCGGAGATACTATCCGTAACTCCAGTCACAATTGGAGGAATTCCATACTTCAAATATATAGTCAAGGATTACTTCCGCAAATACGATACACCTGAGCAGTGTTTTGCGGACCATGCGCAATTCTTTATCAAAAACCCACGGTATCACGCTGCAATGATGGTGTGTGCTGATCCTTACCGGTTCATTGATGAGATTGCAAAGGCCGGTTATGCCACGGCTCCCGGCTATGCATTAATGCTGACCAAGATTGCCAAAATGATTGAAGCTAACATTTAAAACCATACTCATGAGCGCATTTTTGAAATTGAACTCTTATGATCTCCTTAAAGGATTGATCATGGCTTTCCTGGGTGCCGCACTTGGCGCACTCTATCAACTTCTTACTACTACCGGAATTCTTCCAACAACAGGAGCCGGCTGGTGGCAGATGATCCTTCTTCCGGGATGTGTTGCTTTTATCGCTTATCTGACAAAGAACATTTTCTCCGGAAATGCTGCACAAACTAAAAGTGTTTTTGGAAGCATAAACTGGATGGACTTTTTCAAAGGATTGTTTACGGCTACACTTGGGGCTATCACGGGAGGTATTTATCAGATGATCAGTACCGGCAGTTTTTGCGGTGACTGGCAGTGTTGGTGGACCAAGATCCTGCTTCCGGGTGCAATTGTATTCGTCGGATACCTGATCAAAAACTTCTTCTCTAATTCAACAGGTGACACTTTTATTCCTGAGAATAAGTGAGTAACAAAGTAAACATATTGCTGGTTCTTATCATCGGAGCATTGCTCGCTGCATGTGGTTACCTTGCCTTACAATACAACAAGGCAAACAAGCTGTGTGCCCAGAAGCAAACCCAGTTAACGGCTGCTTTGAAGGTTCCAAAAGACACGATTATTCAATATGACACAACTGTCATTATCAAACGCGAGAAGGTTCCTGGTATATCCAAAACCGATACCTTCTGGAAAGAAGGAAAACCGGTAATCTCCAAGATGTATGAGGATACGCTCAAGACAAATGATTTTGACCTGTATTACCAGATCAGCACCACCGGAGACTTGTGCGCGGTAAAATTCCCTTATTACAATCTCCATTCAAAGATCGTGATGCAATACAGGATCATTGATACCTGCATTTTGAAACCACCGGTCTATTTGGCCAGGAATCACTTTATGGTCCTATTTTCCCTGGCTGCTAATAACCTGCATTCATTTCCTATTGTTCATGCAGGGATATCGTATTCAATCAAAGATCGCTTTGCAATAATGCCGGGTATTCTTTTTAATCCTATTGATCAAAAACCCTATGGTGAATTAACCATTGGAGTTTTTTTACATTAAAAATCATTTTAAAACCAGAATCAATAAAATGGCAAAGAAAGTTAAAGCACCTGAAAATATTGATTTTAAGAAAAGGGCTAAGGCTGTTTTCGAAAATCATAACGTGGAGCAGGTTCACTTCACGTCTGACGGAACCGGGTTCCTTCAGGAACAACATGCCAGGATCCATGCCGGAAACCTTGGTGATGAAATAGTCACAACGATTAAAAAGGAGGAGGTCTGATATGCTCCCACGCGTCAAGATAATATTTGATAACGGTGCACTGCAATCAGTGATTCCGAGCCCGGATACCGTCCTGGGACATCTGTTTAATGGTGTAGCTGTAGCGCAGAAGTTTTCCCTGGCAACAGCCTATGTCATCAAGTCGTTTGATGATCTTCTCAATAACCTTGGCATCACTGCGGTTAATAACCCGGCTATCGTTAAGTATTTCACCGACTTCTATGCAACAGCACCTGAGGGAACAGAAGCGTGGTTAATGGCTTTCGCCGATACGGTAAGCATGGCCGACATGTGCGATAATACGCTCAATAACGGTAAATCCCTGTTGATTGCAGCCAACGGCAGGCTCAGGGGCCTGATTGTCTCAAGGACTCCAGGTACGGGATATGTTCCAACAGTCACTCATGCGCTTGATGATGATGTATACGCAGCCCAGGTGAAGGCTCAGCAACTTGCAGAATACGCAGCCGACACCCTGATGGCTCCCATCTTCGTCATGCTGGAAGGAAGAAAATTCACAGGAGTTGCAACTGATCTTACCGACCAGACTGCCAACCAGTACAACAGAGTTGGTATCTTCATCGGCGACACGGTGATTGCCAGCGGCAATGCATGCATGGGTCTTTTGGCTGGTCGCATCTCATCCATCCCCGTCCAGCGTAACATCGGAAGAGTAAAAGATGGAGCGATCCAGTCCCTGGTTGCTTTCATTAATGATAAAACCGTTGAGAAGGCAGATCCGGGATCAATCCACGACAAAGGATTCATCACCCTTCGGACATTCGTCGGCAGGAATGGATACTTCTTTACGGATGATGTACTTTGTACAAAGGTATCGGACGACTACCGGAGCCTGACAGCTCGACGGACTATTGATAAAGCATTCAGGATTGCTTATGACACCCTTTTGGATGTTCTGCTGGATGAGATCCCAATTAACGAGGATGGAACTATGCAGCATACTATGGTGAAAAGCTGGGAAGGAATGGTTGAGAATGCTATATCCCTTCAGATGACTGCCAACAAAGAACTGAGTGCCGACGTGACCAATCCTGCTGATCGTGGAGTTCAATGCTTTATTGACTCGGCACAGAATGTCGTAAGTACTTCCAAGGTCAATATCCGGGTAAGGGTAAAACCGTTCGGTTATGGAAGGTACATTGATATCTATCTCGGATTCACAGCAGTTACAGTATAAATCTTAAAACATAAACAATGAAAAAGCTGATCATCTTATCAATTTCCATCATGTTATTGGCATTTACTCCTGTTGTCAATGCACAACGAGTTGTGATGGCCAATTATGCCGATACCCTAAGTGGTGCATCTATCAAGTATTACCCGGCAGTTATACAACCAGATCTGTTTTATGGAACTCTGTCATGTTATTACGATCATCTGACTGGAAGCACGGACAGCGCATATATTAGTCTGCAGGGATCCGGGGACGGAGTAAATTGGATGCCACTTTCCACAACTACATATTCAACCTCTGTCACCACTGGTGATCTTCCCCAAACCGACTTTAAAACATTTCGGGTATACACAACAGATGCGGCTATGATATGGAACATATCCACACCATTCACACTGCCCTACTATCGTTTTAAGGTACAGCATTATGCTACCGGCACGATGACTTTCAAAGGGTCAATCTATAAAAAAATCAGTAAATACTAATTCTATGGACAGCAGGCAATATGAATTCGCAGACATCACACTTGCAATTGGTGGCCGCGATATAACCGGAATCAGGGGAATCAAGTACGCTGAAAAAATAGAGCGTGAAGCTCTACATGCCAAGGGACGTTACCCACATTCGATACAATCGGGTAATGTGAGTTATGAAGGTGAGGTCACATGCCTGCAAAGCGAGTTGGAAACGCTGATCGCTGAAGGTAAAGGATCTATTTTGAACATACAGGCCGATGCTGTTATTTCATACGGTAACCCATCCAATGGAGATACCCTGATAACTGACAAACTGGTAGGTATCGTTTTCACAGAGAGTGCAAAGGAAATGAAACAAGGGGACAAGAACATGGAAGTAAAGATCCCTTTCATTGCCTTGCGCCTTATTCACCAGGTTGCTTAATCTATTCTTATGAGTAAAACAAAATTAATCGGAGAAGTCGACCAGGTTCAGATTGATGCCTGGAAGAAGAAGTACGGCCAGGTTTATGCCGTCAAAAGCGAGAGTCATATCTCATATCTCAGGCAACCGGATCGTAAAATCCTTGGATTTGCATCTGTTGCTGGCAAAAGTGATCCTGTGAAGTTCAATGAAACATTGATCAATAATTGCTTCATTGGCGGATCGGACATCATCAAGACGGATGATGAACACTTCTTTGGAGCAAGTGCAGTGATTGCACAGATCATCAAGAGTAAGGAGAGCGAACTGGTAAACTTATAGAGGCTGTCGAGGTTAACCCGGCAGATTCCATCAGGATCTTAAATGCCATGCTGATAAAATACATGCACATCCAAGATCCCGACAGCCTTGATGATCAATTATGGGCAATGCGTATTCGTGAACTGGAGTATCTAAGGAATAGAGAAGCTGGGAAGGATTAAGAAAATCGGATGTAAAGAACCAAAATAACAAACAGTAGTCCGGCCACCAGTGAGTAGACATCGTTCTTAAACTTAGAACCTGTAAATGCATCATAAAAGACATTCGATGCCATACCTAATCCTGAGGCAAAAACGAAGACGAAGATACAACCGATGAGCAATGCCATAGAATATACTCTAAAATTCAATTCCAACGGACAGGCGGTTATAGATAACATAACCGCCTCTTCTACAAAATTACAAAAGAATTTATCAACTTCACAAAAAGTCTGTGACAAATTTGGTGCATCATTTTTAAAGTTGGATGCTATCAAGAATGCCATCACGGGTGTAGGGGTCGGATTTGCATCCCTAATGAAACCCGGTATGGACCTGAATAGTTCTATGGCTGACCTCTCCGCGATTACCGGAGTTACTGGAAGTAAACTCAAGGAGATTCAGGAGTTTGCTGAGAAAACAGGAAAGACTTTTGGCAGCAGCGCATCTGAGGGCGTGGAGAGTTATAAACTCATTCTCTCTCAGCTTGGGCCGGAACTTGCTCAGACACCTGAAGCCCTGGCATCAATGGGCAACTCCATCGCAACGCTGAGCAAAACGATGGCGGGAGACACAACCGCCGCAACTGAGGTTCTGACAACGGCCATGAACCAGTTTCAAATCTCTATTAAAGATCCGACAGCTGCAGCGCAAAAGATGGCGGAAATGATGAATATCATGACCGCGGCCGCAAGGGAAGGATCTGCGGAGCTTCCTGCCATTAAAGCTGCTTTGGAACAAAGTGGTATGGCCGCTAAGATGGCAAACATATCCTTTTCGGAAACCAATGCTGCAATTCAGGTCCTTGATAAGGCCGGGAAGAAATCTGCTGAAGGTGGAGTGGCATTGCGTAATACCATTGCGATTCTTTCTGAAGGCAGGTTCATGCATAGGGAAGCCAGGAATGCATTAACAGAAGCTCATATTGATGTCGAAAAGCTGGGAGATTCTTCATTGACCCTGGCACAACGACTAAACATGCTCAAGCCCGTTCTTGGGGATACCGCGCTTATCTCGAAGATGTTCGGACGGGAGAACATGAATGCTGCTATTGCGCTGATTTCCGGGGCCGATGAGATCACACGGTACAACGGGCTGATACAAGGAACCAATTCTGCATACGAGATGGCCGGTATCGTGATGGAGAGCCAGGCAGAGAAGATGAAACGAATGCAAGCCAGGGTTGAAGAGTTAAAGCTCGGAATGTTTAACCTGGTGGGAGCATCTTATCCCTATGTGGATCTTATGGTGCAGAGCATTGCAGTTGTTTCACAGATGGTTCCTGCATTCATGGCCGCCAGTAGAGTGATATCATTCCTTACCAATGCTGAGAAACTAAAAGCTATGTGGGACGGAATAATGGCTGTTACAACAGGCGTATGGACGGCAGCACAATGGCTTTTAAATGCCGCATTTTATGCCTCGCCAATAGGCTGGATCGTGTTAGGCATTGGAGCTTTAGTTGCCATCATTACTGTTGCCTGGAATAAGTTTGCCGGTTTTCGTGCAGTGATTCTTACAGTATGGGATACCATAAAAGGTTTTGGCACAATCATCAAGGATTATGTTATTGATCGTATCAAGAGTCTTCTGAGTGGGATTGGACACATTGGACAGGCCATCTATAAATTGTTTACATTTCACTTCAGCGACGCCTGGAGTGAGGCAAAACAAGGAATCGTAGATCTGAGCGGATATGATGCCATAAAGAACGTAATCACAAATAGCAAAAAGGTTGTTGGAAACATTGCTGGTGACTACAATCTCAATCTTGCTCATGAGCGAGCTAAGAATGTTACTCCGGGGTCTGCTGTTTCACCTCCAGCTTATGCACCTGGCGTGAGTGCACCCGGTATGAAACCAGTTGAGTTTACGGCTCCCTGGTCAGACAGCAGTGCTTATATATCCAATCCGGCTATACCTGGAGCAAACAGTTCTCACAGCAATGCATCTGGTAACAAATCTGCTAAGAATACATCCGAATCCATCGCCACCGGGGGAGCTAAAACGACTAACATCACAGTCAATTTGAAGGACCTGGTTGGCAACTTGAACATCTCATCAGCTACAGGATCATTCAAAGAAACATCCAAGGAAGTACGGGATCTCGTACTTCAGGAAATGGCAAGAGTATTATCAATGGTGCAGGGAATTGCAGGATGATAGGCAATAGCAAGATAGGAAAGGTTGTAATCAACCTCAGCGACCGTGGATTTACCGATGTAGATAATATATCTGATCCGTCTACCCAGCGCAGTGGACCGGCCAACGCCAATGGCATACCCTATGTGATGCCATTAAGAATAAAAACATCAAAGGATAGTGATTTCTGGCTACTTCCTATTGAGCCTTTGGTAAGTGTGAGCGGTGGCAATGTAGTTGCACGACGCAATGTTGCAAAGTCAACTGGTCGTGGAACCATCAAAGAAAGATGGACACAGGATGATTATGAAGTGACAGTTGAAGGAGTCTTTATTAATACCGGTGATGAGAATACCTATCCGGATGATGATGTTCAGAGACTTCGAAGGATCTGTGAGGCAAAAGAGGTAATCGAAGTTGAATGCGATCTTTTGAAGATGTTCAACATAACCAGGATGGTGATTGAGAAATTTGATTTTCCATTTACTAAAGGAGACAATGTTCAGAAATATACCTTTTCAGGTCCATCAGATGATATTTCAGAACTGTTAATTGATGAGAATGCAGTACAGCATTGACTGGCATATTGTATTTGAGGGAACCAAAAAGTTCCGGTTAGCATTCCTTGAGTCTGTTGAGATAAAGGAATCTGTTGAGGTGTTATCTGATAATGCCATCATAAAACTACCTGCGTCTAATCTTAATCAAACACTAAATGTTGAGAGTAAGATCAAGGTAGGTGACAAAGTAACCATAGAGTTAGGATATGACGGAAACCTGCAGCAGGAGTTCCAGGGATTCATCCAGGCCATCAATACCGATGATGGATCTATCACAATAACCTGTGAGGACTCTATATGGCTGTTGAGAAAATCCATAAAGGATAAGCAATTTATAACGTGCACAAGCAAGGATGTCGCTCAATACGTCGTCGACCAGGTCAATCTTCAGCTCGAAGATAAAATCACTCTGGTTTGTGATTGTGAGATCAGTTATGACAAGTTTGTCATATCCAAGGCCAACGGACATGATGTTCTCAATAAACTTCAGGAAGAGACCAAGGGGAACATCTATATGAAAGGAAATGAGCTTCACTTCCATCATGCCTACCTTGAGAACTTCGGAAAATCAAACTTTGACTTTGCCGTAAATATTGAAAAGAGTGAGTTGAAATATCGCCATGTGGATGAACGTCAGTTTGAAGTAGAGGTGGAAGGATATGGTGATAATGGTGAGCGAGTTGTTGTTACCGTAGGAACTACCGGGGGCGAGAAGAGAAGCATCAAGATCCCTGGCATGATGAGCAAGGATGCATTGAAAAAGCGCGGGGAAGAAGAATTGAAATACCTGGTTTTCGACGGGTTCGAAGGAAACTTTACTGCCTGGCTCATTCCAATATGCCATGCCGGATATTCAGTTAAGATCACTGACAAGGATTACCCGGAAAAGACAGGTACGTATTATGTGGTTGCTGTAACAACCACTGCATCAGAATCGGGCATCGTACGCAAAATCGAAATCGGTAGGAAATTATCATAATGGACCAAACTGCAAAAGTCGTTGAATTGTTGAAAAGCCACCGCAAGCCGCAGGG
>TBL_comb47_HYPODRAFT_10008072_pt1 | contig 10883 bp, 10 predicted proteins | sample TroBogypolimnion_40_FD_10682 | JGI IMG/M metagenome (IMG submission 10682) | reverse complement strand
GGCCGCCAACAAACCGGTTCCTGTAATTACTGCAATCCCTGAAAATAATACCATTGATGGCCCATTTCTCCGTAAAACAGCGTACCTGAAACAGCATGTTTTCAGTAAATACCGCTCCGAGACTGAAATGGCACGCTACATCAAGCGGCTGGAGAAGAAAGATATTTCACTGGTTCATTCGATGATCTCTCTGGGATCGTGTACCATGAAACTGAATGCCGCGACTGAGATGCTGCCCCTGAGCTGGATTGAATTTAATGGAATTCATCCTTTTGTTCCAAAAAACCAGGCGATGGGTTACCATGAGCTTATGGAGGAATTACGCCGTGACCTGGCAGAAATCACCGGGTTTGCCGACATCTCGCTGCAGCCCAATTCGGGAGCAGCAGGCGAATATGCCGGGCTACTCGTGATCAGGGAATATCATAAAAGCAGGGGAGAGGGACACCGTAATGTCGCTTTGATCCCATCCTCTGCCCATGGAACAAATCCGGCAAGTGCTGTAATGGCCGGTATGAGAGTGGTGGTCGTCCCTTGTGACGAACGCGGAAATATCGATGTAAATGAATTAAAGGTCAAAGCAGAAGAATTTAAGGATAATCTTTCATGCTTCATGGTGACCTACCCTTCCACACATGGGGTATTTGAATCATCGATTACCGAAATGTGCAGCATTGTTCATCAGTTTGGTGGTCAGGTTTATATGGATGGTGCCAATATGAATGCCCAGGTTGGGTTGACCAATCCGAGCCGGATTGGCGCCGATGTATGCCACCTGAATCTCCATAAAACCTTTGCCATTCCCCATGGAGGCGGTGGCCCAGGAGTTGGACCAATCTGTGTGGCAAACCACCTGGTTGAATTTTTGCCGGCCCATTCAGTAATGAACAACGGTCATGTTGGAATTCATGCTGTTTCGGGTGCACCCTGGGGAAGTGCCTCTGTCCTGACCATTACCTACGGGTATATCAAGATGCTCGGTGCTGACGGTCTCACCGATGCAACCAAAATTGCCATATTAAATGCCAATTATATCGCAGCCCGGCTGAAAGACAATTATGGCATCCTGTATACGGGTGAGAATGGCCGGGTCGGTCATGAGATGATTTTGGAATGCCGGCATCTTAAAGCTGCTTCCGGTATTTCGGAAACTGATATTTCAAAACGACTGATGGATTATGGGTTTCATGCCCCTACACTCTCATTCCCGGTTCACGGGACCCTGATGGTTGAGCCAACTGAAAGTGAATCGAAGGAAGAACTTGACCGGTTTGTGGATACAATGAACGCGATTTTTGAGGAGATCAAAGAGGTTGAAACAGGGGTTGCGGACAAGAGTGATAATGTTTTGATGAATGCCCCGCATACGGCTGAAATGCTTACTGCCAACGAATGGACTCATTCTTATTCCCGCGAAAAGGCTGCTTTCCCGCTCGAGTGGCTTCGGGAGAATAAGTTTTGGGTTCCTGTTGGCCGCGTCGATAATGCCTGGGGTGACCGCAACCTGTTCTGTACCTGTGAACCACTGGAAAATTACAAATGATTCCTTTTCATAAGAATTTTACACCGTAACACGAAAAGATGGAGTCAAATTGGCGTTGGTTGCTTTTTACCTCATTATCCTGTTTTTCTATATACTGGACAGTCAATCTAATACTATGGTTTCCCTGGAGTATAAGCACACTTCTGGGGATGACACTAATGCTGACAGTCGCTCCCGTCATTTGGGCCTTTGGAATCATCCAATGTCTGAAAAAATATAGGGGACAAAACATCATTTATGGTGCTATTTTAACCTCTCTGATTTACATTTCTCTTGCTGCTGTTACGGACTATATTTTTTTCGGCCTGATCCGAAATGCCATGAAAGATCTTTATCATCCTACCACTTTGTACGGTTATCTATTTTTAATTTCACTGCCTTTCCTCCTGGTTCTTATATTTCCAAAATTACTCAGAAAGAAAGAAGATATTGAACGACAGGATTTTATGAGATATAGTATTATGGGGATTCTGAGTCTTTTGATGATTGTTCTGATCATTAAGCTTAATATCACCGTTCAATAAAAGTCAGCCCTGACAGGATCCAAAGCCTTGTCAGGGCTAAAAACGCAACTAATTATGGTGCTATTCCCAAATGCCAAAATTAACCTGGGGCTGAATATCCTTCGAAAAAGGGTTGATGGCTATCATGAACTTGAGACTGTCTTCTATCCTATAGGATTGAAGGATGGTCTCGAATTTATTGAGAATAAGCAAAATAAGATCAATTTTTCAAGTTCGGGTATTCCGCTGAATATTGATTCGGAAGAAAATATTGTGGTGAAGGGTTATCGTTTACTGGCTGAAGATTATTCTCTTCCCGGATTGGATATCCATTTGCATAAAGTGATCCCCTTTGGTGCCGGCCTGGGTGGAGGCTCTTCGGATGCCGCTTTTTTACTGAAAGGTCTTAACGAAAACTTCGGGCTGGGCTTAACAATGGATCAGCTGAAGCAATATGCTCTTCAACTTGGGGCTGACTGTTCCTTTTTCATCGGTGACAAACCTGCATTTGCCACAGGAATAGGGGAGAAGCTTCATGAAATTGATTTGTCTTTATCCGGATATTTTCTGGTTCTTGTAAAGCCTCCGGTTGGTGTTGGCACCAAGGCTGCGTATGCCGGAATCAAGCCCGGAACTCCCAAACGTTCCCTGACTGATATCATCCATTCATCGCCTCGGAAATGGCAGGAAGATCTTGTAAACGATTTTGAAGCGTCTGTATTCCCGCTGTTCCCCCAAATTGGTGAAATTAAATCAAAACTGCTCAGCCACGGTGCGGTTTATGCCGCCATGTCAGGCAGCGGATCGTCTGTTTTTGGATTGTATACAGATGAACCTAAGCTGGAACTGGCCGATTTCCCTCCAGATTATTTTGTCTGGAAAGAGTTGATTTAAGAAGAATAATTTAAAGTGGAAATTGTAAAGTGCAAAATGGATAATTAGCTAACAGATTGATTAATAAATTATAGTATATTAAGTTGGCATTTTGCATCTTTCATTTTACATTTTACCTTTTACCTTCTTTTTTTTATTAGTGGTTCACTTTCAGTGATGAAATCTTAATAAATAATCACCTCATCCGCAAACAAAAATCCGCGCTGCCCATTTTTTGCAAATACCCTGACAAATCTCCCCTTTTCTCCCGCCAGATCAAATTTAAACTCTTTAAAAGTGAGTGCGGATTGTTTTAATGGTACGTCATTATTGACCGTTTTTACCTTCCGGAACTCTTTCCCGTCATCTGAAAGTGAAACTTCCACAAAATCGGGCATAAATACTCCCGGGCCGGTTTGCTGAATAAATGAGACCGCCAGTGTTTTCAGGGCGACAGGATTCTCCAGATCGATAGTCACATCCATATCATTGGTGTCAAAACCCTGCCACTGTCCGTCTCCGTAGGTGAGAGAGCCGCGGTACCCATTGATCAGCGTTGCCTCTTTTTGTGCGGGATAACCTTTGCTGTATGGCTTATTGTAAACCACCATTTTCCCGATTGCCAGATGAAAATCGATATCCATCCTGGCTGCTTTCCCTTTTATTTTTCCATTCTCAAAGATTGCAGCACTGATCTTTGCCTGTCCAGAAACTTCAAAATCTCCGTGGTAGGATTGAGAAGCTGTAGTCGGTTCAGACCCGTCCAGCGTATAATAAATCTCGGGATTAAACTGCTCACTTTTAAAGCTGACTTTTACCTTTTTTGCATCATAGTCAAATTTGGTTCCAATTTCCAGGCTATAGGCCGGCCGGCAATAGTTCACATTCAGCCGTTGCAGCAGACGGTAATGCGATTGCAGCCTGTTACGGAAACGCCCGAAGCTGCGATCTTCCTTCTTTGACCAGATTGCCTCAGCCATGGCAAGCAACCGGGGATAGGTCATGTAATCCAGATGTTCGATTGAAGGTATATATTCTGTCCAGATATTGGCCTGGGCTCCAAGAATGTATTTGGCCTTTGCCGGGTCGAGTTCCGCCGGAACAGGCTCGTAGGAATAGACTTTTTCAACAGTGAGGTAACCGCCAATAGCAACAGGTTGTGTGGCCGGATCGGCCTGGTAATGGTCAAAATAGCAATAGTTCCCCGGGGTCATAATCACATCATGCCCCATCTTTGCAGCAGTTATGCCACCCTCTTCACCGCGCCATGACATGACCGTGGCGGCGGGTGCCAGGCCACCTTCAAGGATTTCATCCCATCCAAGAAGCTTTCTTCCCTTGGAAGACAAAAACTGTTCAATCCGGCGGACACCATAGCTTTGCAGTTCAGACTCATTTTTAAGTTGCTCATCCTGAATCTTTTTCTGGCATTTGGGACACTTTTTCCAGGCATTTTGATTGGCCTCGTCGCCACCCACATGGATATATTCCGATGGAAAGATCGCCATCACTTCGGTGAGCACATTTTTCAGAAAAATAAAGGTAGAATCATTGCCCAGGCAAAGTTCACCGCTTACAAAAGGCTTGCCGGAACAGGCAAGATTGGGATAGACGGCCAGCACCTCGTCAGAATGTCCGGGCATTTCGATCTCCGGGATAACCGTAATTCCGCGCTGGGCTGCATAAGCAACAATTTCACGGGCCTGTTCCTGAGTATAATAACCACCATAAGCGTTGGGGTTTCCTTCCTGAAGATAATGACGCGGGCTGTCCCACCACTCCTTCCAGGTTTTGTGTGTGCGCCATGCTGTTTTGGAGGTCAGTTCGGGATATTTTTTGATTTCCAGCCGCCATCCGGGACCATCGGTAAGATGCCAGTGAAATTTATTCATTTTGTACAAAGCCATCAGGTCGAGAAACCTTTTGATTGCAGGGACCGGAAAGAAATTGCGGGATACATCAAGCATTACCCCGCGGTAACCAAACCGCGGGTGATCGTTTATTTCGGCACAGGGTACCTCCCCCGGTTTTGGCTGAAGCAGGATCAATTGCAAAAGTGACTCCATCCCGTTCAATGCCCCGGTGCGTGTTAAAGCCATTATGGTGATCTTGTCCGGAGTAATTACCAGGCGATACCCTGCGCTGTCGGGTACGATTTCCTTGCCGGCACGCACAAAGCTAATCAGCGATGGACTATTGGTTGCTGGCTTCAAGGCAATTGCTTCGATATCAGCCTGTTTTGAAAAGAGTGTGGCTACTTCTGAAAACGCAGGGTCGCTCTGTACCTTTGTACTTTTCGTAATCCTGAAAACACCCGGATGCTCTGTTACCTGTGAGGGCTGTGGGATGAGAGCAATTCTGCCGGAGTTTTGGGCAGCCACATGCGAAAAGAAAGCTGCGAAAAACAATAAGGCAACCGAATATCGTAATGGTTTCATGAGTGAATAGATTTTGATTTATGCAGACGAAGTTAATTTATTTTATTAATTTTAAACTTAGTTTCAATCAGCCATGAACTCTATTTTTAATCTTAAATTTATCGCCGGTATCATGAAAAAATTACAATCCAGAAGGAATTTTTTAAAAGTGTCAGCCACTGGTGCCTTAGGAGCAATGGTTCTTTCAGAATATGCTTTTAAAGCAGCTCCTGTGGACCCCAAAACTTTCGGAATCGGTCTTCAGCTCTACACCATCCGCGATGCGATGGCCAAAGATGTTCCGGGATCTTTGAAGCGGGTTTCCGATATCGGCTTCAAATACGTTGAACTGGCAAGCTATTCGGATGGGAAATTCTATGGCTATGACCCTTCCGAGTTTAAGAAAATTGTAAATGACCTTGGTATGGAGGCCGTAAGCAGTCATACCCAGGTTGAAGCTCTTGGAATCACCCTGGATAATGCCAAAAAAATGGCCGAGGACCATGCCAAACTCGGAGTTAAATATTGTGTACAACCCTGGGTAGTTGAAGAGGCACGGACAACCATTGCCAGCTTTCAAAAAATGGCAGCCCAATGGAACAAAGTGGGTGGTATCATGAAACAACACGGAATCCAGTTTGGATATCACAACCACAATTTCGAATTCGCCAAAGTCGAGGGGAAGATTCCTTACTATGACGTATTTATGAAAGAACTGGACAAGGATCTGGTAACTATGGAGCTCGATCTTTTCTGGGCGACCAAGGCAGGGCAGCACCCTGTTGAAATGTTTAAAAAATACCCCGGCCGGTTCCAGCTTTTCCATATGAAAGACATGTACACCAAAGAAGCTCCGTTCTATGTTCCTTCCACCAAGGACTTTGCTCCTGTCGGGGCCGGAGTTATCAATTTCAAGGAGATTCTGGCTGCCAAAAAGATTGCCGGATTGAAATATATGTTTGTTGAGCAGGACTGGACAAAAGATGGTAAACCGTTTGATTCCATTCAGACAAGTATCACCAATCTTACCACCAAATTATTGCGTTAATTCCCGGTATTTAAATAGAATAGAGGCTCTCTGGAAATCATTGTTCCGGGCAGCCTCTTTTTTTTGCAAGCCACCCCTGGTTTAAAAATCGTATTCTTAAAAGCGCAAAATTATTTCCGAAAATGTGCAAGGATTTATGGACAGCATGCTGATTAATTGCGTAGCTTTGCCCTATGACCAATCAAAAAGGAGATACTGCTAATTACCTGGGAACTGCCCTGATTATAGTTTTCTTCTTCTTTATTATTTCATTTATTCCCGGTAAACCGCTTTGCCAATCGCGTTGTGGTTATCAATATGCCCTAAATCCCGAGTTCAGCTTAAATCACTCCAAGGCTCTTGAAGCAGATGCAATCCCAATGCCTGCCATTCAAAAGAGCTGTTTGCATATTGTTTATAATGAAAATATTAATCTTTTCAGTGGGCTGATAAAGGTGATTGCTGACAACCGGAAAATTTGCCGGCAGCTTTTGTGGCTTCAAAAAACTGAACTATTGATAAAACCTTCTCTCCATTGCAGGTTCTGTTATCACCCTGTTTCAACAGACAATGAAGATTACCCGGTTTTAGGTTAAATTCCCCTTTAATTTTAATGGGATCAATAATTTCCCTCTTTTTTATCAAAAGGAGAACCTTATTATTAACTTAAAATTTTAAAAAAATGAAAACAATAATCTATTCAATAATTGCCATCCTCTTTTTCGCAACCATGGCAACCGGTTTTACCGTTAAGTCAGATCCAAAAAACACGATTTTGCTTCAAGCTACAGACAAAGCTGCTACAAAGGCCCGGCTTTCACAGTCTGCTCAGATTATTTCTGCCCGGATGAAGGAATTCAGCCCGGAAGAGTTTACGGTCTCCGTGATTCCTGAGAAAATGCAAATCCAGGTAGTCGTTGGCCCGGACCTTGATTTAAGGACGATCCGAAACCTGCTGACTGCCAAAGGTGCATTGGCAGTTTATGAGACTTACGACCGGAAGAGCCTGACGGAACTTTTAAAAGGAGATACCCGGCTTTTTACACTATTAAATGTCAATAATTCAACGGACTATGGGGCAAAGATCGGAAGCGCCTCAGTTGCAGTGGCTGTCAAAGTAAAGAAGTATTTGAAAAGCCTGGGGCTGGATCAAAAATGTAAATTTATTTGGGATTCAGAGTCGGGGGATTCGGAGGAATCTCTTTATGTGCTCAAAATAAACGGGGAAAAAGGACCGCTTCTGGTTAAATCCGAAATTGAAAATGTTCAAGGCGGCCAAAGTAAAATGTCCAAAATCAATGATATAGAGATTCGCCTCAAAGAACCGGCTGTCCATTTATGGGCTGAAGCGACTGAACGGAATATTGGCCACGCCATTGCCATTGTCATGGATGATCATATCCTGGCAGCTCCCATCGTCCGTTCGGTAATCACCGGAGGGAAATGTGAAATTTCCGGAAATTTCACCCAAACGGAGGCGAAATCGATCGCTTCACTCGGGAATATTGGTGAACTGCCACTCAATTTCAGAATTGTGAAGTAAGAAACATCAGGAGGCTGTCTTATCGCGTAAAGACTTTTAAGACAGCCTCTTTTTATGATTTGTGGTTCTTAGCTTTTAAATTATTCCGTTATCGCCGAACAGAAAACAGCAATTATTCGTATATTTGAGCGAATAAATTCGTCTGTGATATGAATGCACTGGAAATTTCAGAAAAGGATTTCTTATCCGGAGCAAGAAAGGGGATCCCCAAATCAAAACTTCTGGCTATTGCCCGGGAATCGGGGCTGACCTTGAAAGAGCTTAGTTCATACCTGCGGATTTCAACCCGGTCAATACAGGAAAAGGAACTAACCCAATTTATTGCACCGGGTCCTTCAGAACGGGCATTGTACATTGCAAAGCTCTTTAAATCGGGGAATGACCTGTTCGGCAGCATGGAAAAATTCCGCAATTGGCTGAATATGGAAAATTCGGTAATGGGAGGCGAAAAGCCTGTTTCATATCTGGATACCTTCTCCGGGATACAATTGGTACTGGATGAACTGAACGCTATGGAGTTTGGATTCTCAGCCTGATGTTAGTTTACAGAATTACCAATAAGGAACATGCGCCACTTGACGGGAGAGGTGGACTTTATGGCCCTGGCAGGTGGCATCGAAAGGGGAATCCGGTTATTTATGCCTCTGAACATGCATCCCTGGCGGCATGGGAAAAGATGGTGCATGTTGCAGGTTTTGCTAACCTACCGAACAATCTTTTACTTGTTAAAATTGAGATACCCGATGAAATAGCGATTCAATCTGTTCCGCAAAGTGTTCTGGTTGATGGATGGGACAGCTTCCCTTTTTGCAATGAGACACTTAACTTTGGAACTGCGTTTTTGGTAAAACAGGAGTTTCTGGCGCTTAGGGTGCCATCAACCATTATTCACGAGGAGTTTAATTTCATCATAAACCCGCTTCATCCGGATATACTACGCTGTAAGGTTATTGGTGCAGCATCTTTTATGTTCGACAAAAGGGTCTCGGGAGATAATCTGTAAATTGCGATTTCCTGGAATAGCTATTTTTATGAATGAGGAAAGTATCTTAGGTCAACCTGTCCGGTTTAATCCGTTTAAACACCACCGGAATTACATTCTGGGTAAGCTTGATACTGCCTCTCCCGAAATGATCATCACCCTTTTGAGCCCGGTCTGTAATAACTATGCAGACATCTATACCGGCCAGATGACTCCTGGGATGATTTGCAATTCAGTTATTGCTGCCCTAAAATCAAAAGAGGTAATCGGCAAAGACGATTTTATCAGCTGGCTCGGATCAGAGAAGGGGTACCGGCTGATCGAACTTGAAGACCGGTCAGAATGGATTGTGCGCAAATGCGAAGCGGATGACTGCTATATCCACCTGCATCCGGCCCGGACAGGCCCCCTGACTTTTCGCATCAAGGGCTCAACCTTAAAGACGATATGCCTGCTAAAACTCAGTTTAAAAGAGTTTCAGGCCGGAATCACCCTCGAAGAAATTAACCGGATCAGAACCCTTTCGGGGCTTTCACCGGTAAAGAAGCTGGACCGGAGCAAAGGGATCCTGAAATGTTATGAGCAGTTCTTTTAATCTTCCTTATTTATTAGAATGGCTCTCGTCGTATTTTTTGATTTTGCTAATTACTTGTTCCTCTGCCTGATCATAGATTTCGCGGATAAAATCATCATTAAAACTCATGGTCCGTTCCTCAAAACTAATTTCGCCGAGCCGGTCGAAAAGCCGCTCCTTGGCTACTTTCAGATCCTTTCCATAGATATGAAACGAATCGGCATGCCAGTTTAAGCGTCCCAGCCTGACGGTTTTGCCCGTTTTTTCGGCTACTCCTGCGGCGATCACCTCTTTGTTAAACTGAATAAATCCGAACATATTCATAAAATTGGCTCCCCAGGCATCGTTACTCCGGAAACGGATGTTGCAATTGAGCCAGTAAACACCCTGCTCATCTTCAAGGATCCGGTACCACAACGACTGCAAACATGGGGGGTCATAACAATCAAGGTCGATATTCGGCATCCAGGTAATCATTTGTGCCTGACGCGTGAACGGCTGTTTCGACAGCTTATTGATAACCGATTGAATCTGATCAACCTTGAAAGGTCCAACCTCCTGTGATTTGCCATCAATTAACTCTTTCCAGACCCCATAATGCTGCAACCGTCCATGGTAAGTGTATTCCCAGCGATTATCGTCTTCCACATTCAGGTTTTTGGTCCAGTGGTCTTTGACTCCCTTTAATTCCATCACATATTCCTTCAGTTCCTCAATCCCTCCGGGAAAAGCCATATGGATCATCGGATCGGTTTCCGGATCTTCGATGGTTATGTTCATGGTACAATCCATGCTTTCGGGGTCTTCCGGTTTATCATATTGGGTTTTAAAGCGGGTCCCTTTTTGGTAAACGGCAAGGATTGCGGCTTCGTAAGCTTCTGCCAGGGTCTTTTCAGTAATGGCGATAACCGGAATGTTTTTCATGTTAAGAAGGGTGATTAAGTGTGATTTTTAGACCATCAGAGTTAGTATGCGAGTGACAAATTTATTAAAATTCGGGATTAAATTGCGTGATTTACAGCCTGTCTAAGGAATAAATTCTTTCCATAACATTGCCATTATTTGAGGTTGAGCCACAAAAAGAAATCGTTCAGGATCTTCTTCAAACTGTGTGTAGATTGATTTTCCTGGTTCGATTCCAAATTGAGTGTATCGTTCATGAGTCTTAATAATCAGTTCGCAATCGAGATAATTCGGATTTTTGGACCATGCGGTTTTTCCTTCTGTACTGATTATTGGAAACCAGGCAAGCCCCTTATGTCTTCGGACATCCTCATATTCAAATCCATACTCACGGTCGCACCAGGCACCAAAAGTCAGGGGTTGGTCCGGGCCAGCACTGATGGTTGCATGTGCCCAGCCTGGTGGAACAATGACCACATCACCCGGTTCTGCGAAAATGGCAAAGCATCTGCCCGGCT
>TBL_comb47_HYPODRAFT_10008070_pt1 | contig 10885 bp, 9 predicted proteins | sample TroBogypolimnion_40_FD_10682 | JGI IMG/M metagenome (IMG submission 10682) | reverse complement strand
CCTCAAAGCGATCTCCAAGCCAGGCTTTTTCACCTCCCTCACCCAAACGACCGAGAGCTTGGTCAAAGGCCTCTGCGATGTGGCAGCCTCAGAGGGCGTGCCCTTCTGCGCCGACAGTGAAGGCGGGATGTTTGGCTTTTTCTTGCTCCCCGAATTGCCCACCAATTACGCCCAGGTCATGAAAAGCGACAGCCAGCGCTTTAATCGACTGTTTCACGGCATGCTCGAGTTGGGCATTTATTTTGCGCCCGCACTTTATGAAGCTGGTTTTGTGAGTGGTGCGCACTCCATGAGCGACATTGATGCGACCTTGGAAGCGGCCAAGAAGGTGTTTAAAACTTTGGCCTGAAAAAGTCTGGGGTGCTCAAACTGCCATGTCTTCACGGCACAAGCATGAATGCCCGCACAACACAGGCATTGATACGTTGATAACACAGGAATTGATGCCCGCGCAGGACAGGCGTCAATGCCTGAAGTGCCTCACTTGGGTAAACACCATGGCCACATTGTGCTCATTGGCCGCCTCGATCACCTCGGGGTCGCGCATGGAGCCCCCCGGTTGAATCACCGCAAGCGCACCGGCTTTTATCACCACATCAAGCCCGTCGCGGAATGGGAAAAATGCATCACTGGCCACCACCGAGCCCACCAAGGACAATGAGGCCGCCTGCGCTTTGATGCTGGCAATGCGCGCCGAGTCCAAGCGGCTCATCTGACCCGCCCCGACGCCAAGCGTCATGCCGTCTTTGCAGTAGACAATGGCATTGCTTTTGACAAACTGCGCGACCCGCCAAGCAAAGAGCAAATCATGGTATTGCTGAGGACTTGGTTGTCTTTGGGTGACCACCTTGAAGAGCGACTCGTCGACAATGCTCCTGTCTGGCGTTTGCACGAGCATGCCGCCACCGACTCGCTTGTAGTCCCAAGGCGCGACCGAGGGGGCGCCCTGGCTCTTCTTCTCCTGCGACTCCAACGCCACTTGCAAGACCCGCACATTGCCCTTGGCACTGAGAACGGCCAGCGCCTCAGGGGTGAACGAGGGGGCCATCAAGACCTCCATGAATTGCTGCACGAGGGACTGGGCGGTGGGCGCATCGACTTCGCGGTTGAACGCAATGATGCCGCCAAAGGCCGAGGTGGGATCGGTTTTAAAGGCCTTTTGGTAAGCCCCCAAGGCCGTCTCGTGCAAGCCCACTCCACAAGGGTTGGCGTGTTTGACGATCACACAGCAGCCCGCAGAGAAACTCTTCACGCACTCGAGGGCCGCATCGGCGTCGGCAATGTTGTTGTAAGACAAGGCCTTGCCTTGCAGTTGACGGGCGGTCGCGAGGGTCCCTGGGACAGGCTGCAAGTCGCGGTAAAAGGCCGCGGATTGGTGAGGATTTTCTCCATAACGCAGGTCTTGCAGCTTCACAAACTGCGCATTCCATTGCTCCGGAAAAACCTCTACCTCAGCCGTCAAGGTCTGGGCACCGAGGTACTGGGAGATGGCGCCATCGTACTGGGCGATGCGATGAAAGGCGGCTTTTGCGAGTTTGAATTTGGTCTCTAGGCTGACGCTCGAAGTTTTGACAAACTCCGCCATGAACGCGGTGTATTGCGCCGGATCGGTGAGTACAGCCACGTCCTTCCAATTCTTGGCCGCCGACCTCACCATGGCAGGACCACCAATGTCAATTTGCTCGATGGCTTGGTCCAAGGTGCAGCCGGTCTGAGCCACGGTTTGCTCGAAGGGGTACAAATTGACCACCAAAATATCGATGGACTTCATGCCATGGCGCTCCAGCGTGCTCACGTGCTCGGGCAAGTCTTGTCGGGCCAAGAGACCGGCATGCACTCTAGGGTGCAAGGTTTTGACTCGGCCGTCGAGCATCTCCGGGCTGCCGGTCCAGTCTGAAATTTCGATGACGGGCAAACCGCTCTTGGCAATCAAGGCCGCACTGCCCCCAGTGGAGATGAGCTTCACACCAGCCAGGTGCAGGGACTGGGCCAGTTCAATGAGTCCGGTTTTATCGGACACCGACAAAAGAGCGTGCATGAAAAACTTTCTTTCAAGAGGGTAAGCGATGAGGCCGCTCTGGGTTTAAGGGGATGCACTGGGTGATGAAAGCGATGAAAGCGATGAGGGCGATCGAGGCGTTGGGGATCAAGGGGTCAAATCAGTTTGTGGTTGACCAATTTTTTACGCAACGTATTTCGGTTCAAACCCAACCACACCGCAGCCTTGGATTGATTGCCTTGGGCTTGGCGCATGACAATTTCTAGCAAGGGTTTTTCCACCACACTCACGAGCATCTCGTGCAAATTGTCGGGCTCGGTGCCGCGCAAATCTTTGAAATAGCCCTCCATGCTCAATCGCACAGCGTCTTGTATATTTTTTTTACTCATGGCAACGGATCCACTTCAACACTGGCCTTGGGACCCGGCCAAAGCGGCGAGTCGACAGACAATTCATCCAAAAACACCGCCAAGCTGCTCATTTGAGCTTGACGGTCATCGATGCGATTAAAGGCATTGCGAAACGCCTCCTCGCCCTTCAAATTTTTCACATACCAGCCCACGTGCTTGCGAGCAGAGCGCACCCCCATGTCGTCGCCGTAGAGTTCGTAGTGGGACAGCAAATGCGCCATCAACCAGTCTTTGACGTCCAAGACCAGCGGCGACTCGAGCACAACGCCGTGTTTCAAAAAATGATCTATTTCCCGAAAGATCCAAGGCCGTCCTTGAGCGGCACGACCCACCATCACGGCATCGGCCCCGGTGACGCTCAGCACGTGATGGGCCTTTTGAGGAGAATCAATGTCCCCATTGGCGACGACCGGAATCGCCACCGCCGCCTTCACCGCTTGGATGATGTCGTATTGGGCAACCCCCAAAAACCGCTGCTCGCGGGTGCGGCCATGCACGGTGAGCATTTGAATACCCGAGTCCTGCGCCGCAAGCCCCAAAGCCACGGCGTTTTGTGACTTCGCGCACCATCCCGTTCTCATCTTCAAGGTCACCGGCACGCCGTGGGGCTCACACACCCCCACCACCGCGTCCATGATGGCGCGCGCCAAGGGCTCGTCTCGCATGAGAGCAGAGCCGGCCCATTTGTCGCACACTTTTTTCGCAGGGCAGCCCATGTTGATGTCAATAATTTGCGCGCCACGCTCGATGTTGTAAAGCGCTGCTTGTGCCATCTCCTGCGCATCGGTGCCAGCGATTTGCACCGCAATAGGACCCTCTTCTCCAGTGTGGTCGGTGCGCCGCGAGGTCTTCAAGGACTTCCAGAGTTCGCGCCGCGAGGTCACCATCTCACTCACCGCATAGCCTGCCCCCAACTGTCGACACAGCGCGCGAAACGGCCTATCCGTGACCCCAGCCATGGGGGCCACAAAAATGCGATTGGGCAAGGAGTGGGATCCGATTTTCATTGAATGAAATCAAATTTCGCGAGAATAAACCATGAATGAGCCGCATTGGAGCAGGGTTGAAGCAGAAAAAATCGCAAAGAGCAAAGGGCTTGTCATGGGAGGATGAATGAATTGGGCCCGAGTCCAATTGACCTGTTCACGTGCTTAAATTTATAGCACCATTGTATCCAAACTGATTGCGCTTTGAAGGTCACAAAAAAATATACAAGACCGGTACAAAAGCGCCGACTTCGTCCCTGTAGGTGAGCCTTGAATTTGCCCTTCTTAGACGTTGAACAAGAAATTCATGACGTCGCCATCCTTCACCACATACTCCTTGCCTTCGGAGCGCATTTTGCCGGCCTCTTTGGCGCCTTGCTCGCCCTTGAAGGCCATGAAGTCCTCGTAAGCAATGGTTTGTGCACGGATGAAGCCGCGTTCAAAGTCTCCATGGATCACCCCGGCGGCTTGGGGGGCCGTGTCGCCGATGTGGATGGTCCAAGCGCGCACCTCCTTGACCCCAGCGGTGAAGTAGGTCTGCAGACCCAGCAAGGTGAAGGCCGAGCGAATCAACCGGTTAAGCCCAGGCTCGTCTTGCCCCATCTCGTGCAAAAACATCAGGCGGTCCTCGTCGGTCATGTCGGCCATCTCGGCCTCCATCTTGGCGCAAATCGCCACCACCGGTGCACTTTGTCCCTGGGCATAGGCCTTCAATTTCTCCAGCAAGGGGTTGTTCTCAAATCCGTCTTCGCTCACATTGGCCACAAACATCGCGCGTTTGGCCGTGATGAAGCAAAACGGTTTGACCAACACCATTTCATCCTCACTCAAATCCAAGGACCGAACCGGTTTGGCTTCATTCAAGACCGCTTGGCAGCGCTGCAAAACTGCCAAAATTTTGACCGCCTCTTTGTCCGTGCCTGATTTGGTGGCCTTGGTGTAGCGCTGAATGCTTTTCTCAACGGTCGACAAATCGGCCAAACACAATTCGGTTTGAATCACCTCAATGTCCGCAATCGGGTCGACCTTGCCCGCCACGTGAATGACGTTGTCGTCTTCAAAACACCGCACCACGTTCACAATCGCATCGGTCTCGCGGATGTGGGCCAAGAACTGGTTGCCCAAGCCCTCGCCTTGGCTCGCGCCCGCGACCAGACCAGCAATGTCCACAAACTCCACAATGGCACACACGATCTTTTCAGGGTTGATCAGTTTTGCCAAATTCTGCAACCTCGCATCCGGCACCTCCACGATTCCCACATTGGGCTCGATTGTGCAAAACGGATAATTCTCTGCGGCAATGCCCGCTTTGGTCAATGCATTGAATAGCGTGGATTTGCCCACATTGGGTAAACCGACAATGCCACATTTCAAACTCATATCGATCCTTCATCATTAGACTGCTCACTGTAGCGAAAAAAGCGCTGAGCCCCGGCTTCGGCTCCAGTGAGGTGAGCCCTCCATTGTAATTTGACCACACCCATCTCAAAAACGCCCCAAGACTGCCCCCGAAAGGTCGACTAAAAATCCGCTATTTTTGGGCCAAACGCCTCTGGGCGCAGTCTCTCCTTGTCTTTTTGCTGTTCCCAGTGACCCAGCTCAAGCCCATGGCCCCCCTATGGTTCTGCGCTTCGCCCTACAATGCTCACCATGAGCAGTTCAATCGACGTTTTGATCAAAGGCCACGGGGCGGTGGGCCTGACCACCGCCTTGGGTCTGTCACGATTGCACTTGAAGGTGGCGATCAGTGCACCCTTGAGCCACCCGCACCCAGCGCAATTGCACACCCAAGACAACCGCTACTACGCCATCAACCCCTCCTCCAAAGCCCTCTTGGACAATTTGGGGGGTTGGCCCGCCCCACAAAAGATTGCTCCCCTCATGGGCCTCAAGGTCTGGGCCGACCGTGGCGCTGAGCTCAATTTTCGGCCCCCCAAGGACAAGCCCTTGGCATGGATTGTGCCAGCCCGCTCCATTGAGGAGGAGCTCAAACATGCTTGTCAAGAGCAACACGGCTTAATTTGGCTCGACGACACCCATCCATTGGCCCGTCAAGCGTCTGAGCAGTCCCCCTTGACCCTCATCGCAGAAGGCCACCACAGTCAAACCCGCCAAGACCTCGGGGTGGAGCTCAGCCAAATGCCTTACGGCCAAATGGCCTTGAGCACCCTGATCCAAAGCGAAAAAAGTCACCACCACATCGCCCACCAGTGGTTTATTCTTGGACCCGAAGGCCCCGAAGTACTGGCCCTCTTGCCCGTGGCGAGCGCGGAGCAAAAAATGCTCTCCCTGATTTGGTCCATGAGCCCAGCCAAGGCACTGCGGCTAAAGTCCGAAGACCTCTCAAGCCTGGCCCAAAGCGTCACCCAAGCAAGCCACCGGCATCTGGGCGAACTCCAAGTCCTAGGACCTGCGCAGACCTGGCCATTGAGCCTCACCCAAGCCGACCATTGGACGGGGCAATTCAATGACCGTCAGGCCTGGGCGCTGATGGGAGATGCTGCCCACCGCATCCATCCGCTCGCGGGCATGGGTCTCAACACGGGACTGGGGGATGCGAGCTGCCTCATTGGGCTTGTCCAGAAACGACAACGCGGCGCTTTTTGGCGCGGACTCAACGACACCCACACCCTCAGGCGCTATGAGCGTGAGCGCAAAAATGCACTCGCCCCGGTGGCCTTCGCTTGCGATGGCCTGCAGCGCTTGTTTGCCCACCCCAGCACCGCCTTGGCCTCGCTTCGGAACTGGGGCTTTGCGTCTTTGGAACGCTGGCCAAGGGTGAAAGACCTCTTGATCGAACGCGCCAGCAGCCTTCACAATCCCTTTGAGCTCGCCTTTTAAATTCCCCTTCTCTTTTTTAAACTCCCACTGTTTAAACTCACCTTTTGAACGCTCCCTTCAAGCCCCATCCCTTGCCGTCTTTTCTCCACCCCACACGCCAAAACCCCATGAGCAACTGCCCCACAAATCCCCAACGTCCAGAACACCTTTGGCTTGCAACGCCGGTTTCACCGCTTGGGATGCAAGCGCTTTTGAGCCCCCTTTGGGTCAGGCTCATGGGCAGCATCTTGGGGCCCATCTTGGCTTTGAGCCTATGCGGCTTCTCCCTCACCGCCCAGGCTCAGGGACAAGAGGCACAAATCCGCAAAAACCTGATGGAGCGCATTCCACAGTTTCCCAAAATTGAAGAGGTCACCCGCTCGCCCATGACAGGGCTTTTTGAAATACGTGTCGATGGCGATGAAATCTATTACACCGACGCCGAAGGCAACTACCTCATCCAAGGCAGCTTGATTGACACCAAAACCCGGCGCAACATCACCGAAGAGCGTGTAGACAAATTGACCGCGGTGGATTTTCAGGGCCTGCCATTCAAAGACGCTATCACCTTGGTGCACGGTGCAGGCAAGCGGCAATTGGCCATTTTTGAAGACCCCAATTGTGGATATTGCAAGCGTTTTGAAAAAGACTTGCAAAAAATTGACAACGTGACCATCCATCTCTTTCTCTACCCGGTGCTCGGGCAAGACTCGATTGCCAAGGCCAAAACCATTTGGTGCGCCAAAGACCGTGCCAAATCTTGGACCGATTGGATGCAAAAAGAAAGCATGCCCACGAGCGGCGCCAATTGCGACACCCAAGCCTTACAACGCATAGTGGAGTTTGGCAAAAAACATAAAATCAATGGAACCCCCACGCTCATCACACTTGGCGGCACCCGAGTACCGGGTGCCATCAACGCCAATCAGATCGAAAACCTGCTCACCGACGGCAAGTTCTAAACCACCACTTCGCATTTCCACCACGCCTGAGCGAGTCCATGAACACACCAACCTCTTTTCCCAATGATCGCCCACAAGGCGCCCCCCACTTGCCCCAAGAAGGGGCTGCACCTTCAATGGAGGGTACACACGAGAGTCCACATGTTCGCGCAGTCCAGACCCACGCCCAACTCGCGCAGCGTGAAGCTCTGATTGAGCGCTTGTCCTACGCCGGGCTCACGCCCTTTATTCTCCTGCCTTTGCTGCTTTGGCTCGTTGACGATCAACTCCACCCGTTTGTCTCCATCGCGCTCACGGCCTATGCCGCGAGCATTGCTTCTTTTTTAGGGGGCATTCATTGGGGGATGGTTTTTAAAGAAAGCGATGAACACAACAATTTACACCTTCTTTGGGGGGTCAGTTTGCCGCTTTTGTCTTGGCTCGCTGTGGTGATGCCCGCTTACGCAGGACTGCCGCTGCTGGGTGTCATCTTGATTGTGGCCTACGCGGTGGATCGCAAATCCTACCCCAGTGCGGGTCTCAAGCACTGGTTAACACTGCGCTTTCGCTTGACCGTGGTGGCCAGCTTGTCATGCTTTTTGGGGGCAGGTGCAACCTGAACACGCCCAGCCTGAAACCAACACCAGCAAACCAGCATGAATCGCCCTAGAAAATCTGCCACCCCACCTGCCCCTTTTCAAGTCCACTACGATGTGTTTCTTGAAGAGGCCAAGGCGCACTTGATTCATGTGGTTTTGACCATTGATCAGCCCCAATCTCTTCAACAGCTGGAGTTGCCGGTTTGGATTCCAGGCAGCTACTTGGTGCGCGAGTTCTCCAAAGACATCCTTCAAATCAAGGCAACACAAAAAAAACGTTCAAAAAAAATCGAGCAACTCAACAAAAACACCTGGCAAATTGCCTCCAATCCTGCGACACCTTTGGTGATCGAGTACCAGGTCTTCGCCCACGATGCGTCGGTGAGAACGGCTTGGCTCGATGAAGAGCGCGGTTTTTTCAACGGCAGCAGCGTTTTTTTGAAAGTCTTGAACCCTGAGCTCTCAACGCTCAGCGTGAACATTCACGCGCCCAGCTTTAACCGCGCGTGGAGGCTTGCCACTGCGCTGCCGCTCATCCAAGAAGAGCACCAAGGCTTTGGCCTCTTCAAAGCCGATCACTATGAGCACCTCATCGACTGTCCGGTTGAAATGGGCGACTTCTGGCAAGGCCAGTTTGTCTGCCGCGGTGTTCCTCACCGCGTGGTGGTCTCCGGTGCGAGCAGCACCTTTGATGGCGAGAGGCTGCTCAAAGACGTGCAACGCATCTGCCAATACCAACTTGATTTTTGGCACCCCCAAACCCAGCCCGTGATTGACCACTACCTCTTTATTCTTTGGGCTGTGGGCGAAGGCTACGGGGGGCTTGAGCACCGCAACAGCACCGCCTTGATTGCCAATCGCCAAGACCTGCCACGCCACGGTCAACACGGCATGACCGAAGGCTATACCCAGCTCCTGGGACTGTTCTCACATGAATACTTTCACACGTGGAACATCAAGCGCTTAAAGCCCAAAGAGTTTCTTCATATGAATTTGAACCAAGAGAACTACACCCAACTGCTGTGGTTCTTTGAAGGTTTTACCAGTTACTACGACGACTTGGTCTTGGTGCGCTCGGGATTGATTGAAATCGGCGACTACCTCAAACTGCTCACCAAAACGCTCAACCAAGTCCTGCAAACACCCGGTCGCTTGCGGCACTCCGCGGCACAGGCTAGCTTTGAGGCCTGGACCAAATACTACCGCCCTCAACCCAACACCGCCAACGCCACGGTGAGCTACTACACCAAGGGCGCATTGATCGCCTTGTGTTTGGATTTGAGTCTGCGGCAAATCCCCAACGCCCGTGCAAAAGCACTCAGCAAAAGCGCAACAACCCCTTTCGCCAAAGCAGGCCGCGCATCGACCCCCCCCCACGGCACAACCCCTGCCCTGGTCAATACCCACAATTTAGACCAAGTCATGCGCGAGCTCTGGCGCGAGTGTCAAGTCAGTGGCATGGCCCAAGAAGACTTGCTCTCGGTGCTTGAAGCGCTCACCGCACGCGAATGGAGGACAGAAATCCAAGCCTGGGTCCATGGCACCCAAGACTTGCCCGTGATCACGCTCTTGGAGGACCATGGAGTTCAAGCCCGCTTGGAACCCGCCCAATGGGCCCAGCGTTTGGGTCTTCGCGTTCAAGAGAGCAACGGCCTGATCACCATCAAGCAAGTCTTGGCTGGCGGCTTGGCCGAGCGAGCAGGCTTTTGTCCCCAAGATGAATGGCTCGGCATTGAATTGCCAAGCAAAGGCAAACGCCCGAGTCAATCTTGGCGCCTTCATAAGCTTGAAGAGTGGCCCCAGTATGTGGGAGGCGAGAAAAGCGTCATCGCCGTGGTCTCAAGAGACCATAAACTGCTCAAACTCAGCCTCACGCTCAAAGGCATGAACGAGGTCAAAACCTATCGCCTGACCTCTCAATCCTTGCCCCTTCTCCAAGCATGGTTGAAATAAGGACGGGCAAGACCGCGAGCGAGCAAGTCCACATCACGCTTTGAACGCTGATGTTTCACCAGGTTTGTTTTCATTTTCAGTTTAAGGATCCTCCATGGCTTACAACAACATTTTGGTGAGTGTTCACGATCAACACATTGGCATCGTGATGCTGAACCGGCCCAAGCAACTCAATGCGCTCAACCCGGAGTTGATGACTGAGCTCGGAGCGGCCTTGCTCGCCTTCGACGCCGATGAGCAAATTGGCTGCATCATTATCACCGGCAACGAAAAAGCCTTTGCCGCAGGGGCCGACATCCCGACCATGGCGCAGTTTGATTTTGCCCAGGTCTACAAAGCCGACTTCGTCACCAAAAACTGGGAGACGATTCGCCAAATCCGCAAACCCGTCATCGCCGCAGTGAGCGGTTTTGCTTTGGGCGGGGGCTGCGAGTTGGCCATGATGTGTGACTTCATCATCGCGGCAGACAACGCCTTGTTCGGCCAACCAGAGATCAAACTTGGCATCATCCCGGGCGCGGGTGGGACCCAACGCCTGCCCCGCGCGGTGGGCAAATCCAAGGCCATGGACATGATTTTGACGGCACGCACAATGAAAGCCCAGGAGGCCCAAGAGGCCGGATTGGTCAGTCGCGTCGTCAGTCTTGAGCAACTCATGCCCGAATGCCTTCAAGCAGCCAGCACAATCTGCGGCTACTCACAACTCGCGGTGATGGCGGCCAAGGAGTCGGTGAATCGCTCCTTTGAGAGCAGCTTGTCCGATGGCATCATGTATGAGCGCAGACTCTTTCACGCCTTGTTTGGGACTTTGGATCAAAAAGAAGGCATGGACGCATTTGTAAATAAACGTATCCCCACTTTTAAAAATCAGTGAATTAAATTACAGTTTCCGTTTTGAGCTTGTCATCATTGGCCCTAGGAAATCAAACACCATGCACATCACCTTTTTATTCCGTCATTTTTTGGCTTTGATTGGCATGGTGGTGGTCGTGACCTTGGGGCTCATCGGCTGCGCACAGACCAACCCACAATGGACCGCACCTGCGGGGCAAATTGAAAAGTTACCGGTCCTCAAAGTCACCCCAGTTGTGACCTCTTACAACGCCCCAACCCCAAGCAGTGGCTCGGCGCCAACGCCCGGGATGTTGTACGACGTGGCCTTTGATTTCCATGGCCA